>OFEK01001879.1_pt1 | contig 12670 bp, 9 predicted proteins | sample 1521131 | NCBI WGS metagenome assembly OFEK01 (sample SAMN05720209, study PRJEB24109) | activated sludge metagenome | isolation source: Anaerobic digester | place: China | collected 2015-12-16
CCTTCCCGGGAGAAACGCCGGCCACGATGTGAGTTCCGTAAGCTTTCATTTTGCGGGCGTGAAAAGCGCCGTCGCGTCCGGTAATGCCCTGCACCACCAGCCTGGTATCTTTATTGATTAAAATACTCATCGTTATTTCGGATTAGGTAAACCTGGTTACATTTTGCTTAACGCGATGGCTTTTTGAGCCGCTTCGCTCATGGTGCTCACCGTAGGAAGCCCGGTAGCTTTCAGCAATTCGAGCCCCTCTTTGGCATTGGTGCCCGAAAGGCGCACCACGATCGGAATGTCGGTTTTAATCTGATCGAGGGCAGTGAGCAGGCCGCGGGCCACATCGTCGCAACGGGTAATTCCTCCGAAAATATTAATCATCACTGCTTTTACATTTTTATCGCTCAGCAGGATGTTCATGGCATCGATCACCTTCTGCGGGTTGGACGAGCCTCCGATGTCGAGGAAATTGGCCGGTTCGCCGCCATAGAGCTTAATCATATCCATGGTGGCCATGGCCAGTCCGGCGCCGTTCACCATACAGCCGATCGAGCCGTCGAGTTTAATGTAGGAAAGTCCCTTCTCGTGGGCATCGATCTCTTTCTGTTCATCGTCGGTGACTTCGCGCATGGCCAGCACTTTGGGCTGACGGTACAGCGCATTGTCGTCGAAATTCATCTTTCCGTCGATGGCCCAGATTTCATCGCCGGGCGTAAGTACCAGCGGGTTAATTTCGGCCAGCGAAGAGTCGGTGTCGATATAAAGTTTGTACAGTTTCTGGAGGATGTCGGCAACGATACGGGCATGTTTGATATCGCCCAACAGCTTCAGCGCCACACTGCGCGCCTGCCAGTCCATCAGCCCGGTGACCGGGTTAATGGGCATTTTAATAATCTTTTCGGGCGACACGCGGGCGACCTCTTCGATTTCCACCCCACCTTCGGCGCTGGCCATCAGGGTAATGGTTTTGCTGTTCCGGTCGTTGATCAACCCCACGTAAAACTCCCTGGCAATGTCGACGGCATTGGCCACCAGCACTTTTCCCACGCGGTAACCTTTGATGTCCATTCCCAGGATTAGCCCGGCTTTTTCGATGGCTTCCGCTTTGCTGCTGGCCAGCTTCACGCCGCCGGCCTTCCCCCGTCCGCCGGCATGAACCTGGGCTTTGACTACACGCAGCTGGTTGTCGTCGGGGACCTTTTCCCGGACATCGGCCACAGAATAACACAAAAAACCATCCGGAACAGGGATCCCGTAAACTTTAAAAAGATCCCTGGCTTGATATTCGTGAATCTTCATTTGTTAATGAATTAGTTTATATTGATTTACCCTGTTTGACAGGTATCCTCCACCGTAGCGGAGCCTTTTTTGATTACTGGTTTAAAGGCCGGTTTTTAAAAACGGGCTTGCTAAATTTACAAAACATTCAACAATCTAAAGGTCAACCGGTGCAGGTTTCCCAACCTGTTTTTTATCATACAAAAATGAATCGTTTAAAAGATGTTTTTCCTGACTAAACACCAAACCGCTGCTTTCGTTCACATCTTTTAAAACATATTTTTGAAATTTGGCCGGAGGGGTCAGCTGGTTTTCGGGGCACAAAAAAATAGCGTATTTTTGGCCATTATTTTTGAAATCCCAACAATGAAAGAAATTATTTATCAGGTCATTCAACAGGAAGCCGAGGCTGTCCGCAATATCCCGGTGACGGATGGTTTCCTCCGGGCTGCCGAGATCATCTACGAACGGGTCCATCTGAAAAAGGGGAAACTGGTAGCCAGCGGCATGGGAAAAGCCGGGCAGATTGCCCTGAATATTGCCACCACCTTCAGCAGTACCGGCACTCCTTCGGTCTTTCTGCATCCCAGCGATTCGCAACACGGCGATCTGGGGGTCATCCAGGAAAACGATGTACTGCTGCTCATCTCCAACTCGGGAAAAACCCGCGAAATCCTCGAACTGGTTGACCTGGCCGGTAAACTCTACCCCAACCTGCCGCTGATCGTGATCACCGGCAACCAGGAGAGCGAGCTGGCCCGGATGGCCGAAGTTTGCCTGTTCACCGGAAACCCGTCCGAAGTTTGCCCGCTGGGCCTCACCCCCAGCACTTCAACCACTATCATGACCGTCATTGGCGACGTGCTGATGGTGTTGCTGATGCACAAAATCAGGTTCACCAGCGAAGAGTACGCCAAACGCCATCATGGCGGCTACCTCGGCGACAAATCGCGGGAACTGGCCCGAAACAAAAAATAAAACATTATCCTTTTCAGCTATGAGAATTACAACAGAAAACACCACCGCCCTGGTGATCGACATCCAGGAGCGGCTTTTCCCGGCGATGTCGGACCAGGAAGAGTTACTGAAAAACTGCCGCATCCTGCTACAAGGGTTGGAGGCGCTCGAAATACCGGTTGTCGTTACCCAGCAATATACCAAAGGACTGGGTGAAACCATCCCCGAAATCCGCGAAGTGATCCCCCACTTTGAACCGTTCGAAAAACGCGACTTCAGCTGCTGCGACGAGCCAACCGTCATCGAAAAGCTGAAATCGCTGAACAGCCGCAACGTAATCCTTTTCGGTATTGAAGCGCACGTGTGTGTCCTGCAAACGGCCATTGACCTGAAAGCTGCCGGCTTCAACCCGGTTGTGGTTACCGACTGCATTTCGTCGCGCTCGCCCAAAAGTGTGGAAGTGGCCAAAGAGCGGTTCCGTTACGAAGGAATCCTGATGACTTCCTGCGAATCGGTACTTTTTGAGCTGACCCGTACCTCGGCAGCCCCGCAGTTCCGCACAATCTCCAAACTGGTGAAATAATTTTCCGGAAGAAACTTAAATTCAGACCATGATCGAAATTTGCGCGTTGGCTTCGGGCAGCAATGGAAACTGCTACTACATCGGCAACCAGCACGATGCCATCCTGATCGACGCCGGCATATCGGCCCGGCTTACGCTGACCCGGATGGCTTCACGCGGACTGGCTCCCGAAAAGCTGAAGGCGATTTTTATTACCCACGAACACTTCGACCACGCCCGCGGCGCCCGCGTGCTCAGCAAAAAACTGGGAATTGCCGTGTATTATACCCGCCCAACCTGGAATGCCATCCCGTCGTCGGACAGACCGCTGTTGTCGCAGTTTTTTGAACCCGGCGACGCCATTTCAAGCGGATCGTTTACGGTTCATGCAATCCTGAAAAACCACGATGCAGCCCAACCCTGCTCTTTCCGGGTGGAACACAACGGCAGGCAGGTCGGCGTTTTTACCGATATCGGCGAACCGTGTGACAAAATCAAGACTTCGTTGCAACAGTGCCACGCCGTCTTCCTCGAAACCAATTACGATGAGAAGATGCTTTGGGAAGGCTCCTACCCTTTTCCGCTCAAAAAAAGAGTTGCCTCCGAAGTGGGCCACCTCTCCAATGTGCAGGCGCTCGAACTGGTGCAGCAGCATGCGGCCCCGCACCTGGAATGTATCTTCCTGAGCCATCTGTCGAAAGAGAACAACACGCCGGAGAAAGCGCTGGAAACTTTTACGCCGCTGCAGCAGCGCTGCCGGGTAAAACTCACCTCGCGCTCAGAAGCCGGCGAAGTTTACCTGCTGAAATAAGAAAAGCGCCTCCGGAAGTGAATCCGGGAGGCGCTTTTCTGTGTTCCCCGCAAACAGTGTCAGTGTGTTTCTGTTCCGTTCAGCAAATTGTCGCTGAATAAATTACAAAAAAAAAACCAAAAACGCCCCCCTAAAAAGAATGTCAGCCAATTTAATTTCTTTTAAAGTTTTCTTTTTATTTGTTAGTTAATATTTACTAACTTTGGTTTGTAATTCAAATTTAAAATGGCAACTGTAAAAAAAACATATCATCCAGCGGAGGATGAAAGCATTGAGTGGCTATTCAACACCGAAATCATTCATAGTGAAAAACTGCGTGCCACAATCCTTACAGGCATTTTAGGATTAGAAGCAATGCTCCTTATGATTATCTACTTTTTCTATCGCGATCAGTACCTTTTGCTATTTACCACCCACATTGCCATTCACGCAATTCTCATTTTCACCTTAATCATTATTATTTATGAGTTGCTGGTTCTCTATCTCATAGGTAGAAAAACCCAATTTTTTCTGGTTCACAGGGATATCCTAAATTTCTTCAACGGATTTGCTGAAATTACTCTCCTTTCCATTTTATTTGTTTTAATAATTGAGTACTCCGGTCAGCCTGCAATCCTCCAAGCCCCGGCGACCCTAACTTATTTTGTCCTCATCGTACTTTCCACGTTGAGGCTCAATTTTAAACTTTCAATTTTTTCCGGAGCATTAGCAGCTACAGAATATGTAGCTATTTCACTTTATTATTCCACACATTTCAGGAATATTCCCGCAGACCATTTTTATCCAGACCTAACGGGTATGCAGTACCTTGGACAGGGAGTTATCTTGCTGATTTCGGGTATTTCTGCAGGATTTGTAGCCGACCTGATTAGAAAAAACATACGAGTTTCAAGACAAAATATTAAAGAAAAAAATGACATAATCGATTTATTTGGGCAACAAATCTCTCCTCAGATTGTGAATAGTATTCTTGAAAAAAGAGATGAACTTTCGGGTGTCCGGAAAAAGGTTTGTGTCATGTTTCTCGACATCCGTAATTTCACGCCTTTTGTCGAAACACATACTCCGGAGGAAGTTGTTGCTTACCTGAACAAACTTTTTCACTTTATGATTACTATCATTCAGATGTACGATGGTGTAATCAACCAGTTTTTGGGCGACGGATTCATGGCCACCTTTGGCGCTCCGGTTTCAAAAGGGAATATTTCACAAAAGGCCGTTCTGGCCTCGAAGGAGATCATCAAGATCGTCAAACAGCAAAACAGAGCAGGAAGTATTCCTAAAACGCGCATTGGCATAGGCCTCCACTATGGGGAGGCGGTCATTGGGAATATCGGTTCTTCGTTACGAAAACAATATTCAATCACCGGCAACGTAGTTATAATGGCGTCACGCATTGAGCAACTCAACAAATTATTTGACTCACAACTCATCATTTCAGAAGAAGTTTTTAACGAACTTGAAGCGGGAGCAAAAGGAGGGTTTATGCGTAAAGAGACATTGGAAGTTAAAGGAATTAACCGACCTTTTTCTCTTTACATTTTTCAAGAAAATAAAACTCAAAAAAAAGAACCATGAAAATTGATGAAACGATTATCAGGAAGACCGAAGAATTTGTGTCGGATATGTTAAAAAACGAAACTCCAAAGGGGTATACTTATCATACCCTGGCACACACCCTTGAAGTAGTTGAAAATTCCATTTTCATCGGAAAGAGAGAAAACCTGTCTGATGAAGAGATGGGGGTTTTATGCATTGCTGCATGGTTTCACGATATCGGCTATACCAAAAAATACATTGGCCATGAAGTGGAAAGTGCATCAATGGCTGAGCAGTTTCTGAAAGACCTGGGGGTCGGCAATAATGTAAAGACCGAAGTGAAGGAAAGTATTCTTGCCACCACCTTCCCTCAGATGCCCAAAAGCAAGATTGCAAAGGTATTATGCGACGCAGATTTTATGCACCTGGGCCAGGAAAATTATTTCGATCTGTCGGAACAACTCAGACAGGAATTAAAAAACACAGGCATTAAAAAACTAAAAAAAGCTGAGTTTGACAGATACTCTATCAAACTTTTCGAAGAACACGTTTATTTTACTGCATACTGCAAGGAAGTTGTCTCCGAAGGGAAGGCTAAAAATCTGGATCTGCTGAAAAAAAGAGCGGCAATAAAAGAAATCGGCACAAAACAAAAAAAATCAACAAGATACTCCCGGGGTGTCGATTCCATGTTCAAACTTACAGCCCGAAACCAGATTAATCTGAGCCAGATTGCCGACAACAAATCCAATATCCTCATTTCACTCAACAGTATTATCATTTCACTTGCCTTAGCCACATTGGTCAGCAAATTCAAACAAGAACCAGCCATAATAGCTCCCAGTGTAATTTTTATCTTTTTCAGTTTGCTAACTATTGTGCTGGCAATCCTTTCCACCCGCCCCAATATCTCTTCCGGGAAATTCAGTCTGAAGGAGGTAAAACAGCAAAAGATAAATCTTCTCTTTTTTGGCAATTTCTATAATATGCAGTCGGAAGAATATGAACAGGCTATTAAAGAAATGATCAACGACGATTTCTATTTGTATTCTACCCTAACAAAAGACCAGTACTCACTGGGGAAAGTATTAGCAAAAAAATACCATTGGCTCCGCTGGGCTTATAATGTGTTTATGATCGGGTTAGTAGTTTCGGTAAGCACCTTTTTGTTTGTACTTATCTGAATTTGCCCTATCTTGAATTTCAACTGCTGATTATTCATCCTTATCATTCTAACCGTAAAACAAAAAGAGAACAATGAAGACAACAAAAAGTAGAGAACATGCTCTGTCTCATATTGACAACATTATCAGCAAGGCCAAACGTCTGGAAGATAAATATCATAAACTCATTTCAGAAGTGGATCCCCTGTATCGTGAAAGTGCACTGAACCTTTTGCACTATCTCGCCCTCCGGAGCTTTGACACAGGTGGGGTACAGCAATGGCTCAGGTACAAAGGAATGCCTGACCTTGTCAATATCGAAGGTCATGTAATGAAAAACCTGCTCGTAACCAGGGCTATTATCTCTACTCCTGCCCAAAAAGAAGATTCCGCACTACAAAAAAAATATGTCAATAAAAAAAAGAGCGAGAAACTGTTGGGCAGGAATACCAGAAGCTTGTTAGGGAACAGACCGAATAACAGAAGTACCCGTATCATGGTTACTTTATCGTCGAAGGTAGCCCAGGATTACAAAATCGCCAGCCAACTGATGAGAAAAGGAATGAACAGCGTCCGTATCAACTGTGCCCACGACAATGAGCAGATATGGGAGCAGATGATCAGGAATGTGCAAAAGGCAAGTGAAGCTGCCAACAGGAAGTGTACAATTATAATGGATCTTGGAGGTCCAAAATTGCGAACAGGTCCTATGCAGCCAGGACCACAGGTAGTGTTTATTGAACCCCGCCGCAATCTGCTGGGAGCAGTAGAACGGCCAGCACGTGTTTGGATAGCGCCTCCGGGCATACCGCCACCCGGAAATATTGCCGATGCTGTTATTCCGGTGAGCGAATCGTTTATTCAAAAAATAAAAAGGAAAAACATTTTGTGGTTTACCGATTCGCGCGGAAAAAAAAGACAGATTACCATCGAACGAAAACAGGGAAAAGGCAGGTGGGGATTGTGTAGTGATTCGGCTTACATTACCACCGGCACCGAACTGGTACTGAACAAGATCAAAGAGAGCGGAAAAGAAAAAAACTACGTAGGCGAACTGATGCCTGCCGAGCAAGTTATTGTCCTGCGCATTGGCGACAGGTTATTACTTCAAAGCCAACAGCTGCCGGGCGAACCAGCCAAATACGACTCTCAGGGAAACCTTACCAGTCCGGCACATATTTCCTGCACCATGCCCGAAATATTTCAGGATATTAAAGCTGGCGAGCCTGTTTTCATCAACGACGGGAAAATAGAAGGAATTGTTGAAAGCGCAATAAAGGAAGAGATAGTAGTATTAATCACCAATGCAGGCAAATCAGGCAGTAAATTGAGGGCCGGCAAAGGCATTAACTTTCCGAAGTCTAAATTAAAAATCAGGGGATTAACCGAAAAAGACCAGGAAGATCTTGCTTTTGTAGCTCAACATGCCCATGTGGTCAGCCTCTCGTTTGTAAATCAGGCCAGTGACGTAAAAGAGTTACAAATTGAACTGGAAAAATATCCGGTCAAGCCGGGAATAATTCTGAAAATTGAAACCCAAAAAGGATTCGAGAACCTTCCGGAAATTCTGTTACAGGCCATGCAAACCTACCCGGTAGGTATAATGATTGCCCGCGGTGACCTGGCTATTGAAACCGGATGGGAAAATTTTGCCACTATCCAGGAAGAGATTCTTCGGATTGGTAAAGCAGCCCATGTTCCTGTTATTTGGGCAACCCAGGTATTGGAAGTCCTGGCGAAAGAAGGAACCCCCACCCGATCGGAAATTACCGATGCCTTTCTGTCTCAAAGGGCTGAATGTGTGATGCTGAATAAAGGTATTTACATTGAAAAAGCAGTAAGCACATTGAATAAAATCCTGATTAAAACAGAAAACCATCAGAAAAAAAAGCAAGAGATGCTGTCCAAACTGAAAAGTGACGAAGGACTGAGCCTCCAGCTTTCGGATTTTCAAGATCATCAACCCGTAACCTGATTCCGGAAGTATGCCAAAAAACCTAAAATACATTTGCATCCTCCTGGGGATAGCTATATCCGTATTTTCCCAGGGAAGCCTGGCGCATGCACAAGCGAAGGGGAGTTACACAGTTTTGATTACTGGAAATATTTATGGAAAAACGTCAAATTCTGCCTGGTCCCAAAAATGGCAGAATGAGACAACCGAACCAGAAAATTTTGCTTATTTGTTGGCCGGCAATGTGGTGGATGGCAAAACCGGCACCTTTCCTGAGAACCTGACAACCAATGAAAGCAAACCCGTTTTGATTGTTCCGGGGAAGGCTGAATGGGCAAACGGGAGCCGAAAGGGGAAAGATTTCATTAAACAACTACCGTCAAATTTCTCTGAAAAGTTTAAAAACCCCGTTCATTTTATCGATGATGCTTGTCCGGGCCCAGAAGAAATTATTCTGACAGACTATCTGGTTGTGATCTTGATCGACACTTACTGGTGGGTTCACAAATTCGACAGGCGCTTCAGTAAATGTGGCATTGAAACTCCTGCTGATATACTCATGCAGACAGAAGATATTATCCGAAGGCATTATAACGACAAACACATAATTGTAGCTGGTCACCATTCCTTGAGGAGCCAGGGGAATACAAGCGGACACTTCTCATCCAGGCAGTGGTTACTGAAGGCGCCCTATACCTTCTTCCGGAAACTGCCCGGCTCAAGACGTGACAACCAGCATCCCGACTTTAAGGAGTTTCGCAAAGGGCTGCTATCCTTATTGAAAAAATACCCAGAACTGGTTTACGCCTCCGCCGGGGAAGCCAACCTCCAATATTTTCCTTATCATCAGACTCATTTTGTCATCTCCGGTTCCTGGCAAGACAGGGAGTATGTCCGTAAAAAACAACTTGCTTTCGGTTCAGATGAAAACGGTTACGCCAGACTGGACTTCTCTTCCAGCGGAGAATGTTCCCTTTCCTTCGTCAGCAAAGAATCGGTCCTGTTCAAAAAAACAATTTATCACAAAAAGCTGGCTGCGGTAACTCCTGGAATTACGTTGTCCGGAGAACTACCGGACAGCATTATGGCAGTTGCAAGCTATCGCTACAGTATTACTGGACGTGGATATAAATGGTTGGGGAAAAACTATCGCAATATTTGGGAAACCCCGGTAAAAGTACCAGTGTTTAACCTAGGTGAGGAAAATGGAGGTTTGCATATTCTAAAACGTGGCGGCGGGCAACAAACCTATTCTTTAAGAATGGAAGACAACAAGGGAAAGCAATATGTTTTACGTTCCATTGACAAGCAGGTGGAAGGAGCCATGCCTAATGCCCTGCTAAACACCTTTGCTGTGGATCTGGTACAGGACCAGGTCTCGGCTTCCAATCCTTATGCAGCCCCGGTGGTAGCTGCACTTGCCGGATACTCCGGTATCGTTCATGTTAATCCCCGGGTGGTTTATGTTCACGATGATCCCCGTCTGGGGATTTACCAAAGAGATGTGGCCGGGCGCCTCTTCATTTTTGAAGAACGCCCCGATGGAGAGTGCAGTCACATGACCACTTTGGGAAGACCTCAAAATATCATCTCCACAGAAAAAGTGATAGAAAAAATTACTTACTCACCATATCATTACGTAGATGTTGGCGCAGTACTGCGTGCCCGGTTATTCGATATTGTGATCAACGATTGGGACCGCCACGATGACCAGTGGCGCTGGGCCGGGTTCAGCCATAACCGAGAAACGGCCTATACTCCTATTCCACGCGACCGTGACCAGGCATTTTTTGTAAATAACGGTATCCTGCCCTGGATAGCTTCTCGTAAATGGCTGTTACCAAAAATACAAGGCTTTACTGAGTTTACCCAAAACATGGAGGGACAATCATTCAATGCCCGCTTCTTCGACCGGACTTTTCTCTCCTCTGCCAACTGGGATGATTGGCTCCGCCAGACCGACTCATTAAAAACCCGGCTTACCCCCTCCAAAATCGATTCGGCCATGTATCTTTTCCCGAAAGAGATCTATCCTTTATGTGGCCCGGAAACCAAACGCATAATGATGGAAAGAATTAAAAACCTGGAGCCAATGGCCCGAAAACTTTACCTTTCTCTTGCAAAGGAGGTAAGTGTTGCCGGTACCAGAGAACCCGATTTTTTCGAAATAAAAAGCTCTGACGATACAACAGTCACCATTTCAGTATACCACCTCAATAAAGACGGTGAAAAGGGACGGCTCTTTTTTCACCGTCAATTTTTTGCTTCAGAAACCCGAATGATTCTCCTTTATGGACTGGAGGGAGAAGATATTTTTGAACTGACCGGTAACAGGATCGGCAAAATTGCAATAACTATTATCGGCGGAAAGGGAAGAGACAAAATAAAAGCAAAAGAAAAATTTTACATGGACAATATCGTAATTTACGATGATATTGACACGGAGGTAGCTCCGGAAATTAGAAAAAAACTGAAAAGCCGTTACGATCAACATGCTTTAGAATATAACCGGGAAAACTTCAAATATGATATTATTTATCCAGGTATTTATTCCGGATACACCCCAGATGACGGAATATTCCTGGGAGGCGGTCCAATTTTCACCAAATATTCACGTTACCAGCAACAACGCTACGAAATGATGGGAAATTATGCATCTGCCACCAACGCTTATAACCTTCGGTTCAAAGTACAAAAAAATTATCCGCTCAAACGCATGCTCCTTGACTTTAATGTTGATTACAGTTCTCCAGGGTATGTTGGCAATTTTGTGGGGATGGGAAACGTAACCCGCTGGGATCCTTCGAAACCGGAAGGATACTACAGGCTGCGAATGAGCCGTTCAGTACTGCGGACCGGCTTTGTCAGATGGCTGGATCCTAACCAGCTCCATCAAGCCGGAGTCAGTCTTTCTTTTAACCATACCGGTACAGAGAAAACAAAAGGGCGATATGTTTCCCTTCCGGGGAACGGGTTGGATGAGAATGACCTGTCCTCTCATTTTTATACAGGTATTCACTTAAACTACAAATTCGACACCTCGAATAGAACGGACAGGAAACCTGAAGAAAAATTTGCAGGGAGCAGCACTTTTCCCACACGGGGCATGAAGCTGGAAACGGCTGCAAATTATTTTACAGGGATAAATAAACATACCGGAAATTTTTTAAAAGTTTCTGCCGACTGGATGACCTATTTGAGTTTTTCGCAACGCCCCCGCGTCATTTATGTTCTTCGGCTGGGAGGAGAAAAAATTGTCGGTAATTATCCTTTTCATGAAGCAGCCAAATTAGGCGGTAAAGAAAATCTTAAAGGCTACCGTGAAACCCGGTATTACGGCGATGCCTCAATTTATCTGAATGCTCTGATGCGGATCAGGATGAAGCAGTTTCAAACCTATTTGGTGAATGGTACAGCCGGTGTCTTGTTTTTCAATGATACCGGCCGGGTTTGGCTGAAAGGTGAAGAATCCAAACGATGGCACAATGGTGCTGGCCTGGGTCTTTGGATTTCGCCTTTTGACACAGCAGTTTTAAGTGCATCATTATCCTCTGGAAACGATGGCAAGCTTTTCAACTTTTCTCTAAAGTATCATTTTTAAAAATGCTGAAGTACTGTATTTCATTGCTATTTATTGTTGGCCTGCCCGACTTGGTTTCGTCTGCTGTTCCGAAAATCTTCCTGATCAGGCATGCCGAAGTTAATCTGGGAAAACCCGGATGGGGTACTACCCGAGATGCTGCACAATACAAAAAAGAATATAACTTTGCCCCGGTTAAACGGTTCGCCCCTGATAAAATATTGAAGAAAATTGATAATTTCGAACTAATCGACACAATATTTTGCAGTCCGCAATCAAGGGCAACCGAAACAACAAAATCAATTTTCAGTGACCGGATCACGCTCCTGACAGATAGCGCACTCGCTGAATTTGATTACCCGGTAATTAGATTTCCTGTTTTGCAACTTCCTGTAAAAACATGGCTTCTGCTTTCGCGTGCGAGTTGGTCACTCAACCTGAACAACAGGGAGGGAGCCTTTTATAAACAACGCAAAGAAGAGCTAGAGGTATTCTCACATAACCTGGTGCGTTTTGCAAACCATCATGGCATAGTAGTGGTGGTAGCCCACGGAATGGTAAACCGGGAGCTGATTAAAATATTGAAAAAAAATGGATGGAGATTGTGTAGTCCCGGCTATGCCTGTTATGAAAACTTGTCGGTAAATTGCTTGAAAAAAGAATTAAATTAATGGGATATAAATCATCTCAGACTAAATTAGCAACATTTTAAACATTACAAATAATACCAATTATCAAACAAAAAGAAGAAGGATAAGCAAACAGAAAGACAACAGGAGATAATCGAAGCAGCCCTCAATTTAATAAATGAAAAAGGCATTCAAGGATTAACTAT
>OFEK01001884.1_pt1 | contig 12632 bp, 6 predicted proteins | sample 1521131 | NCBI WGS metagenome assembly OFEK01 (sample SAMN05720209, study PRJEB24109) | activated sludge metagenome | isolation source: Anaerobic digester | place: China | collected 2015-12-16
CTCGCGGTATCGCCGCCCGATCCGCCTGCCTCGGGCGGTGCATGACACGCAGCTCCCGAGATAGCCGGCACTCTTGGGGCTGCTCCGCACGGCAAACAGCTTCACCAGTGGCGAGGTCGCACCGCAATTCTGGCATCGCCCCGCATCATCTTTGTGTGCAGAGCCGCAGTGACGGCAGAAGAACAGCGGCGCGGACCACTTCTCCTCGTCCAGCTCCGCGTCCTCCTCCTGACTGATCACGCGATCAACCAGAACGGCCCGCTGGCCACCGTGATCCTTGCCCAGAGCTTCCCAGTAGCATTGCCCGCCGTCAAAAAGCTGGCCGCCGTCGGGTTCGGACTTCGTGAACTCAAAGTCCTTCAGCCACGCCACATAGTAGTGCTGGCCGCAGGTGGTGCAGGTGTACACGGGCGGGCGCCACATGCCATCCGATTCCCCGCCCTGGGCAGAGATCTCGTCCTCGCTGCTCAACCAGAGCTTCGGCTCGGACCCGGACGGGAAGGTCGCCACGGCGCCGGGGATGCCCCGCACGAAAGCGTGCACCACCGGACGAAACACAGGCCGCCCCTCTTGAAGGCCGCCGCCCCCAGAGCCAGGTAGGCCAGCAGTTCCTCCTCGGAGACCGCCCGCCCAATACGCTCCTTGAGTTGGTACATGAGGGTATCAAGCGGCAGGGGCCTCAGCAGGGCCACCCGCACCTGGTATGCGACCTCATTTCCTGTCAGTGCATCGTGCAGCACCTCTGCCCACGGTCCGGCGCCGAGCGCCCAACCCGTGAGCTGCTGGTAAACCGCCCGGAGCTCGGCATCGTCGCTCCCTGCCTCCACGGCCGCCAAGACACGCTTCAGAAGCTCAGCAGGATCACCGCTCGGCGCAGCAGGCATCTGGCGTTGCGTCTGCCACGGATCGGCCTCGTATTCCTCGTGGACACACTCCACCTGATCCGCCGGAGTCCCGAAGAACCGCGAGGCGAACCGCCGACCGGCATCGGTATCGCGCTGGTCCACGATAGTCGCCGAGGTGGCCACGCAGACCGTATCATGTTCATCGCGCCCGCAGAACGTGCGCAATCGGCGGATCAGGCAGGCCGTCTCGGCCCCCTGGATGCCCGTGAACGTGTGGGCCTCGTCGAACACCAGGAAATCCAGCCGGGCGTTGTCGAAGAGTTCCACATCTCGCTGTCGCGTCAGCAGCAACTCAAGCTGTTTGACGTTCGTGAGTAGAATCCGTGGCTGGCTGCCGGCCGCCCGCATCTTCTCGCGGCTGCACACCTCCTCGGCCGGGTGGACTGCGTCGGCCCGCCCCTGCTCGCGATACTGATTCAGCACCGCCTCGTAGTCGGCCCGGGTGCTGCCGCTCTGGAGCCGATGGCCCGAGACCTCTCGCTCATGCTCCGGGGTCTTGCCCACGTACATGCCGAAGGTGATGCCGCTGCCGGCCAGGAGGCCGCGCATACGGTCGAGCTGGTCCTCCGCAAGGGCGTTCATCGGATAGACGATCACCGCCGAGATGCCGGCCGGCTCGCCTGCGTCACGCAGTTCCAGGCACTTGCTGATGACGGGGTAGAGGAAGCACTCCGTCTTGCCCGAGCCGGTGCCGGTCGAGATCAGCGTCGTCTTGCCACTGTGGACAGACCGGATTGCCCGCTCCTGGTGGCCGTAGAGATGCGAAATGCGATCCCCGATGATCTGGCTCATGTGCGGGTGGAATACTCCCTCGCGCACCAGGTCCGCCACCGCCGGCCCCTTCTTGAAACTCCGCGACAGACTGATGTACGGCCCCTTCAAGAGCGGTGTCCGCCGCACATGATCCAGATTCAGCAGCTCTCTCATCTGCGCATGCAGCCGCGGATCGGAGAATGGATAGGCCGTGAGCTGGTACTTCAGGAAGCTTCGGACCGTCTTCTCGGTGTACGCAATCGGATTCAGTGCCATGGGCCTCCCCTTGGATGTCAGTCAGGCAGTGACAATGAAAGGCTTCGGGCTTTCTCGTACGGTATGAACTTGCCGCTTTCAACGTCGGTCCACGCTTCTTCCAAGTGTGACTGCTCCGAGATCGCCTTGGCGGTCAGCCGGCCAAGTGACTCAACGATGAACGCCAGAACCCTTTGCTCATGCGGACTGAATTCCACGGCAAGTGCATCCGCGGCGGGACCCCGTTGGTAATAGTAGCCCACGTATCCTGCGGCGAACTCGCGGTCTTCGCGCACCAGCAAGTCTTCCGATTCCATCCTACTCAGCAGGCCATCGAAGTCCGCTGGTACCGGGCCGAACTTCACTCGCCGATACGCCGCCCCGGTCAGAGACACGGTAGCTGTCTTGTAGTTCAGGAAGTCCGCATAGAAAAGAAGCTTGTTGATCTTGGTGCGCGAAACCTCTTGCAGGTGAGTACAGAACCACACCACGGCACTGGCAAATCGGCGGTAATCGAAACGGCGGAGCCCGGTACGCTCACTGACCTCTCGCGGCATGCATATCCAGTCGATTCCCCCAGCCGCTCAAGCACCTCGGCGTTGGGATCGGGTTGGCCCGCTAAGGCCTCCTCTACCCGCTGTCTCTGCCATTCCGACAACAGCGTTCCCCGACGGACCAGAAGGTCTCTGATGACCCCCGAACGCTCGCAGGCCCGGATCGCGGTATCGTGCGCCGGATCCTGAAGCCCTCCCTGTTCGTACCGGTTGATCGTCGCTTCGCTCATTCCAAGAAGGGCAGCAAACGACTTCTGGCTCAGACGGTATTGCTTGCGGACTTCCTTGATCCGCTCAGGCGTCAGGAGGTCGGCCTGCCGACGGTACTCGGCGTGCACGGCATCGAGGATCGTCTGGTCCTCCGTATCGGAACCCAGGCTCTCCCCGCACGCGGCGCACAACTCGGCCTTCACCGGCACGGTGATCCTCCGGCCGCGAACATCATAGGTTTCCTCGCGCTCGACGACCTTCGTTTCGCGATAGTCTTCACAAGTGGGGCAGAATGCAGTCATGACCCACCTCCTTTCAATGGATACTTCATGCGGAATTCAGCCGTGTGGAAGGACCAGACCAGAGCATGGTAGACGCCCTGCTTGCCCGGCGCCTGGACCACCCGCAGCTTGATGTAGACGTTCGTCCCGACCACCCGCTTGCCGAACTCCCAGACCTCTTTCGTGTCGTCGGTGTCGTCCGGCTTCGGGCCGGCGACATAATCCTCCGGGACCAATGACAGCAGCGCCTCCTGCCGCTCGGCGGTGGTGATGCTCAGGTCGATCAACGCCTGTCGGTTCTTGTCCCTGTCCTTCACTGTCATGCGTTCCAGCATGAGGCAGCCCTTGAACAGGCTAAGGAATTCGACCACTTCGTCGCGAGTGGCCATCGGCGACCCCCCAAGCTCTATAATACTATCCCATGATAGTGTTTTCGTCAAGTCAGGTAATGCCAGATGAGCCCAAATACACCGCCGACATCGTCTCTACCCATTGTCGCAGAATCACTTACATCCTGTTGTGCCTTTTCTCGGAATCCCCCTTTTTCTACTCGTCACCCTGTTGGAAGAGCGGCGTATCGTCTGCATCGAACAGAGCCTCACCGGCTGTGGCAGTGGACGGAACGGATTTGCCGCCGGGCTCGGCGGGCGGCTTGCCGGCGAGTTCGTCGAGGAGGGACTGGTAGCCGTCGGGGCCGAGGAGGTTGCGGGCGTGGAGGTGGCATTCCTTCCAGCTTTCCTCCGGGGTCTGGGCCAGTTGCCAGTCGTAGAAGCGGGGACCGAAGCAGGAGCGGACGGGCTGGGGCTCCTTGGCCCGGTCGTCGTGGCCGAGACCGTAGTCCGAGAGGCGCAGCGTCTCGGGCAGCATCCAGCCCTCGCCGTCGTTCTGGGAACAGAAGGCCTCGATGCCCCTGGCCACGTCGCCGCCGCAGGCGGCGATCTTCTCCTTGAGGTCGTGGAAGGCGACCAAAGAAAGTACTGTGAGGCGATGCTCCGGCGGCTTATCTTTGTCTACTCGCCAGAAGCCCTTGGCAGGGAGCTCATGCGAGAAGGCCTTGTTCGATAGATACTCGCAGGGATAGTCACAGTCGCGTGCCACCCACATCAAGTCATTCTCTGCTAGTCCAAACTCCGCAGTGACAATTGCAGTAAGTGCAGAGATCAATCCGATCCGTCTAATGGGCCTTGTGCACCAAGCAGACCGCCACGGTGTCAGCTTGTCGATGTCATGTGCCAGCCAGTCCGCGGCGTACACGGCTGAACATGCGTTCAGAGAGAGCCCCGCACTTGTCAGTTCCGGCCTTGCACTGAACTTGGGCATAGCGCGGCATTCAAGCTTGGAAGGATCCATAGCGCCGGCCCCAGCGCTTCCACTGAACCCAATGCGGTGTTCATAGTCGAAGGGCAAGGAATTCAGAACTACAGACAAAGCGTAGTTGTCCCGTGAATGGTATATGCTGACCGTATGGCCAGCAGGCCAGTTCGGCGAAACACAGGAGATCATCGTCCTCTGATTCGTATCGTTGCCAATGTAGCGGTAAGTAACCCTGCTCCTGGCAATCAAGGGTGCTTTCAGCGGTACAGCCGCGGCGCCCAACAAGTACTGTGGTCTTGCTGACTTCTCAGGCCAACCCACTGCTTCCCACTTCACGGCGTGACCTGATCCCCCCGCGAAGCCCTGGTACATTGCGTCGAAGAAGCCGAGCATTCCGCCCTGGACCAATGGGAGGGATACGGCTGGACCGTGGAGCTCTGTTTCTCTCTTTCTCCTGCCAGGGCCGATCTTGACGATGAGCGGCTTGCCGGCGGCGTCGGTGAAGGTGACGGTGGGGATTTCCGCCTCGCGGAGCCAGTGGGTGGCCTCGCGGGAGAGGATGACGCCCTCGGCAATGGCGGCGCGGGGCACCGGCAGGCGGTCGTAGGGCGGCTGGGCGCAGCGGAGATGGCCCTCGGCCTGGCTGGCGGTCGAGGCCACTTCACCGGAGGCTATGCCGGCCTTGATGCGCTCGGCGCAGGCGGGGTCGATGGGCACGGGCCGCTCAGGATCGAGACCCATCTCGGCCCACAATTCAGAAATCGGCTTCCACGGCCCCTTGATCCAGCGGCTGTACTCGTCGGGCCGGTAGCCCCACTCCTCCCACTTCGGCCGCGGCGGGAAGAGCTTCGAGTCGTTTGTCATGTGGAATTCGGTGGCGTAGCGAATGCCCCAGCCGTCTTCGCTCTGGTCGCCCAGGAGGACGCTGTTGGCATAGATCTTCGTCAGCACCTCGAGGTCGCGCGGGGACTGGATTTCGAGGATGGCCCGGCTGTGGGGCGAGAACTGGACCACCTGCTCGCGGGTGTAGTCGGTGACGAACTGCTCGCCGCGTTCCCAGTCCGAGAGGTCGCGCCGCATGAAGGCGGTGCGGATGGCCCGCGTCCGGCCGCCCTTGGCGACGATGACGGGGTTGAACTTGAAGGAGCGGTGAATGTCGAAGATGCCCTCGCGGTTCTCGAAGCCGAAGAGCCACTGCCAGCGGCACTGGTCGAGGAAGAGCCGCCGCAGGTCGCCGGTGCCGAAGTCGCTGTAGAGGCCCGAGGGGACGATGAGGCCCATCCGCCCGTCGTCGGCCAGGAGGGCGTGGGCCTGTTCGAGGAAGAGCTTGTAGAGGTTGACGTCGGCCGAGCCCTGGTGGCGGAAGCTGTGCTCGGCGTCGGCGTAGCCGGAGGATTCCTCGCGTTTCTGTTTCCACTTGGCGTGCCGGCGACGGGAGCCGTCGAAACTGTCGCGGCCGCGGTCGCCGAGGTTGAGGTCGTGCGACTTCTTGCCCTTGGCGTCGGTGGTGACGCGGTCGCCGAAGGGGAAGCCGGCGTACTTGACCCAGTTGCTCATGGCCTTGAAGAAGGCCGAGTAGTCGAGCCACTGCTGCTCGACCGCGGCGTCGGCCTGGAAGTATTCCCGCTGCTTGCCCACGGCCTCCTGCTTGCCGTAGCTGCGGAAGAGCGGGTCGAAGGCCGAGAAGAACTCCTTGGAGTTGGGCTTGGAGATGTCCCACGGCGGGTTGCCGAGGACGGCGTCGAAGCCGTGGCTGGCGGCGTTGAAGACGTCGGGGAACTCCAGTTCCCAGTGGAAGAAGCGGCGCTCGGCGGCCAGACGCTCCACGATCTGGCTGGCCTCGTCGGAGACCTTGCCCTCGGCGAACTGCGTGGGCAGTGGCGCGAGGTCCAACTCGTCGGCCGGCCAGAACCAGAGGGCGCACCAGAGGTCGAAGGCCCGCTTGAGGCGCAGGAATTCGGGATCGGCCTGCAGGGCCTCGTACTGCTCGGCCCGCTCGGCGACCTGGGCGATGCCGAGGTCGTGGATGGCCTTCAGGGCTGCCTCTGCGGCATCGTGGCCGGTGCTGACAGACCGCAGGTCCAGTGGGAAGAGCTGCTGCTGGCCGTCGATGAAGTGGATCAGGTCTTCTTTGACCGTCTTGCTGAACTCCTTGATGGCCTTGGTCCAGGCTTCCTTTGGGAAGTGGACGCCATTGGAATGGGTCTTGTCGCCGCCCTCGCGATCCCAGGCCATGGCCGGGTAGTGCAGGAACTGGTCGAACCAGGCCCCGACGAGCGAGTTGCCGGGGCGGATTTTGTGGTTGAGGAACGTCAGCGGCAAGGCCCGGTCGAGGGTTTCGATCCAGAGCGACAGGCGGCAGAGTTCCACGGCCAGGGGGTCGAGATCGACGCCGTAGATGCAGCGTTCGACGATGTAGCGGCGGAGGATGGCCTTGGTGCGGAGTTCGAACTCGTCGTCCTCGGGGCGGCACGGCAGCGGCTCGTTGACCAGGGCCTCGCGGCCGTCCTGATCGAAGATGAGGTCGAGCACGGCCCTGCCGCCGTGGTCGCGGATACGCTGGTGGACCACGAGCGAATCGTAGAGGGCACCAGTGAGGAATCGCAGGGCGGCCAGGCAGAACGACCCGGAGCCGCAGGCGGGGTCGCAGACCTTGAGGCCGAGGATGGCCTCGGGCTTCTTCGGCGTCCAGCGGTCGGCCGGGGCGTCGAGGTTGGCTGCGCCATCTGGCCCCATGGGCGGATCGTAGGCCAGCGGCCGCAGGGTGCGGTGGGCGGTGGGGATAGCCAGTTGCGGGCGGGTGTAGAAAGTGCCCGAACCCTTGCGCGTGCCGCCCCAGCGGACGAGGTACCATTCGCCGGGCAGGACGACCTTGACGACGAGCTGGCGGGCCTTGGCGGCAAGCTGCCGGTCGTGCTGCATCTGACGCTCGGGCGTGAGGCGGCCGCGGGGCTTCTTGACGAGGCCCCCGACCTCGCAGGCTCGGCGGGCCCACTGCTCGGCGCGGGCCTGGAGGGTGTAGCGGGGGTCATCGGAGGCGGCCGGCTCGGCCGGTTGCTCCTGGGCTTCCTCCTCCGCCTCTTCCTCAGCGGCTTCCTCCGATTCGGCCTCCTCAGCCGGCTCCTCCTCGGCGTCCGCTTCCTCGTCTTCCGCACCCTCCTCATCATCGCCGCCGACGGAGGTGTCCTTGAGCTTCTCCAGCAGGTTCTTGATGGCCCGGTCGTCCATGTGCTCCAGCGTGCTCAAGGGCAAGGCCGGCTGGTTGCCGACGGCGAGGAAGACGATGGGCTCGTCCTCGACGGCGGAGCGGAGCTCGAAGTCGAGGAGGCCCTCGTAGAGGATGCCGATGTACTCGCTGTCGAGGCCGGCGAAGTCGACGGGGGCGTTCATCCAGATGGCGGCGCGGCCCTGGCGGAGCTTGATGCGGGTGCGGGTGAGGAGCTCGATGATCTGGCGAACCTCGTAGTCGGTCATCACGTCGCCGTCGAAGCAGGCCGTCTCAAAGAGGCAGAGGGCTCGCTTCATGCCGTCGGCGTCGTCGGAGCGGCCGGGGGCGAAGAGCTCGCCACCGTAGGCGGGGACCGGCATGGCCTCGTGGCTGGAGCCGCGGTGGATGAGGTTCAGGAGGGCCAGGACGCGGGGCCAGGCCCCGTAGCCGGCGACAAGCTTGTGCGGGCTGATGCGCTCGAGGAGTTCGCGGAGGCCCTGGAGGCTGTAGGAGCCGTGGTAGACGGGATTGTCGCGCGGCAGCAGGCCCTCGCGGCTCTCGGCGAAGAGGACGACCACCAGGCGCATGATCATGCGGACGGCGGCGCGGTAGATGTCCTGCGGGGCGAGGCCGTCCATGTGGCCCTTGAGGGCCGAGGTGTGGGCCTGGATCAGCAGCTCGGCGGCCTGGCGAACGCGCTCGCCGAGGATCTGGGAGAGGTCGGCCTGGCCCTTGCGGCTCTCGTTGACGGCGGCCAGGAGCGGCGCGGCCTTGCCCTCGGCCGGCGGCGTCCAGAGGGGCGGCGACAGGAGGGCGCGGAGGCCGGCGAGTTCGTCGGAGGTGCGGCCCTCGGCGAACCACTGGTCAACGTCCCATTCGCAGAAGGCGTCGTAATCGAGGCCGGCGAAGATGATCCGCCACTGGTGGCCGTTGGTGAGGACGGCCAGTTGCTCGTCGCCGTGGCGGAGCCATTGGAGCACGTGCGAGCAGGCGCGCTTACCCCGGCCGAGGCCGAGGCGTTTCTGGTCGTCGATGAAGACGGGCAGGACGGCCTTGTTCGGGCCCAGCCAGAGGTGGCTGGGGCGCACGGCCTCGCCGGTGATGGCGCGGCGCGTCCACGAGGAGGCGACGTTGCCGCCGCGGTGCCAGGTGCCGCTCGGCAGGTTGAATCCGCAGGCCTGCTCCAGAACGTAGGCGACGAAGGGGCCGCGCTTCCCGGCGGGATCGTCCTGGAAGGCGATCAGCTCGCGGCGCAGGCGGTCCTGCTGCCACTCGTTGAGCGGGGCCGGCAACGACGGCACGAGGGCACTGAGGCGCTGGGCGTCGAGCAGCATGCCGCCATGGCGAAGGTTGCTCCACCATTGGAGATGCTCGGAGCTCACCGGGCACCTCCCTTCGGGGCGGGCAGGCGGACCTCGACGGCGACGGGGAAGACCTGGGCGTCGCCCATGAGGGCGTAGCGGCGGGGCAGCAGGATCTTTGTGATCCGCTCGCGTTCCCTGGCAAGCTGGTCGCGGACCTCTTCGTAGTGCTGCTGGCGTCGCTTAAGCTCTTCCTCCTTGGCCTCGATGGACCGCTCCAACTCATCCATCAGAGATTGCGCTTCGAAAAGCTTGCCCTGGAGACGCTGCTGCTTGAGCTGGCGGATTTCGCGATTGAGCTTGGCCAGGGTGTTCTCGGCGATCAGGCTGGACACTTCGCCCTGGCGGCTCTGATAGCGGCGATCCTCTTCTTCGCGGGCAGCCTTGCCGTCGACGGCGAGCTGGTCGCGGAGCTGCCGGGCCAGGTCGGAGCGAAGCTTCTTGACGAACTCCTGGAGGTCCGGCTCCAGGTCGCTCAACAGTCTCCGGGCAGCCGTCACCTTCTCTTCATCGTGACAGGGCTGCGCGCCACGGAGCTTCCAGGCCGGCGCGTGCGGCAAGGGCTTGGCCAGTTGATCCTTGCGGACGGGAAGCTGGTAGGTCTGCACCCAATGATGGAACGTCTCGCGAAGCTCGTTGACGCCGAGTTCTTCCACGTGCAGGAGAATTAGGGCCTCGGCACCTGCCGGGACATCGCCGCAGCGCACGGCCCAGCGAGAGACGGCGTTGGGGCCGGGGAATCGACGGCGCGTCAGGGCGCCGGTTGCCTTCTGGACAAGGGGGTGGCCCAGGTGGAGCATCAGTGTGTCCACGCGCGGTCGAAAGACTGTCCGTGGCCCCACGGCCGTAAGGAACGGCTTGGCGCTGAAGGAGAGCTTCGGGATTGGGCCGAGGACGCCGCTGGTGGTCTGCTTGCGGATAGTCTCGTCGATAGTGTCTTTCCAGCCCGGCAGGTTTGGATTGCAGATGGCGAAGCGATCCTGATCGTCAGGCGGTGTCAATTGCGGGCGGCCCACGTCCATGGCCATGGCCGTTTCCAGGGTGGCGCGGCCGGCTTCGGGGTCGAGGTCGAGCTCCTTAGTGAGCGCTTCAAGCTTCTCGGCGAGTTGGGCCTCGCTTTCGCCCGTGGCGTCATCCGCCTGGACGTCGAGCGACTCGCGGACTTGGTCGATCTGAAGTTCCAACGCACGCTGCACGACAGCCAGGTCCTCGCCCTCGATGAGGCGGCGATGGGTGGCTTCGTCAAAAAGTTCCCCAGTGGCGCCGAGGTCCTCGCGGATCTGGTCCACCTTGTTGATCAGGTAGGCCATGAACTTCAGGTCGGCGTCCTGCTCGCTGGCGAAATGATAGACGCTGACATCGCGAGCCTGACCGTGGCGGTCCAGGCGGCCGTTGCGCTGTTCGAGGCGCGAGGGATTCCAGGGGCAGTCATAGTGCAGCAGATAGCGGGCCGTGCTCTGGAGGTTGAGGCCCTCGGATGCAGCGTCGGTGGCGATGAGCACCCGAACGCTGGCGTCGGGGTCGTTAAACGCATCCTTGATCTGCTCACGCTCACGATCATCCATGCCGCCATAGAGACACAGAAAGCGATTGTGATCTTCGGGATACTTCTCCCGGAGCCGCCGCAGGAGGTAATCCAGGGTCGTCTTGTACTCGGTGAAGACGACCAGCCGCTCGTCGTCCGCCCAATCGCGGCGACGCCTGACCAGGACCTCGATCAGTTCGCAAAGGGCTGTGAATCGCGCATCCGCCTTGGGATTCTGACCGGTCGGCTCCTCGTCGAAGGATATCCGCAGGTTTTGTGCGGCCGCATCGATGGCGTCGATCTCCTCGGCAACGTCGCCCGCGAGGGCCTTCATCCACGAGCCGATGACGCCAGCGGCCGTGGATTCACGCTGTTGGGCTTCGCGGTCGTCATCCGTATCTTCCTCTGCCGACCGGCTCGCGACGACGACCTCCCTGTCGTCAGCCGCCGCTTCCTCGCGAAGCCCGAGCTTACACCGGCGCCACGACTCAAGGAAGGTGACAGGGCCGCTCAGCATTCGCTTGCCGAGAATCTCGATGGCGAAGCTCCCGGCCAGGCGACGCTGCTTTGAGGCGGCAGCGATCACAGAACGCACCTTGGCCCTGAACGCCTCATAGGCCTCAATCAACGCCAGTTCCTCGGCAGTGAAGTTCAGCAGAATCGCGTGAGGCGCCTTCCGTGTGCAAAAACGAGGCGGCTCCGATCGTTCATTGATCTCTCGTTTCAGTCGGCGAATGACAACTTGCTTGATCCGCTCCTTCTCGGCCGGGCGAAGCTCATCTGTCCGGGTGAACCGAACCGGATCGAGCATTTCCAGCAACCCGGTGAACGACCTCGTGTGGCCATTGTGGGGCGTGGCCGTGAGAAATAACCGGTGCTCGAATTGGGGAGCGATCAGCTGAAGTGCGCGGCATAGCTGGCTGTCATCGCCAAACGAGGACGGCATGAGGTTGTGGACCTCGTCAACGACCAGCAGATCCCAAGGAAGCTGGGGAGAGCCCTCCGGCGTCCGACAGGCATTCAGGAACTGCTCAAGGACATCGGGCTGGCGAAGGTAATGGTAAGAGGCGATGATCCTCGTGCAACACCTCCATGGATTCGCGTCAATGCCGAGGGCGCGTTTGAGATTCAGCGATGAGCCACGGTCTATGACATCAAAGGGCAATGAGAACTTAGACCACAATTCGTCTCGCCACTGCACCCGGAGGGAAGCCGGGGTAAGGATCAGCACCCGGTTGATGCGGCGGCGAATCAGCAGTTCGCTCAGGATAAGGCCGGCCTCCACCGTCTTGCCGAGACCCACATCGTCGGCAATCAGAAGATTGACCCGCGGCATCCTTAGGGCCTTGAGTAGCGGTATGAGTTGGTAATCATCGACCTGAATCGCACCGTGGAAGGGTGACGAGGCCGGAAGCCTCTCAAGCGGCCCTTCAGCGTCGGGATCAAGATAGGGGCCGATTGCCGTCCACCGGGCGGATCTGATCAGGGCGTCGAAATCATCGCACACCATGGCCGGGCTGCTCGAGGAAGGCAGCTCGCCGGGCTCCAGCACGCGCCTGTGTGGTTCGAGCTCCCACACGAGTTCCTCGGCTGGCGGACGCTGGTCATCCCTGTAATCGACCCGCACCAGGTGCTGACGACCATCGTCTCCGTCAAACTCGCGGACCCCGCTGATGACTCCACGCCTCTTGCGAACAATTGCGAGCATGCCCACTCGCGGGTTGGATGACCTGCCCAGCGTGGTGTCTCTTGTGGTCTCCAAGGCGCGATCCTCAATTCGGTGCAGTGCTGCGGCGTTCTGAAACTTACGATGTAGTCACTTGCTCAACAGGCAGTTCTTCACGGCTCTCGGTGCCATTGCCAGCCGTCATCCGGCAGAGAAGGACATAGTGCCGGAAATCCCTCGCCCTGAAGCCAGGTTCAGGCCAGAGTTCAGGCCGGACATCGACTGGACGATCCACTCCGCCGCAGCCAGCTTGGCGTCAATGATCTCGCGAGCTTGAGCTTCCGGATTCAGCACTTGCCACCTCGTTCCACTGCTCACAGCCTGTTCGCCTATTACGCGTTCCACTCATAACAACTTATGGGGTAACATTACGATCTCCAGTTTTAACAGGCTCGGCCTGGTAATGCAACTGCCAGACGAAGTTACTCGGACGACGAAGGCACGTCCGAGCGGTTAGGAACCGAGCAAGCCGCCACAGGCCCAGAGCACGACATCTGATTCTGGCCGCCGGGCTGCCTGTCACGCTAGTCCGGCGAATGC
>OFEK01001887.1_pt1 | contig 12601 bp, 6 predicted proteins | sample 1521131 | NCBI WGS metagenome assembly OFEK01 (sample SAMN05720209, study PRJEB24109) | activated sludge metagenome | isolation source: Anaerobic digester | place: China | collected 2015-12-16
GGATGATGTCGCCGCGAAGGTCGTAGGTCCGCACCGTGGTGACGTTGCTGCCGCCCTCCCAGTACATCTTGCCCTTATAGCCGTTGTAAAGGACGGGTTTAGCGGCGAAACCGACCTTTACGTTGTTGGCCTCGTCGGTCTCGGCGATGAGGTTATCGGGGTCGACGATGGCGGTGTATCTCACGGTGCCGCCCTGAAGGTTGCGGATCGTTGGGTCGACGATGGTGGTGATGGCGATCTGGGCTCCGCCCGCAAGAGATTCGATGGTCGTGGTGTTGACCGGGACGGTACCTTCGAAGACGTCGCTCACGTACAGGGCGACCACGATATTGGTCACGGTATCAGTCCCGGCGTTTTTGATGCCCCTGACCTGAACCGTGTTTGGTTCCCTTGCAAAGACCGCGACGCCGGGATACGGGTTCACGACGCCGGTGATGTTGAGGTCGATCTGGGCGGCCGGAGTCACCGTCACCTCTGCCGTCCCGGTCACGCTCCCTGCAGCAGCGGTGACGGTTGTCGTTCCTGCCGCAAGGGCGGTGAAGTACCCGGTCGTGTTCACCGTGCCGGCGGTCTCGTTGCCGCTCGACCAGTCGAATGTGACGCCGGTCATCTCATCGTCGTTCTGGTCCTTTGCGACGGCGGTGAACTGCTGGGTGGCGTCGACCGCCAGGTTCGCCGTCGCGGGGGAGACCTCGATGGTCGTCAGGACAGGGGCAGAACCGCTAAATTTCGCTACGAAGGCGTCGTAACTGCCGCCGCTACTCGCCTGGAACGCACCGTCCGTCACCGGGACGGACGATGTGGTATATCCGGCGACGTAGAGATTTCCGGAATCATCCATCGCAATGCTCTGCCCGTAGTCATTGCCACTGCTTCCCCCGAAGTAGGTTGCGTAGTCGAGCGTGGAACCATCCGAATTTATTCCGGCAACGAATGCATCAAATGATCCGGCATGGGCTGTCTGGAAAGCGTCGCCTGTTACGGGGAAATTATTGGAGTTGGTCTGGCCTACCACATAGGCATTCCCTGCACCGTCCACGTCGATAGAACTTGCACCGTCAGCGCCACTTCCTCCTAGGTAGGTCGAGTACAGGAGCCCGGAACCGTCCTGGAGTATCCGGGCAACGAAAGCCTCCGCATTGTCGGGACTGTTTCTGGTCGCCTGGAAGGCGCCGTCTGTCACCGGTATGTTGTCGGAGTTGGTTTGGCCGGTGATATACGCGGTACCTGCGGAGTCCACCGCAATTCCATTGACCTGATCACTTTCGCTCCCTCCGAAGTAGCTGGAGTACGTGAGCTGGGATCCGCCCGGACTCACCTTGGTGACAAATCCGTCGTACATCCCCCCCCCATAGGTCGACTGAACAGTGCCGGTTGTAACCGGGAAGTCGGCGGATAACGTGTAACCACCAACATACGCGTTTCCTGACCCGTCGACGGCGATCCCGGACCCCTGCTCGGTACCGCCGATACCCCCGAGGTATGTGGAGTAGACAGGATTGGTACCGTTGGAGTTCATCTTAGTGACAAATACATCGCTCCCTCCGGCATTGGCGGTTTGAAATACGCCGGCCGTCACCGGGAAGTCGCTTGACCCGGTAGACCCGGTGATATAGGCGTTGCCGTCGCCGTCCACCGCAATACCATACCCTGTATCTGCTCCGGCTCCTCCAAGATACGTGGAGTAGACGAGGCCGGTGCCGCTGGAGTTTATCTTGGTGACAAATACATCGCTCCCTCCGGCATTGGCGGTTTGAAATACGCCGGCCGTCGCCGGGAAGTCGCTTGACCCGGTAGACCCGGTGATATAGGCGTTGCCGTCGCCGTCCACCGCAATACCATAACAATTCTCCTTCCCGGTTCCTCCGAGATAGGTGCAGTAGGAAAGTCCCGTACCATCGGCGTTCACTTTAGCAACGAATGCATCATATGAAGAGGAAGAACCGGCTTTAATAGCCTGTATTGCACCGGCAGTCACCGGGAAGTCGGATGATTTGGTATAACCGCCGATATAGGCATTGCCGCTTCCATCCACCGCAATACTCTCTCCATAGTCCCGGTCACTTCCCCCGAGGTGACTCGAATAGGCAAGAGTCGGGTCGATGAGCAGGGCCCTGCCCGTATCGTACTCTCCGACCTCAAACCCGTAGGTATCGTCGCCCAGCACTCGATAAGCGACCGCGACCCCATGCCCGTCCTGGAACGCCTCCGGCGCAGTCAGGCTGACCTCGCCTGCACCGGTGACGACGACGAGACTTCCATCGTCTGCAAGCCGGAGGCTCTCGGCGCCGAGGATCTCGATCCGTATCTCGTCCGGTGCGGCGCCGGGTGCAACGTAGAAGAGCTTCTCGATGTTTACGCTGCGGGCCTTCGCCTTCACAGTGATGCCGGGATAGATCTCGCCGAGCGAGACGAGGTTGTACGTTGCAAGGCCGGTCTGCCACCCTGCCGGATCGTTCCCGATGAAATAGGAGGCCTGTGTATCGGCCGGCTCTTCGCCCGAGGGAGTGAAGGAGATCGCAGAGCCTGCGCGGTTAAGGAACCGCTCTTTCAACGCGACCCCCTGCGTCCCGTCCTCCGTGCCGACAGTGACGGCGTGCGTCAGATCCGTATCGGTGACGTACGCCGTACCGTAGAAGGTATTGGCATAATACCTCACTTCATCGGGCAGCTGCTCCTGGTTTTCGATGAACGGCACGGCAAGGTCCACCAGTTGGACCCCGCCCACCGTGCCAGCCGCCGCCGCGGGCGCGGCGAGCCCGATCATGCACAGCAGTGCAGCGATGCTAAAAATCAACAATGTTCGTTGCATTTTTCGTTCAGCTCCTTCTTTAGCGTTTTATCTCGCCCGGCACGTCGGCACTGCGCCCCGGCGATCGGGAGAGCGTCGGTAGTCAAATCGGACGATCAGAAGATGACATTTAGTACTATATTAAGTGAGATCATTCATACTCGATCATCACTTTTATAAAATATGTATTAATTTATGTATATGTTTTGAAAATTCGTGTCACGAACGGGTGGATAATCCAGTCTCCGACCAGATGCAGCCGGGAATGGAGGAGTCGGTGGTCTGTCGGTTCCCCGTGCGGGTCGAAAAAAGAGGGGGTCAACCCGAGAGGTTGACCGCCGATTCTGCGCCTTCTGCCTCCGTAAGGGAGCGACGCGCCGCCACGGTATCGCCGCAGCGAAACTGCGCGCCTACTCCTCCACCGTCAGCAGGGCGAGCGGTATCTTGAAGTAGCCGCTGTACTGCCCGGAATGAGTGGAGTTCCGGTCAAACGTCATCGTACTGATGCCACCTGTGTCTACGTAACTGGTGACATTCCAACTCTGGTACCCGAAGTACGATCCTTGCTGCGGGTTGCTCCAGGGCAGGGCGTTGCTTTCGAAGGCGTAGTTTCCGTTGTAACTCCCTAGGTAGATTGCCGTAAGAGTGGCGGAATCAACGGCCGTGACAGCCGATGTGTCGAAGCCAGTCTCCCCGACATAGGAGTATCCCTCGTCGTCGGTAACATAGGAGTCAGTGTCGTGGCCCTGGTTCACCCAGTAGCGGATCTTGTCGAAATCACCGTCGTCGTACGCCACCACCAGGGCGATCATCTTTACTCTGCCGTCTAACGGCTGGGTGCCGTCCGGTCTGGCCGTGTGCACGCGCGCCGTGACGTTCGATGAGGTGATCTCATCCTTCACGTCGTACCACATCAGGTGGTCGCTCGTCACCCGGGTGGAGTGATCGTTGATCCAGATTGTCCCGGTCCCGGTACCCTCCGGGAAGGTGTAGGTCGTGTTCATGATCTCGATGCCCAGGGTATCGTAGTTCCCCAAACCAGCGCCGTCGAACTCCACGGTCGTGTTCAGGGGGTAGTTGGCCTGCATGTTCCCGATGTAGGTGTCTACATAGAGCCGCGCCCAGGCGATGTCTTCGGGATCGCACGGCAGCGGGTTAAAACTATGCACGATCGGAGTCGGGTACGCAAATTCGAACCCCGGGTACGCGTCGAACCAGAGGCCGCCGGAGACTACCCCGGTCGACCCGTTCGCGGTGACCAGGGGATCTCCGCCCAGGTATGGGTCCGCCGCCGCCGGCGCTACCATCGCGAGCGCCGCCAGCAGCACGAGCATGCCCGTCAGCATGCACTGTTTGGCTGTTTTCATTTTCCATCTCCATGTTTATTTACTGTCGGGGGTACCATCCCCGGCAGAGGGAGATCGTTTTAGTACAATAAATGTCTTTTTGTTTAATATCTGATATGAATTTTATTTAATTAATATTTAATAAATAGTTGTAATTTTAATATTCATGATATCTCTTGGTACTGTTTGGTATCGTCGCGGGGGGACTATGCCCTGTATGGGTCAAAACAGCCGGGCGCGCGAAAATCTGTCGGAACCCGGTATTTCGCTAAACTATTTGCGAAAGCCTCCGGGAGGCCAGATAACCTACTTTCCTCGCGCCTTTGGTGCTCGAGCTCCGCTCCGTAGGAACATCGCACTTCGAAGATCTTCACGTCCAATGCGTGAGGCATCGGTCCTGCCGCCACCGCACGCGAAGCCCGGTGTCGTGTGTTGCCGCCTCCTCTTCGCACCTGACGGTGCTCTTGTCCTGGACGTTCCGTCCATCACATATCGCTATGCCTGTCCCCAGCCCCCCGCTGGATGGTGTGGGAGTTGATGTACGGGGCAGAGCAATGTGCGTTGGAATAGGAGGCCATCAAACCGGAGATACACATAATTCGATGAGCTCGGAACATAATCCCGATGGGCAACTGTTAAGTAAGATCAAAACAATCACAAAAATTGTTAATACTACATAATTAAGCGTTACGAAATCTCGCGTGACATGATATTGTAATGGAAAGAAAATGTGCCGAACAGGATAGTGGTATGAATGCCTGCGAACTTCCTTGACCTTCATATCGTCGATTACTGCCAGCTGGCATGCAGGCATTGCTATCTTCACAAAGGAAATACCTCGATGCCGCTGGAGATGATACGGGAAGTAAGTACCAACTTCCTGCAGGCAGATCTTCCACTCCCCCAGAGTACTATCATTTTGAGCGGCGGGGAAGCCCTTCTCCACCCGCAATTCGGCGAAGTATGCAGCATTGTACGAAGTTTGAACGGGTACATAGCCCTGAGTTCGAACGGGATCCTTGTCCCGCAATACATTGGTCTGTTCCGGAGAAACGACGGGATTCAGATAAGCATTGATGGAAATAGCCGCGTTCACGATTTCATCCGTGGTGCCGGGAGCTACGAAAACGCGATGAGAGCACTGCGGCTACTGGACGAGAACAACATTCGCCACAGCATCTCATTTACCGCCAACAAACAGAACCTGAAGTGCATCGATCATATCATAAATCTCTGTATCGAAACAGGGTCTTACCTGCTCAACTTCAATCTCTATCACCCGATTCACGAAAATGGGTTAGATCCCTTGTCGTATTCAGACTGGCTGTCGGAGAGGCAGCGGGTCAAGGAACGGGTGGAGCAGAAGGGGGTCCTCTGTCCCATGACCTGCCTGGAAAAGGGCTGTATTGCAGGGATACTGGGGCTTTCCGTTCTTCCGGATGGTACGTATTGGGACTGTTCACGAAATCAGCGTGTTCTCGGGCGATTCCCACAAAAAATCGATGATGTGCTGCTCCGGGATGCCATCGGGCGCGAGAGGTGCAGAAACCAGTTTGAAACCTGTTGCCGGAGGTTGAAGTATGAGTGAAGTGTATGTAATGGCTTCGTATTGCGATCAGGGAAAAATTGCGCTTTTGCTGGCACTTGAACGCTATTATAGAGCGCAGGGCAAAAAGGTGGCATGTTTACAAAGAATCAAAGGCCAATCGGATGTCGGGTTGTACTTGAAGGAGGGATGCTACCAGTATAGCCTCCCGCTTGAAGCGGTAAAAAGTCGAAGTGCACTTGAACGATGGTTGCCAAGAGGGTTCGATGTTTATATCATTGGGATTTCAACGGCTTATTCTCCCATCGGGGCAGCATACCTCGATCTTTTCTCAAATTATAACGAGATCATTCCCTACGATTGGCTTGGCAAATGGACGGAGTGCGTCAGCAATCTCATTAGATCTTATGCTCCTGATCCCGACATTATTACGTTCTGGGAAGAGGCTCGTAACAGAAATCTTCAGGAGAAGAATGTCCTGGAAGTGGTTACCGGTGTACCCGAGCCTCTGGACAGCCCCTGTCTGGACGAAAAACGTGTTTTACATCTTCCGGAAGCGTTGGTATTCGATACGTTTGAACCGAGGATGACGCTTCCGCAGAGTAATAGGAATGCGATTGCCGTGGGCGCTTTTCCCGGAGAGTTCTGGGATGTTTTCCCAGCTCTCAGGTGGTACGGGTATGACTATGTTCGATTCATCCAAAGACTTGAGGAAGAGAATTACGATCTGGCGATCATCGGGGAATGCAGCAACAGATCCTTAAGGTTGCCCATTAAAAGATCTACGACGCGGTGAGAACAGAACATTCAGCATCAGTAAATGGGAATTTGACCCGGACAACAAACTGGTCGTCATCTATGCGTACTCCATATGGGACGAAAAAGGGGTGAATGTCATTCAGGGCAAACAGGCCGGCGGCTGGACCTTTAAGGTCAGCCATGATGTGGATTACGAGAAAGAGCGTAAGCAGGTTGCGGCCGAACTGATGCAATTCCAGAAGGACCATCCGGAATTGGAAATATTGGGCTGTATTACATCACCCACAACTATCGATATGTGGGTGGCCAACCTCACACCCGAAAACGAGGCACTGAACGGCACCGTGATGCACGGCAGGACGGTTCTGGTTAACAGGAGCCCTGTTGATTATGGACTCAGGATGGCGAGAGAGCAGGCGTCGGGGGAACCGGGGACAAGTTGAGGCACAGAGACTCTATCCGGGGACATGAGTTTCCTCCGCCTCTCCTCCCCCAGCGCACTACGGACCCGGTGACCTGTAAGTGCAGGATTTGCCTTTAAATACTCCTAAACCATGAAAATGAGTGATTATATGTCCCCTTTGCAAGAAATCGCTTCCCTCCGGGCAAACCCATTCTTCCGACAGTTGAGACTGCTGCTCTTCTCACCCGATCGGTTTTTTGCAGAACGTTCGACCAGACCCGTCGACCTGAAGATTCCATCCCTGATCGTCTGCGGCCTATTCCTGGTTGAGATCGTCGGCAATTACGATACAATCATCGCGTACGCCCGAACGCTGGAGCTCGGCGACCCGTCCGCGCACCCGATCGTATACGTGGGCCTGGCTGCAACGGCGCTCTCACCGTTCCTGGCATGGGTATCGTACTCGGCGGTCTTCCACGGGGTATCATACCTGTACAAAGGCCGGGGCACGTTTCTCCGGACGCTGGCCTCTGTGGGATACGGGTGCGTGCCCCTGATCATCGGGGGCCTCCTCTACCTGGTCCTCTTTCAGTTCGTCTCCCTGCCGGTGCAGGACTATTTTGTTCCCGCTCGTGTGGCGGCGCATGCAACCGCCGTAGCGCTGGTCGATGCAGGGGTTGCGATTTTTGTTCTCCTCTGGTGCGGGTTCCTCTGGACCGCAGGTATGCGGCACGCACGAAGCCTCTCCACCCGTCAGGCACTGGTGACGGTCTTCGTTCCCGTGGGGCTGACGATCGGTGCAAAAACCGTATTGCTTCTGTGGAAACTGGTATCAGCCAGAGTGTATACAGGAGTATTATGAGTATGACAAGATCCGGTATGACCCTGAAAACGATAGGTATCCTCCTGCTGCTGATCGCGTGCATCCCCCCGGCAGCGGCCGCATCCGTCGTTCAACTGACAAACGATTCGGCATTCGATGCGTATCCCTTCTGGTCGCCGGACGGTTCCAGGATCGCCTACGTCTCATCCGACGGAGTTCATGCCGGCATCCGGGTGATGGAGCGCGGCGGCCAGAACCCGGTACCGGTGACGGACGACCATTCGTGGAATCTCTTCACCGAGTTCGATCCCTGGTCGCCGGACGGGAAGAAACTCCTCTTCCTCTCCGACGACGAAAGAGGGCTCGACCTCTGGACGATGAACCCTGACGGGACCGGGAAGGCGCGCCTGACCGAAGGCGGCCGCATCCTCCCCATTCCGGGGCTCTCCGGCTACGGGGCGGACTGGAGCGCCGATAGCGGACGGATCGTCTATACCTTCTGCCTCTTCGACAATTCGGCTGTCTGGAAGACCCTCGTGGAGACCACCGCAGAAGGGTCGCCTGCGGTGAACCTCTCGAATGTCCGGAAGGATGCCGATATCTGGATCATGGACGCGGACGGCGGCAACAAGAAGCAGCTGACGGCCGGCGGAGATGCACTTCTGCCCCTGTGGCAGCCGCACGGGGACAGGATCGCATACCTCTCGGATACCTCCGGGAAGAGCGAGATCTGGACCGTGCAGAGCGACGGAACGGGCAAGACACAGGTGACGTTCAGCGAAGGGGACGTATCCGGGTATTCCTGGTCCCCGGACGGCACCCGGATCGCCTGCGTCGTCGCGGCACCGCCGGGGACATTGCCGGAGTTCTCTCTCCGGGTTATCGAGAGCGACGGATCGGGTTCGGAGCAATTGACGACCGGAAACCGGGACAGAACACCGGTCTGGTCGCCGGACGGTGCCAGGATCGCCTTCCGGTCGGAGTCGCGGGACCGGAAGCTCTGGGTGATGGAGAGCGACGGCTCCGGCCTTGCACCCCTCGATCCTGACAACCCGGCATACATGATGCAGCAGTGGTCCCCCGACGGCAGGGCAATCGTCGTGAGCGACGGAAACGACCTGTATGCAATCCGGCTCGAAGATCCGGCGGCACCCGAATCGCCGGGATTTGGGGTAACTGCTGCAGCGGGTGCGCTGCTTCTCACTGCATGTCTGTTCAGGCTGCGAAAAGAGGAATGAGGGGAAAAGCGGGGATGTGCCGCATGATGGAGTGCGATGCGTTAATGGGTATCGCCGCTCACTCTCTCTTCCGTGCCCCTCGCAACGCCTCTGCATCCTCTACGGTCACCACGCGGATGGCACCGCCCTGGACCCCGCCGCCGGCATCGTCCATCCCGTCCTCGATCCAGCCCTCGATCTCCAGGTAGGCCGCCCGCAGCCCCTCGAGGACGTCCGGGTCGGCATCCCAGAGGCCGCGTCCGTGCGCCTCGAGCAGCCGCCTCCCGATCTCCTCGAGCGCCCAGGGATTCTCGTCCGCGAAGAACTGCCGCATCTTTGCATCCAGGACGAACGTGCGGACGATGTCGTCGAAGATCCGATCATCCACCTCCTCGGTCGTTGCCTCCCACCCGTAGACAGTCCCCACCTGCCGCGAGATATCCCCGGCGCCCTTGTAGCCGTGCCGCTTCATCCCCTCGATCCATTTCGGGTTGAGGAGTTTCGCCCTGACGACCCGCCGCACCTCTTCGGCAAGCGTCCTGACCTCCACGCGGTCCCGGTCGCGGGTATCGCCGTAGTAGGCGGGGATGTCCCGGTTCGAGAGCACCCTTGCCGCCCCGGTCAGACCGCCGTGCCCCCCGAAGTAACAGCAGCACCCGAGAAGGTCGTACTCGTCGGTCACCGTCTTATTGAACGTGAGGTCGATGGTTGCAAGGTGTGCGGAGAAGGCCTCCCGGGCTTCCTCGCCGAAATTGCCCCGACCGTAGGCATAGCTGTTCCACCGGAGATAGACCTCCGCGAGATCTGCCTCCTCCCTCCAGGCCGAAGCATAGACCGCCAGGCTGACGCCGTTGCCGTAAGTGCCCGGCTTGCTCCCGAATATCCGGGTCGTCCCCAGACCCTGGAGAGCGTGTTTCCGTACTAAGTTCATATCGGGGGGCTCATCCAGCGCCGCGACCTCAGAGATGGCATCATCCAGGAGCTCGATGCAGGTGTAGAAGCAGTCCCGGAGGATCCCGCTCATCCTGACGGTGACGTCGATCCTCGGCCGCCCGAGTTCCTCGAGCGGGATTATGCGAAACGATCGAACCCTCCCGTCAATCCAGACCGGCTCGACCCCGAGGAGGTGGAAGATCTGTGCGAGCTGCTCGCCGTCGGCCCACATGACGTCTGACGCCATCCAGTACATCCCGACATTTTCCGGGATCCGCCCCTGCTCCTCGACGTACTTTCCTATGATGCTCTCGGCAAGCCGCATCCCGATCCGCCATGCGGCGCGGGTGGGGATGCGGAAGGGGTCGAGCGAGTAGAAGTTCCGTCCGGTGGGGAGAACCTCGGGTTTTCCGCGGGTGATCAATCCGGAGGGGCCGGGCGGGATGTAGCTTCCCGCACAGCCCGAGAGCAGGCTCCCGATCTCGTCCGAATCCTCGATCCGGGCTGTAAGATCGAGGACGATGGCCCGGATCTCCTCAAGTGCCGCAAGATCGAGATTCTGGAGAGAGCCGGCGAGAATCCGTTCCGCCGCCCGGTCCAGGGGCTCCTCTGCGACGGCTGCGGCGATGAGATCTTTCGCCCTGGAATCGGCGTCCCGGAGCAGATCCTCGTCGGTGATCGAGACGTTATGCCCCATCATTCGGAGCACCGCGCCCTTCGCCTCGCCGCCATACCGCATGATGGCATCGATGAACTCCGCCAGGCGTTCACCCTCCGGTATCTCCCCAAAGACGTGCATCCCATCAGGGATCCGGGTATCGGCTATCCTGGTTACGGAGGTATGGGCTGCAGCGATTACATCCTCAAACGGTCTATTATCTTCGTGGAGACCGCGAAACCCGATCTCATCAGCTATACCGGTCTCCTCGAGGAGGTCGGCGATGGTGTGCTCAAGCGCATGCGCCCTCGCCGGGTCGACGCCCCTCGCCCGGTTGTAGTCAGCGATCTGCTCTTCAAGTTCCTTCAGGCCGGCATAGAGGTCGCTTGAGGTCATCACCGCCTGCATGTGATCGACCAGGACCGCGTAGCTCCGCCGTTTGGCAATCGTCCCCTCAGGCGGGTTGTCGGCGTTGTAGATGTAGAGGTGGGGGACGGTCCCGATGGCGATATCGGGGTAACAGGCGTCAGAGAGGGCGACCGACTTGCCGGGGAGGAACTCGAGGTTCCCGTGCGTGCCGACATGGATGATCGCATCCGCACCAAACACCTCCTCGATGTAGCGGTAAGTCGCGAGGTACTGGTGGGTCGGCGGGATATCCGGGTCATGGAGGATCTTGCAGACCTCGCCGTCGCACTGTGATCCGGCGCACCCGCGCTTCGGCTGGACGCAGACGATAGCATCTCCATAGCGAACGCCGGTGACGACGATCTTTCCCTCGTAGACCATCGCTTCACCCGGCGGTTGCCCCCACGTCTCGACGATGCGGGTTCTGACTGCAGGGGGGAGGGTCTCAAACCAGGCGGCGTACTCCTCCGGCTCCACCAGGGCAAGAGCGCCCCCCTTCCGGACGATCTCGGTAACCGATGTCCAGCGGAAATCGCTGATTGCTTTTCTGTTCATGATGTCATCGATCAGCGTCTTCCCGCTCTCCGGGCACTCGACCGCATACCCCGCATCATGCATCGCCTCAAGGATCCGGGCGACGCTCTCCAGCGTATCGAGGTGCGCCCCGGCCCCGACCGTCGCCTCGACCGATGCGCAGGGCTTGTTGTGGAGGATGAAGGCGACCCGTTTCCCGGCGGCCGGCTTCTGCGCAAGGTCGATCCACCTCCTGACCCGGGCCACGAACCTCTCCAGCCGCTCATCCATGGGGATGTGCTGCTCGCTGTCGATGCCTGCCAGGTTCCGGCTCCCGGCCGCACCGATCGGCATCATGGTGATCCCGCCCAGGAACTCGGGCATCGCGACGTACCATGAGACGTTGCTCCCGCGCATACCGTCTATACAGTCCCTCCATTCGGCCTCGGTCTGGTGGTAGAGGAACAGGGGATGGAAGACCGGCACGCCGAGCCCTTCAAGCGTTCTTGTGAAAGCATCGGCGTCGCGGGGCGGCGTGAATGCCCGCGCATCGATGAGCGCCGAGACCCGACCCTCAAAGAACATCTCCACCACATCCCGTGTGGACCGCGCCCCGATCTCCTCGTCGGAGATTCCGAAACAGAAGACCGGGAGGACATCGTAGTAGTCCTCGAGGCTTCGGATCAGGGTATCCTCAACGGTAAAATCCCCGTTCGCCCACCGGGTCCGGGAGAGGAGGAGTCCGACGCGGATGGGGTGCCGGGAGGGATACCAGGCGAGGTATGCGTCAGCATCGTCGAAGATGCGCTCCGCATCCGGGTGGTAGGCCCCCTCCCAGTGGATCTCCTGCGGAGGGTCGTACGCAACGTCCATACCGGCGACCTCTGCCTGAACGTAGCGGACCAGGTTCTGGATATTCTCAGCCCCTCCATAGAGGAAGTAGGCGTTCACGGTCGAGACGACACTGAGCGGGACGGTCGAGGCCGACCACCAGGTATCAGTGTAGCCAAACGCTATGATGGGAATCCCTTCCGCAAGGCCGCCGAGGATCTCATTCCAGACCGGGTCGCTCGAGGGATGGGCCAGAACAACGTCCGAACCCCGGCACGTCTCGATACAGTATCTTCGCTTTTCCGGTTCGTCTCTCAACTCATGCACCTGCCACGCCGAGAGATCGATCCCTGCCTCCCGCGCCGCATCGGAG
>OFEK01001894.1_pt1 | contig 12565 bp, 8 predicted proteins | sample 1521131 | NCBI WGS metagenome assembly OFEK01 (sample SAMN05720209, study PRJEB24109) | activated sludge metagenome | isolation source: Anaerobic digester | place: China | collected 2015-12-16
CCACAAAATCATGCCATTCGCCATCATCCGGAATGGGCAATACAAAGCCGCCATTTCTTCCCGATGAACTTCCAAAACCAACAATTAATGGAAAACCTTTTGTGCCTGTATTTCTGGCTTTTACAAGAATGTAATTGGATCTTCTTTCGGCGATATTAACAGGCTCAAAGCTAAAACGTTTGGCATTTCCGGAAGAAATCACGATGGGATTAAGGTTCAGCTCAACCAGTTTGTTTTCCTGCATTTGCCGGGCGATCGAAGCGATCATTTCGGCAGGGTAGGGGTCGCCGGTTTTCAGCTGATCGGCCTTATTATATTGTTCAATAGCTTTGTCGTAAGTTTTCGCTTTATAATGCTGATCTCCCTCACGAACCAGTTTATTGTAGGCAGTTCTGAGCTTCATCATTTCAGCTTCCAGCAGCCCTTCTGCGGATTTTATTTTGTTATCGGCCAGCTCATTATCCGGCTGAATGCCCTTTGCCAGTTTGTACTGGATCAAAGCATCGGCAAAAGCTTTCTCCTCCATCAATTCATCGCCGGCAAGTATAGCCTCGTTGAACCTTTGTTCGCGTTCGGCGGCTATGGCTTCAAGTTCTGCCATCGCACTTGCTTTCCTGTTTAATGCGTGTTCGTTGTTTGCTTCCAGTTTCAGTATTTCATCATATTGTGCGATAGCCTGCTGCCACTGCCCGGCTTCAAAAGCTTCGTCAGCGGTTATTTGCATGGCTGTAATGCGTGCTTCAAATGCCTCTGCTGTTGCAATTTCTTCCAGTTTTAGATCAATTGCTGCCAACTGAGAAACAATATGATCATTGGTTTTCATTTTTTCAGCTTTCTGATATGCTATACGGGCATTTTCCCATTCAGCCAGGGCAAACAAACTATCTGCAGTACGGATGTTATTGGTAAAAGCTTCTTCGAAGGCCAGATTTTCAGCAATCTCTTTTAACAAAGATTCAACCTTCTGCAATTGATTTTTAGGATATTCTTCCGCTGGCTTTAAGCTGAGTGCTTCTTCAAATGCCGTTTTTGCTTCTGACGCAAGTCTGTTTGAAAGGGCTTCATCTCCCTGAGCTATTAATGTCAAATATTTTTGCTCAAGTGCTTCGGAAGCAGCCTTTGCAGCCATTTTTTCATTGATCAGGCTGATCTGTTCCAGGGGATAAGTTCGGTCATCGAACAGTGCTGAGGCATCCTTATAAGCTGTGAGAGCCTGTTCAAATTGATTGGCCTCAAAAGCCTGATCTGCTGTTGTAATTAAGTTATTATAGTTATTTTCACGCTGTTGAAGTGCCTCTTTTTCATTGAGTAACGCATTGATTTCTCCAATTTTAGCTGAAATATTTTCCTGCTCTGGTTTTAGGGAAGCCGCTTGTTGGTAATAATCCAATGCCTGTGCTAATTGATTATTGGCATAAGCATCGGCTGCCAATGCAATGAGCCTGTTGTATTCATTTTCCTGTTCGGCAGCAGCTTCAGCACTGGCGATCAATAGATCAATCTGTTGAATTTTCTGCTGGGGCTCCGGCTCTGAGGGTTTCAGGTTGAAAGCTTCAACATATTTATCCCGTGCCTGACGAAGCTCATCCTGATCCAAAAGAGCTGCTGCAGTTTCCATGATCTGCTGATAGTTTGCATCAAGAATTCTTGTCTCCATCTCAGCAATTTTTGTCTGGGCAACTTCATCCGCCGGTTTTATTCCAAGCGCTTTTTCATAGGAAGTTTTTGCTTTGTACCATTCCGACTGCGACTCAAAATTTCCAGCCTCTGCCATGGCATTGTTATATTCCTGTTGCGCCAGATAATCATCACTTTGCAGTGTTTCATCAATGCGTCGGATCATATCCTCAGCATAAGCATCACCCGGCTGAATGGCAAGAGCCTCGGCATACTTTGTGCGTGCCTGTTCAAAACTTTTACTTCCATAAAGTTGGTCAGCCGTTTCGAGGGCTTTGCTAAACATTTGGTATTGATCAGCCTGTGCCTGTGTGTTTGCCAAAAGTTGATTGAGGTTTTCATCCTCCGGCAGCAGTGTTAAGGCTTCCTGAAGCTTAGTGATCGCTTCTTCGAAATTTTTCCTTAAAATAAAATTTTGTGCTTCTGCTGTGAGTGCGGTTGCTTTACTTTCGTTAATCTTTTTCTGTTCCAGTAACTTAGTGGCATCGGATTTCAATTTGGCTGGTTCTTGTTGAGCCGGATACAAAGCCGATGCCTGATCAAACTTTAGTATTGCCTCTTCGTATTTTGTCTGCTCGAGCAGACTTTTACCAAGTGTTATGGCTTGCTCATAATCGGCCAGTTTTTGTGCTTCTTCTTCAAGTGTTTTGTTAATAGAGGATAGCTGTGTTTGGGTGTATTTATCTTCAGGAAAGATCTCCAAAGCCTGTTCATATGCTTTTTTTGCTTCATTCAGCTTATTCTCAGCCAGTAACCGATCACCCAAATCAAGCCGCAGGTAAAACATTTCCTGTTTTTCCATCTGATTTTTAATCTTTTCGACCGTTTGAGTTAGTTTTTGTTGCGCTGCAGCATCATCTTTCTTTTTCTGCAGTGCCATTTCAAAATAGGTCTTCGCACTGATAAAATCTCCGGATTCAAATTTGGCATTGCCCGACTGCATAAGCGATTCGTAGGACTGACTCAGTTCCTGCGCATCCACGGGAACATTTAAGATAAAGATAGTGACCAATAAGGTAAAGGTAAAAAGCTGCCTGATCATTACTGATTTGGGATTATCGAATTTCATTGAAACGGTTAAGTTGTTGTATTATTGTGTGATGCAGTTCATTGCCAAATGCCATCAGAAAGGGTGTAACTTCTGTCGGCCATGCCGGCCAATTCAGGATTGTGCGTCACAATAACGAAGGTTTGGTTAAACTTATCTCTTAATTTAAAAAATAAACGGTGAAGCTCAACAGCGGCATTGCTATCGAGGTTACCGGAAGGTTCATCAGCTAAAATTACAGTGGGATTGTTTACCAGAGCTCTGGCCACTGCCACACGTTGTTGTTCGCCGCCCGAAAGTTCTGCAGGTTTGTGATCTGCTCGTTGCTCCAGATTTAAAAGGCTGAGCAGATGCAAGGCCTGATCAGTGGCTTTTTTTCTGCTCTTACCACCAATGAAAGCAGGGATGCAGATGTTTTCGAGCGCCGTAAACTCAGGAAAAAGATGATGAAACTGAAAGACAAAACCGATATTATCGTTCCTGAATTTTGCGAGGGCTTTCTGCGAAAGATTATTTACAGCTGTATCGCCAATCGTAAGCATACCGTTATCAGGCTGTTCGATGGTTCCTATGATCTGTAAAAAAGTCGATTTTCCCGCGCCAGACGGCCCCATAATACTAACTACCTCACCCTGCTTCACCTTAAGGTCAAGCCCTTTGAGTACCTGTAACTTTCCAAAAGACTTAAAGATTTGTCTGGCTTCAATCATAGCTAGCTGATGTGCTGCAAAAATAACGAATTCGGGCTGATAGTGACAGGATTTTCTAACTTAAAACGCAAATGTGCTGATCCTCTCATATTTTGACATTTTTTATGGCTGGTTTTCGTTAAATTGTCCTAATTTTGGGCTTCTAAAAAAATCATCTAAAAATTTTTGTCACACTATGAATTTACATGAGTTTCAGGGGAAGCAAATATTAAGCGGATACGGTGTATCTGTTCCATTGGGTATTGTTGCGGATTCACCGGCCAAGGCAGTAGAAGCCGCCAAGGAAATCCAGAAAAAAACAGGTTCGGATCGCTGGGCTGTTAAAGCACAGATACATGCCGGCGGACGTGGTAAAGGTGGTGGTGTAAAGATTGCCAAAACCCTTGAAGAAGTTGAAAAATTTGCTGATCAGATTATCGGTATGATGCTTGTAACGCCTCAAACGAGTGCTGAAGGCAAGCTGGTTCGTCGTGTGTTGATCGAACAAAATATTTATTATCCGGGCCCATCGGAGGTGCAGGAATTTTATGTGAGCATGTTGCTTAACCGTTCCACAGGACGCCATATGATCATGTATTCACCACGGGGAGGGATGGATATTGAAAAAGTAGCTGAAGAAACACCGGATCAGATTTTTACTGAAGAAATCAATCCCACCACCGGCTTGCTGGCATACCAGGCAAGGCAGATAGCGTTTAATCTGGGTTTGAGTGGTACTGCATACAAAGAGATGCAAAAATTTATCAGGGCCTTGTTTGATGCTTACCTGGGCAGTGATGCCAGCCTGTTCGAGATTAACCCGGTGATCAAAGCTGCTGACGACAGGATTTTTGCTGCTGATTCAAAAGTTGTAGTTGATAACAATGCACTTTACCGTCATACGGATATTGCAGAGATGCGCGACCTGAACGAAGAAGACCCCATTGAAGTGGAAGCCAGCCGTTTCGACCTCAACTATGTGAAACTGGACGGAAATGTTGGTTGTATGGTAAATGGTGCAGGCCTGGCGATGTCAACCATGGACTTAATCAAAATGTATGGCGGTGAGCCGGCCAACTTTCTTGATGTTGGCGGTACTGCCAATGCCAAACGCGTTGAAGAAGCTTTCAGGATTATTTTAAAAGACCCCAATGTAAAAGCCATATTAGTGAATATTTTCGGTGGCATAGTGCGTTGCGATCGCGTGGCACAGGGAATTGTTGATGCCTACCAGAATATTGGAGAGATAAAAGTACCTATCATCGTGCGCCTTCAGGGTACCAATGCCGAAGAAGGAAAAGAATTGATTGATAAGTCGGGCTTAAAGGTATTTTCGGCCATAAAATTGGAAGAAGCCGCCGAATTGGTGAACGAAGTATTGAAAAATTGATCAGAGGTAACCTTTCAGTTTGTACCATCCGATGGCTGTCCATTCGCGTAAAACAGCAATTTCGTACTGCATAAAACTCCAAATATTATAACGAAGTCCCGGATTTGCGTCCGGGCTTTTTATTTTATTTTGTTTGTCAGTCTCTGAAAGAAAAAGATCAACATCTGTATAGCCTTCGATTGTTCCTTGTGCATATACATTTTTAAATCCTTGTTTCTCAAATGTTTTAATACTTCTGTAAGTGTGAACGGGAGAGGTGACAAGTAACAATATGTGGTCAGTGGTAAACATTTTCCGGATATTAACAGCCTGAGTATAAGTGTTGTGGCCTCTTACTTCGGAAAGAATACGGCTACTGTCGATGCCTCTTTGTTTCAACTCTTCGATCATTAAATAATGATCGCTGTTTCCAAAGTCAGCGGTATCTGCCGGAAAGGCTACAATTATTTTTGCGACAGGAAATTTGTGGGCAGCTTCTGCGGTATAATAACACCTTAACAAACTTTCGGATCCCGGAAACCCTCCTGCACCCATCAAAATTATCAAGTCAGGATTAGGCACCTCAGTGATTTTATCAAAGTAATTTGTCCAGTGATAGGCATGATAAGGCCAGCTCGTAAAGCTAAGTGCGATCATCAGAACAGCGACAAATCCTGTTATACTAAAACCAAAAAATAAAATGCTTCGTAAAATGTGCAGTGTTTTTTTCATTGGTGTAAGTTCAGGACAAACCTAACTAATTTTTAATTATCAACAGGCCCATGATTAAAATGCCGGACTTATTTCGATCACAAAAGTATGTATGTCAGAGAGATTTCTAATTTTGTCCAAAATACAACTATCCTATGAAAATAAGAATAATTGCCCTGCTGATTTTGGCTATGATAACTGGTCAGGCACAAGAACTTGAAATAAAAATATCACCATTTAAGTTTAATGGCGTCTATGCAATTAAGGATATTCAGATGCAAACAACGGCTTTTGCGAGTGTTTATGCGCAAAGTAACGGAGTTTGGGAAATGAAATGGATTCATGCTGATTTGTCAGATACAAAAACCGTTAGACTTGAAGTACCTAAAAATTCTGTTTTTCATGCTATGGCTACATCAGAGAACCAAAGTTTATTATGTTTTGTGGATAACGGCCTGAGGCCTTCTGTTTATTATTTAATGCTTGATAGCGAAGGAAATACGCTTACGTCTGTCAGCCGTTCGAAAGTGCCGCTTTTATCCCGTGGAAAGGCATTCTGGCCGCAGCTTTATGCACTCGATCAGGGTCATTTTTTAATTGTGGAACCTGCAAAAAACAAAGCTGCAGGTTATACCCTGGAATGTGTAAATGCCGAATTGCAAAGTGTTTGGCGACAGGAGTTTTATGCCGAGAAAGGCAATGCACAGGTATATGAACTTTGGATTACGGAGCAAGGCATTCTAACGCATCAATTGGCTGAGAAATTTGGCAATGTGTTGAATAGTAAGATGATATACATTGACAAATCAAATGGTAATACAATTTTTAGCACTGCCCTTTCCAATGGGGAAAACACCTTTTATCCCACAGCATTTTACCCTGAAAATGACAGGTCTGTTGTAATGGCCGGTACGTACTATAAAGGCTCCAAAATAGAAAGTAAAAATTCGAAAGGTTTGTTTTTGGCTGAAATAAACACTGATGGAATTTTCTCAGCTAAACAACTTTTAGAATGGAAGAGCCTGAAACCAGTTTTAAAAACCCGTGTATCCGACTGGTTTTTCAAAGTAATGCCCGAAGTTTGGATGCATCGTTTGGATAAAACGGATGATGGATCCTATGTTGCCTTGGGAGAATTGTTTAAATATTCGGGCGAAATCACACAGACCAATCCCAAAACAGGTGAAACAGAAGCACCCTTTCATAAAATCAGGCTGATGGATTTTATGCGCTTCAAATTCAACAGTTCAGGCGAAATGACAGAAGCAGAAAGGATTGAGAAGCCACATCAGTTTTTACATATCCAGGGAGGAGACCTGACTGCAGAAACCGGATCGATACAAAATTTGGTGAATTCCGGAAATCTAAATCGCAATAAAGCCCTGAAAGAAAGTAATGGCTTCACATTTCGTGATGCAATTCCACTGGCTGATGGTCAATATGCGCTTGTTTTTGCCTCTTACGAAAACTTTGTGTACTATACTTATTTGCTCAATACCAGCGTTGGCAACTATTATAAGTATGCCATGCTAAAAGCCAAACCTGAAATTATCTCCCAGTTGGAAATCGCATCACGTATTGCAAATCAATACGATGACCTCTCACTCGAAATTGAAGGATCAACCATCAATTTTGATGGCAACGATCAATATTTCAGGGGCGTACTTCCGGCAGGAGAAAATAAATTTCTGCTTTATGAGTATATGCCCCTAAAATCTTTGCTAAGCTTGAAATTACTTTCAAATCAGTAACAAGGCAGAAAAAAGTTCAGTTTACTTCGTTGTAAGTTCGGTATAACTCGTCATTGTCATCGGCATTTTCTGGCCTTGTTGCTCCATTTCCATTTCGAGTGTTTGCATGGAAGTAGAACTCAAAAGCCAACCGGTTTTGCTGTCGATATCAGCTTTACCACTGATTGTTCCGGATAGTTTGGCAGGAGTACCGTTCATTTCGGTGCCGGAAACAGTTCCTTCAAAACTGATTTTAGAAGTTTTACTTTTATACTCATCCAGCTTGTAAACAGCAGTAATCGTGAAATCGCTTGATGGATCAGGTTGTGTGACCACTTCCCAGGTGTCGCCAACAGCTACCTCATGATCGGCAAAAACTACCAACATGCCCATTTCAAAGCCAGAAATATTGCTTTCGCCAAGCACCTCTGAGCTGTTGTTATTAACTGGATTACCAAGCTGATCTATGGTTGCAGTAACGGTTTTATTAAGTGCTTTATTAAGCTGGTTTGCAATCTGTTGCACCATAATATTATCTTCAGAGGCAGTAGTATTATCTGAGTCCCATTCCACTTCCATACCCATCGCATTTTGCTTGAAACGAATGCGATCGTAAACAATAGAAAAATTGATCTGACCTTCTGATCCAATTTCGGTTACCTCAACCGATTGATTTATTGTTACATCCTGCTTAATATTTACACTTTGACCCGACATATTCATGGAAATGTTCTGATTGGTCTTGATTTCAATTTGTGACTTTGTGCCTTTGTCGAGTTTGTAAGTAAAGCGCACAGAATTAACAGGGGCAAATGCCATCGTCAATATTCCGATAACAATCAGAATTAAATTTAACTTATTAATTTTCATAGTATTTGATTTTATAGCTTAAAATGGTTCTTCATAATCTGGTTCAGGATCAAAATCATCGTTCATTTTCGATCCGATCGTTTTTGTTGGAGGCATCTCAAAACCGGTATTCGGACTTAATTCCGACGGTCGTTCAAAGCTTTCCGGTTCTTCAAATTTTGCAAATTGTCCAACGAATTTCAGGTTCACATCTCCTAATTTTCCATTACGGTGCTTGGCAATATTGATAACCGCCAGTCCCTGCACAGAGTTACCTTCCCCATCATCATTAATGCCATAATATTCAGGACGATAAATAAAAATTACCATATCAGCGTCCTGCTCGATGGCACCTGATTCGCGCAAGTCGGACAGGATTGGTTTTTTCGATCCGGGACGGCTTTCCACATTACGACTGAGCTGCGACAGAGCCAAAACCGGGATATCCAGCTCTTTGGCCAAACTCTTTAGCGAACGTGAAATATTACTAATTTCCTGCTCGCGATTGCCACGGTTATCTCCGCCGGCAGTCATAAGTTGCAGATAATCAATAAAAACCATCTGAATATCGAATTGCTGTTTTAATCGGCGGCATTTGGCTCTCAGCTCAAAAATTGAAAGTTGTGGTGTATCATCAATAAACATCTGAGCCTTGACTAGCGGATTGATTTTTGTGTTCAACTGTTGCCATTCGTATTCCTGCAGATCTCCTTTGCGTAATTTCTCAGCTGCCAGATAAGTTTCGCTCGAAATTAAGCGTGTAACCAGCTGAACAGATGACATTTCGAGTGAAAAGAAAGCAACGGGTTTATTGAAATCGACAGCTGCATTTCGGGCCAGATTGAGCGCAAAAGCCGTTTTACCCATACTCGGGCGGGCAGCCAGAATAATCAGGTCCGACTTCTGCCAGCCTTGTGTAATACGGTCAAGATCAGTATATCCGGATGGAACCCCACGTAAATTGGCATCGCTGTTTCGGGCATTTTCAATGTCTTCAATGGCTCTTTTTACCAGTTCGGGCATTGCTTCAAAACTCCTGCGCAAATTACTTTCGCTAACGGCAAAAAGTCCGCTTTCGGCTTTATCGAGCAGATCAAAAACATCTGTAGTATCTTCGTACGCATCTTTGATGATATCGGACGAAATCGTAATCAGTTCACGCTGAATGTATTTCTGAATCAAAATACGGGCATGAAACTCAATATTGGCAGCCGACACAACCCTGTTTGTCAATTGGGAGATATAATAAGGGCCACCAACTATTTCAAGCTCACCCATGCTTTTGAGTTCATTGGTAACCGTCAGGATATCAATGGCTTCTGATTTGGAAAACAGTTGAAGGATAGCCTTGAAGATTTTCTGATGGGCATCTTTATAAAAAACTTCCGGATTCAGGATGTCGATGATGGCATTTACGGCATCTTTTTCGAGCATCATGGCTCCAAGCACAACTTCTTCAAGATCGACGGCCTGTGGAGGTACTCTTCCATGTTGCAGCAGCACTTCCTTTAACGGATCGCCTGCTGTTATTGATTTTTTTGCTGATCGCGTGGTATTCTGATTCATTGTCCAAAAATACAAATATGATTTTGCTTTTGATGTGAATGTTTATAACTTTAGCTTTTCCTTTGCTGTCAATACTTTCAGCTATGTCGGCCAACTCAGCCTAAGGGTTTATTTCAGGCTTCAAAAAGTATTGATACAGCCTGTACAGGCTTTTGCAGTATTGTAACAACTGAAAATTAACTTTTGAACTGTTCTGTTCTGGATTATCCAACAAATCTTTCAACAGCCATGATTCTTCTTTTAATGGTTTTCCTTCCGGAAATATTTGAACCTGTAGTGTATTTTGTTCGAATGTTTCTTCAATGGCCGGAAGCATAAAATTTGCTTGCTGTAATAAGTTATTAAATATAAGCCATTGAATTTCAGGATTTAATCCGGTAAGTTTTTCAATAACAGCATCCAGGGTGTTATTCTCGTACACTATTAAACAGCTTGATTCCTGCCAGATTTGATTCAGAAAATCGGCCAAACCTTCATAGTCAGGCGATTCCGCTGTGTTATTCCAATAAAAATCTTGCTGCACTTGATTGTGTGGCTGATATGCACACACCGCCAAAACAATTGGTTGATAAGGCTTTGTACCCTGAACAGTTGGAACAGCCGCCTGATGAATGAGTAATTTTAGAAATGTTGGTTTTGACAGGTCGAACGAATCTGATGCCGAAAGAAATATTCCATGGTTCAGATAAAATGTATTATGCTTTAAGGCATCAATTTGTTCAAAAAGATATTTATTCTCTAACTGTGAAGGAAGTTCAGTTCCCTGATTATACCATTCAAAACGCTGTTCTAATTTTTCAGATGAAAGGTACAACAAACTGTTTTGTGGAACATTTTTCCAGCAATGGCCAATGAAATCACAGGGATAGGGTTTGTAGCAATGTGTTCCGATTGGCACCTCGGGCGATTTGGTTAACTGAAGAGTTTCCTTAGCCTTATTAATCTTAATTACAGTAAGTTCTAGTGCTTCTTCAGCCTGATTCATAATGCTCTCGGAAATAAATAACTCCTGAAGATTTAACTGATCTTTCAAAACATATTCCTCGTTGATGTAAAACAATTCAAAGTCGATCATAGGAATATCATTTCCTCTAAGCACATAATATTGCAAAAAGGCATCCTGCCTATAGGTGTCGGAGAGTCCGCGTGAACTTTTCACTTCGATGGCCCGCCATTTTTCGCCTTCGCGAACCAGGATATCCAACATGATCAACACTTCATCGTATTGAAAAACAGCTTCGTAAATAGTTGTGATTTCAGGGTTTTGTAAGGCCAGCAAGGTTTCGTCACGTTTTGCCTGATATTGCGATGGAGATTTTGGCGTCATGTCAATACCTCCCGGAAAAAGATCGCGTGCCAACACACCTACGGCCGTTCCCCGCCGAAATTTGGCCAGCTGAACGGCACTCATTTTATCTCTTAAAAAAGGTCGTTTTTTATGTAAATAAAGTGCTTTTTGACATTGTAAACTCTTGATATAGGTTGATTTGGAAAGCAGGTGTTTGGCCATTTACATCAGTATTAATTGTCGGCAAAAATAACATGTTCGTCTTTGATAAGTGGCTGGTTGAGGTACCGGCGCATCAGTTGAGCGATAGCCAAAACGTCTTTTTGGCAATACTCACGGATACGCTCCAGGTCCTTATCTTCCCAATAAACCCTGCCAACCATGCTTCCGTCGATGTCGTCTTTTGGGGTGGGAATATCAAAAATGGCCGTAAGCAAATCAAGCGAGGTATAGTTTTTATAATCTCCGAATTTCCAAAGCTCCATAGTATCCAGATGACGGATTTCCCAGGGCTTTTTGCCGGCCATTTGCAGGATTAAGGGCAAATCAATACCGTTGATGATCATGCGCCGGGCGATGTAAGGAAAGTCAAACTCCTTGCCATTGTGCGCACACAACATGCTGTCAGGATAATTGTAATACCGGTTGAGGAGCTCTGCAAATTCCTCAAGCAGAAGTTTTTCATCATCCCCATAGTATGATTTAATGCGAAATTCATTGCCATTCAGAAATCCAACTGATATTACAATGATTTTACCAAATTCTGCATAAATGCCGGCACGATCAAAGATACTTTCGGGAGTCTCTGTTTCTTGCTTTTTAATTTTATCCGCTTTTTTGTCCCAAAGTTTTTGCATTCGTTCGCTTAAATTCTGATAGGAGGGAACAGCCGGAACGGTTTCTATATCGAGGAAAAGCACCTGTGAAAACTGCAAATTATATAACATAACAGTTGGTTTTTGACGATCTTAATTTATCATTTATTATTTTAGCCAAAGTTAAACAGTCTATTTAAGTGACGCAACATTATCACAAAGCTTTTTGGATTTTATTGGCAATTGCTTTGATTGCTTGTCGAAAAGAATCTGACAACAGGATTCCTGTGGTAAGTTTTCGTTATCCTCAGGGAGAACTACCTGAATTTCAACGCGAGGGAGAATATATCATTTTTAATATCAAAGATGATCAACTGGTAAAACAGGCCAGAATCGGGTGGGTAAATGAAAATTTTATCCCTTTGAATAATCCTGAATGGATTGAGGTTAACAGCTTCGACACAACAATACACTATTGGTTGACTGCTAACAGTTTACCAGCCGGATTTGCGTATATACAGATCAGGGTGGACGATATTGAAAATACCAAACTGAAGTACCAGGCAGTAAATATTTCTGACGCACCGGCACTTACCGAAAAGGTGATTTTTGGATATAACACCTCCCAAAATGCTTTACTTCTGAGTATTGATACGGTGAATCTATCGGCTGAAAGCCTTATGAAGACAAATTTTCCGCTGGCCCGCATCGAAGGAAACGGGCAGAATGAGCTATTGGCTTTGTTGTCGCAGGATTTATCTGTAGTGGAGGTTTGGTCAACAGATGATTCCATCCGGCTATGGCAAAAACAGGCAGCTTTTCC
>OFEK01001907.1_pt1 | contig 12494 bp, 10 predicted proteins | sample 1521131 | NCBI WGS metagenome assembly OFEK01 (sample SAMN05720209, study PRJEB24109) | activated sludge metagenome | isolation source: Anaerobic digester | place: China | collected 2015-12-16
TAAGGTGTTTTTGGCCAACAATTTTTGAGCGTCCGGTATCTATCACCTGCTCCGAAACAAATACCGGAGCCATGTTTCCGGGCCCAAAAGGAGAGAATTGCTTCAGGATACGCATAAATTTCGGTGTAATATCCGAAAACAGAATAGGAAGGTCTATTTCTATTTCCGGAATCAAAAGCTCATCATCAATATATTCATTAACGTACTGATTAAACTTTTTTCTAAATTTTTCAAGATTATCTGGCTTTAGCGAAAGACCTGCAGCATACATATGTCCGCCAAAATGCTCAAGCAAATCCGAGCAGTGATCAATGGCATCATACACATCAAAATTTTTGACCGAACGTGCCGAACCCGTGATAAAATTATTGGATCGCGTTAGTATGATTGTAGGTCGGTAATAATTATCCGTTAGGCGTGAAGCCACAATTCCGATCACACCCTTGTGCCAGTTTTCGTTAAATAAAACAGTACTTTTAGCAGATTTCAGATGCTGATCCTTTTCAATCATCGCAAGGGCCTCTTCGGTGATCTGATTATCCAGGTTACGACGCTCGGTATTCATATCGTTGATGGCTTCGGCAAGTTTTTCGGCATGGCTGGTTTTGTCGGCCAGCAAAAGCCTCACCGAGTCGCTTGCTTTCTCAATGCGACCGGCAGCATTGATACGTGGCCCGATTAAAAATACCAAATCGCTAACAGTGAGTACTTTGCTCAAAACATTTCCATCTTTATCAGCTCCCTCCTCACGACGGCCAACATTGGCATATTTAAGTACAGATTCGAAACCCGGTCTTGGATTGGTATTCAGCTGACGCAAACCGAAATATGCCAGCACCCTGTTTTCGCCAGTTATGGGTACAATATCTGCTGCAATACTCACTGCCACAAGATCGAGATAGTTAACAAGCTCTTCAAAAGGATCTTTTAGTTTCTCGGCCAATGCCGAGATAAGCTTAAAACCAACACCGGCACCCGAAAGCTCTTTGAAAGGATAATTACAATCTTGTCTTTTGGAGTCGAGCACTGCCACTGCCGGAGGTAAATCATCACCCGGCCTGTGATGATCACAAATAATAAAATCTACATGACGCTCATTGGCGTATGCAATTTTCTCGACCGCTTTGATGCCGCAATCCAGCGCAATCACAAGATTTATGTTGTGATCAGCAGCATGGTCAATCCCTTTGAAAGAAATGCCATAACCTTCATCATATCGGTCGGGAATATAAAATTCAATCCGCTTTTTAAAATATTTTTTAAGGTAGGAATATACAAGTGCTACAGCCGTTGTGCCATCTACATCATAATCGCCATAGATGAGTATCTTTTCATTCCGCTCGATGGCTTTCAAAATGCGTTCGACGGCTTTGTCCATATCCTTCATCAGATAAGGATTGTGCAGATGCTCAAGTAAGGGTCTGAAAAAATATTTTGCTTCCTCAAAAGTACGAATATCACGCTGCGCCAATAAGCCGGCTAACGGCTTTCCTATTGACAAGACTTCTGCCAGATGGTTAACCACTTGCACATCACCCTTTTGTTTATATACCCATCTGTTTTCCATTCAGGCTGTTTTTTAACTGGTAAAATTAACAATAAAATACGAGCATTCAAGTCCGATTTCAAAAAACCGGTTTTGTTAGGCTAAATTGTTGTTTTACTATGCTTTATACTGTTTCTAAAAGCTGGATCGCATGGCTTCAACAGGATCAAGACGGGATGCCGACCAGGCTGGAATAAATCCGGATAACAATCCAATAAAAGCAGATACAAATATTCCCAACAAGATGTTTTGTAGCGATAAAATCATGGTAAAACTTGTTGTAGCTGTGATTAATAAAGTAATAATCAACACAATTAACAAACCAACTATTCCACCCAAAACAGATAAAAATACTGCTTCAAATAAAAATTGTAACAAAACAAAATAGTTCTTGGCTCCCAATGATTTCTGTATACCAATCTGGCTGGTACGTTCCTTAACAGAAACAAACATAATATTCGCAATTCCAAAGCCGCCAACAAGCAACGAAAAACCACCAATAATCCATCCTACAATGGCAACTACACCAAAAAACTGATCAAAACCACGGTTGATGATATCCATTTCATTGATGGCAAAATTGTCTTCGGCAGCAGGTTTCAATTTGCGCAACGAACGCATAATACCGGTAAGCTCGTCTTTAAGCTCCTCGTTTGAAACATCCGGCTTTGCCTTTGCAAGTATTGTAGAACCTGTATAACGCAAATCAATAACATTACGGGCAAAATTGATGGTAATAAATGCCGAATTATCTTCTGACCCGCCAAAAATATTATCCCCCGTTTTGGTAAGTACTCCTATCACATCCATGCGACGGCCAAAAACTTTTACCGATCGACCAACAGGATCGGTACCCGGAAAAAGCGTTTCCGCAACATCAGCCCCAATGATAATGACATTGCGCCCAGATTGCGATTCAAGCGGTGTAAAATATCTTCCTGATCCAATATCCATCGGCATCACACGGTCGTAATCATGCGATACGGCATTAATTCCACTGTTTTCGATGGTTGTATTTCCTGCACTAATATTCCGCGAAACACTTACCATAAAAGTAAAAGCTTCGGCCGCATTGCTTCGGCGCTGCAACTCGGCTAATTCTCGTAAATCAGCCTCCGGACGCTGCCAGTACTTCCACCAGGGATAGTCACTTCCACCCATCGCCCAGGGCCATTTCTGAATAAATAAAACATTGTCGCCCAAAGAACTGATATCATCCCGAATGGCTTTTTCGAGGCTATCGAACACAGAAAAAACGGCAATGATCGAAAAAATTCCTATAGTAATCCCTAAAAGCGACAATACGGTCCTGACCTTGTTTACAATCAAAGCCGAAAGCGCAAATTGAAAACTCTCCAGAATCAGCCGAAAAAGAATCATAAACCTTTTTTAGGTTGTAAAAATAAGGATTTCACAAATGAAAGTGATTATCTCTATAACATTCTCCTGCAAAAAGTCAGGGAAAAAATAATTTATCCGAAAAAAATAGCCTGTATTGATTGCTTCACCCCTCAATTTTTAATAATCTTGCAGACTGAAAATCAAAATATTCGCTTGCCTTGAAAAAGATCAATAACGCTTTAATTTCAGTTTTTTACAAAGATAAACTAGACCAGATTGCACAATTGTTGCATCAGTTTGGGGTGAAGTTATTTGCAACTGGTGGTACCTACGACTACATAAAAAATTTAAATCTTCCTGTAACGGATGTTGAATCCCTAACAGGCTACCCATCTATCCTTGACGGACGTGTAAAAACCTTGCATCCAAAAGTTTTCGGTGGCATATTGGCTCGAAGTTCACAAAGCAGCCACCGCGATCAACTAGAACGATATGAAATTCCAGCTTTTGATCTCGTAATTGTTGACCTCTATCCCTTTGAACAAACCGTATCCTCAACCAGCGATAAACAGCAGATCATCGAAAAGATTGATATCGGCGGCATTTCGCTTATCAGGGCAGCTGCCAAAAATTATGAAGATGTGCTTATCGTGCCTTCAGTCAGATATTATGATGATTTAATAAACTTGCTAAAAACACAACACGGAGAAACCAGTCTGGAAAACCGACTTCATTTTGCAGGGCTTGCTTTTGGTGTTAGTTCCCATTATGATACTGCAATTTACAACTGGTTTGGCGGCCGTTCCGAAGAAGGCGTAAGACTCAGCCTGAGCCAATCCAAGAAGCTTCGCTATGGCGAAAATCCGCATCAGCAAGGCTGGTTTTATGGACAGGCCGAGGAGCTTTTTGAGCAATTGCATGGCAAAGAATTATCCTACAACAACCTGCTCGATCTGGATGCCGGTCTCAACCTCATTAAAGAATTCGACACTACAACTTTTGCTATTCTTAAGCATAATAATGCCTGCGGAATTGCTAGTCGCGACAGCTTAAGCGAAGCATACGAGGCTGCCCTGGCCGGCGATCCTGTATCAGCTTTTGGTGGAGTGCTTATTTCTAACCAGCTGATAGATGAAAAAACAGCTGAAATGATCAACAATCTTTTCTTCGAAATCATTTTAGCCCCTGATTATGAAAAAAAAGCACTTCAATTCCTGCAATCCCGAAAAAATAGAATAATTTTGCGATTGCGGCCTGCTGTATTACCTCAAAGCATTTACAAAACAGCATTAAACGGTTTTCTGGCTCAGGATAAAGACCTTAAAACAGAAACTGCTGAACAAATGAAAGCAGTTACTCATCATCAACCCGAAAACCGACAGTATGAAGATTTGGTATTTGCCAACAAGGTGGTGAAGCATACCCGCTCAAATGCTATTGTTCTGGTAAAAAACAAACAATTGCTTGCTTCCGGTGTTGGCCAGACTTCTCGGGTAGATGCATTGAAACAGGCCATTGCCAAAGCCCAAAGCTTTGGGTTTGATCTGAAAAACGCAGTGATGGCATCAGATGCCTTCTTCCCCTTTGCCGATTCGGTAGAACTGGCACACCAGGCAGGAATAACTGCAGTAGTGCAGCCGGGAGGCTCGGTGCGCGATCAGGAATCAATCGATTACTGTAACACGCACAAAATAAGTATGGTTTTTACCGGAACCAGACATTTTAAACATTAAAAAACAAGGCACTATGGGACTATTTTCATTTCTGAATAAAGAGATTGCCATCGACCTCGGAACGGCAAATACCATTATTATTTATAATGACAAAGTAGTGGTTGATGAGCCTTCCATTGTGGCCATTCAGCGCGATACCGGCAAAATTATCGCTGTCGGTAAAAAATCCATGATGATGCATGGTAAAACACACGAAAACATAAAAACCATCCGGCCATTACGTGATGGCGTTATCGCTGATTTTCAGGCTGCTGAATATATGATGCGCGAAATGATTAAAATGATTGGCATCAAAAGCCGGTTGTTTCCTCCTGCCCTCAAAATGGTGATCTGTATCCCTTCGGGCATAACAGAAGTAGAAGAAAGAGCGGTAAAAGATTCGGCCGAACAAGCCGGCGCCAAAGAGGTGCGATTGATTCACGAACCAATGGCTGCTGCAATTGGCATTGGAATAGATGTGCTGGAACCCACCGGCAATATGATCATTGATATAGGTGGCGGCACCAGTGAAATTGCTGTAATTGCACTGGGCGGAATTGTGAACAACAAATCAATCCGCATTGCTGGCGATGACTTTAATGCTGATATTGAAGAATATATGCGCAAACAGCATAACATCAATATTGGCGAGCGCACTTCTGAGCGGATAAAAATAGAAGTGGGTGCTGCCTTACCAAGCATTGATAATCCACCGGATGATTTTCCGGTTCATGGCCGTGATATGTTAACCGGTATTCCTAAAGAAATCAAAGTGAATTACACCGAAATAGCGCATTGCCTGGATAAAAGTATTTCAAAAATTGAAGCTGCTGTACTGAATGCTCTGGAAATGACACCTCCTGAATTGTCAGCAGATATTTACCGAACAGGGATTTACCTGGCAGGAGGTGGATCACTGCTTCGTGGCCTCGACAAACGACTGCACCACAAAACCAAACTGCCTGTGCATGTTGCCGAAGATCCATTGCGTGCTGTTGCCCGCGGAACAGGCATTGCACTCAAAAACTTTGATAAATTCCCGTTCCTTATCAAATAAAAGGAGCCCAGCTAAACAGGTATGATCAACCTGATCCGTTTTATTCAAAAACACCATGTGCTGCTGATTTTTCTGCTGCTCGAATTTGTTGCTTTGAGTATGCTTTTTAGCAGTAATGCCTATCACCGTTCGGCTGGTTTTAATATTAATAGTAATGTGAGTGGTGTTTTTTACAGGATTCAAAAATCGGTAACGGATTACTTTTATCTGCAGCAAACCAATGAGATGCTGGCACTTGAAAACGCAAGACTTCGTAAACAACTTACGTATCAATCGGATATTATTTCCAAAGATACGCTACAACATAATGATACCATTTTTCATTTTATACCTGCCAGGGTAATCAGTAATAATGTGCATTTCCGAAATAATTACATCCTCCTAAACAAAGGTTTTTCTGCCGGCATACAAAAAGATATGGGAATAATTTCGCCCGAGGGTGTGGCAGGGATCATCACTGGTGTAAGTAAAAACTATGCTATCGGAATGAGTTTATTACACAAGTTTGCAGCGATTAGTGTGCGATTTAAAAATAATGGACAGCTGGCTAATCTTAGCTGGCAGGGAGGTGATTATCGTTTTGGACTGGTTGAACATATTCCTGCGCATCTCGTTGTTAATAAGGGAGATACCCTAATCACAAGTGGAAATTCCCAATTGTTTCCGGAGGGTATTTTAGTAGGAACTGTCGATGACTACCTTACCAGTGTTGATGGCGCATTAAACAAGGCTGTTATAAGATTTGCCACAGATTTTAATGCGCTGCGCCAGGTATATATTGTTGATAACAGACATAAATTTGAACTTGATTCACTTCTAATGCTACGTGTGGATGAATGATTTTTTTCGACATAGTCTCCGCTTTGTTGTCCTGATCTTCATACAGATTATGGTACTGAATCATATTCGTGTTGGAAGCTATGTGAATCCTTTTATCTATCCGCTTTTTCTGATGCTGTTGCCTTTTAGGATGCCCCAGTGGCTACTTTTATTCATTGGTTTTGGCACCGGATTTACAGTTGACTTGTTTATGTCAACACCCGGCTTGCACACTTCTGCTTCCATTTTGCTGGCTTTTGTGAGACCTTATGTAGTTAGATTGGCATCGGGTGCTCCTTTACCTGAAAGTGCATCAGAACCAACCATCACGGAGATGGGTAACCGCTGGTTTTTTAGTTATTCTATCAGTTTGATCTTTGTACATCATTTGGCTTTATTTCTGTTGGAATCGTTTGATCCGGCACACCTTGGCGACAGCATTTACCGTATTTTAATAAGTGTTCCTGTATCTGAACTATTAATCCTTTTACTGATATTCTTTTTTCAACCTGCCCGAAAACGCTAAAAGTGATCCAGTGCAATTTTTTGAAAGTAATTTATTAAGCAAGAAAACTTAGTTTTGCGTTTAAATCCCAAACATTTTTTCCTATGAAACATATCACGGTAATTTTAACAGTTGTTATCGGTTTTTTCCTTTTTTCTTGTCAAACAACTGAAAACGAGGCACAATTTACGCTCAATGTAAGTTTAGCAAAGGCCGACGGCAAACAAATAAAGCTTGAACAAAGAGTTAATGATGAATGGGTAACTGTAGATTCCATGCAGTTATTAGAAGGAAATGCAATTTTTTCAGGCTCCGTTGATTTTCCTGAGATATATTATGTTACCATTGAAGGCATTCGGGGTGTAATTCCTGTTTTTATTGAAAACACAAACATTACCTTGACAGCCGATGCTGATAATCTTCGGGAATATAAGATCACCGGCTCGGCCAGCAACGACCGCCTAAAGGCTTTTGACGAGACCAACAAGGATTTTGATAAACAACTGCAGGAACATTACAGTGCTTATCGCAAAGCTGCCGGCGAACAAAATGAAGAAGCCATGGCCGAAGCTGAAAGCCTTTATGATTCAACAGAAAGACAAAAAAACAATTACCTCATTGAATACGTCAAAGAAAACAATGCAGATGTTGTTTCACATTATCTGGTTTATCGCAACAGCCATCAGTTTGATTTGGAAGCACTTGAAGGTATTGTGATCAATTTTGCTGAAAAACCCGTATCACCCTATCTGACTGCGTTAACAGAACGCGTAAAGGTTTTGAAGCGTGTAGCAGTAGGACAGCCTTTTGTTGATTTTTCGCAAGAAAATCCGGATAGTGTTCTTGTAGCTTTGAGTGATCATATTGGGCCAAAAGTTTTACTGGTAGATTTCTGGGCTTCCTGGTGTCAGCCTTGTCGTGCCGAAAATCCAAATATTGTAGCAATCCATAATGATTACAAAGACAAAGGTTTTGAAGTGTTTGGTGTTTCGTTCGACACCGATCGCGACAAATGGCTCGCGGCCATTGAATCTGATCAATTAAACTGGACTCAGGTTTCTGATTTGGGTGGTTGGGGCAATGCTGCCGGAAAACTTTATGGTGTACAATCCATTCCTCACTCTGTAATTTTGGACGAAAATGGTATAATTATCGCCAAAAATCTGAGAGGTGACAAGTTACGCGAAAAAGTAGCCGAAATTATTGGTGAATAAATCTATGATCTATTCTTAACTGTTCTGCTCTCGCCACAGCTGATTAAATGACTTTTTAGCAAACTTTGGCAACGTACGTCTGTTTCCCCATTGGGAAGCAAAGAAATATTTGAGCATCATATTTTTGGTGCCAGCTCCGGCAAAATCCAACAATTTTCTATTGTTCAGAACTCTTGTACTGTTTTTCATCACAAAACGCTCAGCTGGTAATGTCCAGGCTTCGCTAACTGTCTGGGCACGATTTAATAGAAGCAATTCGTGCAATGGAATTTTTACCGGACAAACCTCCGTGCAGGCACCACATAAAGATGAAGCAAAACTCAGGTGTTTGTAATCTTTCATATCCTGCATATGTGGTGTAATTACTGATCCTATCGGCCCGGTATAAGTGGAATCATAGGTGTAACCTCCAATATTTTTATACACAGGGCAAACATTCAAACAGGCACCACATCTAATACAGGATAAAGCTGCGCGTTGTCGGCTCTTTTCTAATAATTTACTTCTGCCATTATCAAGTAAAACGACAACCATCTGGCTGGTATTTTCTAAATTTCGGCTTGCTCCAGTAACGATAGAATTATATACAGTCATGGTTTGTCCGGTACCATGTGTGGCCAATAATGGCCAAAACAAATCGAGATCTTCAACAGAAGGCAGCATTTTTTCGATGCCGGCCACGACAATGTGAATTTTAGGAAAAGCCATACTCATCAAGCCGTTACCTTCATTTTCGGTTAAAGCTATGCCACCAATATCTGCCAAAAGAAAATTAGCTCCTGTGATACCGGCACCAGCCTCCTGAAATTCTTCTCTTAATAAATTACGTATGAAAGCTGTAATCTGTTCAGCTGTGCTTTCGCTATCTGTATCAAATTTTTGATGAAAAAGTGCTGCAACATCTTCCTTTGACTTATGCATGGCAGGCGTAACGATATGATAAGGCTTTTCGCCAGCCAACTGAACAATAAATTCTCCCAGATCGGTTTCAAGTGTTTGAATACCCTGTTTTTCGAGATTTTCGTTGAGTTTGATTTCTTCGGTAGTCATTGATTTTGATTTCACTACTTTTTTAATCTTTTCATTTTTAAGTAGTTTCATAATCAATGTAACAGCTTCTTCGGCATGTCGTGCCCATAAAACTTTGCCACCATTGCGGGTAAAATTGGTTTCAAATTCAACCAGGTATTTATCCAGCTGAGCCAGGGTTTTGTGCTTGATATTAGAAGCTCTTTGTTTGGCTGTTTCCAATTGATCGTATTGCTGTTTTCCCTTTTCAACAGCCTTTTCATACTGTGAAATATTAAAATTGATCTTTTGACGATGTTCTTTGTCAAAAGCCACTTTTTCGGCATTTTTATTAAATAGGAGTGCTTTTTCGCTCATGTGCCCGTAGAATGAATTGATGTAACTAAATCTCTATCTTTTTTACCCTTTGCTCGTGTCGTCCTCCTTCAAAATCAGTATTCAAAAACACCTGCACCATTTCCCAGGCAAGTTCAAACGAGATAAAACGACCGGGAAGTGATAAAATATTGGCATTATTATGCTCACGGGCCAATCTGGTTAATTCGACATTCCAGCACAATGCAGCTCTTACTCCTTTATGCTTATTTGCGGCCAGCTGTGCGCCATTTCCACTTCCGCACATGATTATTCCAAGAGGATATTTTCTCTGGGAAACAGCATCTGCAAGCGGATGAATCATATCAGGATAATCTACGCTTTCCGGTGAATTTGTACCAAAATCAACTACTTCATAACCTGCTGAATGTAATTTTTCAAGCAAAAATTTTTTCATTTCAAAACCACCATGATCCGAAGCAAGTGGAATGGTTTTATGTTTGTTTGTCATTGTTGATAAAAATTTACCACAAAATTATTCAATTTAATCGGCTTTGAATTTTTCGGCTTTAAATTCAGCAAATTATGTGAGCACAAACAAAGATGATAATTTATTAAATTACTGAATTTGTGAGCGTTAATACTTATCAACAATCTTACTGTTAATAAGATCAATAAACTGTTATTAAGTTTTGATAAAATGCCGCATTTCTGTTTTTAACATCTCTTATCGTTTTTCATTGTTAATAATGACCGTTTTTTCACCAGTTTTCCACATGAAATTCACAGGATTTTCGATGACAATTAACAATTATTTATTAACAATTTTGATTGGAATCTAAAAGCAACTAAAACTTAGTTTATTGATTTATATATCTTTATAACAAGACAAAGGAAGAATACAAGTTAACAAAATGTGAATAACAACATTTGCAAATTTTTCTCAGATTATTTTTTAACTATTTCAACAGCATTAATAACAACAACATAATTTTTATAAAACTTTAAAAGAAAATAATATTAATAAATGCTGTTGAAAACAATGGTTTTATTAGAAACGTTTGAATTATGTTAAATTTGTTGCTGTAATATTAGTCAGAAAATCAGTTGAGTTATGTCGGTTTATGTAAAAGAAATAAATGAATTACGCAAAGAGAAAAACGCCATTATACTGGCACATTATTATCAGGTTCCTGAAATTCAAGATATTGCCGATTATGTAGGTGATAGCTTAGGTTTGGCACAACAAGCTGCTAAAACCAATGCAGACCTGATTGTTTTTGCCGGTGTTCATTTTATGGCCGAAACTGCCAAAATATTGAATCCCAGCAAAAAAGTTGTATTACCCGATTTGGAAGCTGGTTGTTCACTGGCAGCCAGTGCTCCCGAAGTTGAATTTCGTGCTTTTCTTCAAAAATACCCTGATCACAAGGTTATTTCGTACATAAACTGTACGGCTGCAGTTAAAACCATGTCGGATGTAATTTGTACTTCCGGAAATGCGGTTCAGATTGTTGAGTCTTTTCCAAAGGATGCCAAGTTGATTTTTGCACCGGATAAAAATTTGGGTGGTTACATCAATCGGCTTACCGGACGTGATATGGTTTTATGGGATGGCACCTGCGAGGTGCACGATATTTTATCCACCGAAGCAATTATCAATCTGAAAGCAGCAAACCCGGATGCCAAACTTATTGCTCATCCCGAATGCAAAGCTGCGGTTTTGGAGCTGGCTGATTTTGTAGGATCTACAACAGCTTTGTTGAATTTTACTAAAAAGGACAATAATCAAAAATACATCGTAGCTACTGAATCAGGTATTTTACATAAGATGCAGCAGGCCTCACCTGAAAAAACTTTTTTGATTGTGCCATCAGACGAAACTTGCAATTGTAATGATTGTCCCTATATGAAACTCAACACAATGGAAAAGTTGTTGAATGCATTAAAAAATGAGCAACCGGCAATTGAACTTCCTAATGATGTTATTCAAAAAGCAAAGATTCCAATTGAGCGGATGCTTGAAATTTCGGCTAAGATGGGTCTTTTTAAATAATTTGCCTATGAAAAGGTTTTTCTGTTTTGTGTCAGCAATAATCTTGCTTTTAGGCTTGATTTTGCCGGGCTGTTCTCCAAAGACGATCATATTTACACAACAAATTCGTCAGAAAGTGGAAAGTGATAGTTTGAATATCAACGAAGTACAATTTTATAACTCACACCCGATTGTTTTACAGCGAAACCTCACCTACGACGAAACCAAAATTGCTTCCGGAACAATCCGATTTGAAAATGGCAGATATATCGAAATCATTCAAATAAAAAAAGGTACACCCGGAGTTTGTGAAAAGGCCACTCACAATTCATTGGATGTGGCCTTTGAAGCTGGAGATAACAGAATCTTAAAATTTGTGATGACTCCCGAAAAAAATTATAAGATTTCAGCTATTGAGTGGAAAGATCGTTTTGGAAAAGTTACTTATGATTCATTGACTTATTACCTTAAACCTGGCAGTGAAAAAGCCCTCCTGAAAGTGAAAAAAGATCATTTCTTTAAATTGGATAAAAAAGAACGTATAGCATCCGGACGCAAAGTAATAGCAAAAGGAGAAAACTAAAAATGAGGAAGTATTGGTTTGTTTTACTTCTTTTTTATGTTGTTTTCCAACTGGATATGCAAGCTCAGTCAGCTGATTCAGTTGTAGCCTATTATTATCCGAATGGTCAAAAATCCAGCGAAGGAAAGTTAGTTAATGGTCAGCCTGATGGTTATTGGCGCACTTTTTACGAAGATGGAACGCTTAAATCTGAAGGAAACAGAAAAGATTTCAAACTGGATAGCTTGTGGAAATTTTATGATGAAACAGGCCAACTGAGTCTTGAGATTAACTATAAGGAAGGATTAAAACATGGCGAACGACGTACTTTTTTTGCCTCTGACATTTTAGTAGAGCGT
>OFEK01001908.1_pt1 | contig 12458 bp, 11 predicted proteins | sample 1521131 | NCBI WGS metagenome assembly OFEK01 (sample SAMN05720209, study PRJEB24109) | activated sludge metagenome | isolation source: Anaerobic digester | place: China | collected 2015-12-16
ACCGAACCAGCCTTCCTGTTGACCTTAATGGATGGCAGTTTTTAACAGGTACTACGGTCAAAGACATAGGTGCTGTTACTTTAGAGCCCAACGGATATCTTATCTTGTGCCACGAAGATGCACTTGCAGAGCTGGAAAGCTATGGTGCGGCCTTTGGTTTTAGCAGCTTCCAGCTTTCCAATGCCGGTACCAGCCTGAGCCTGATAAGCAAACAAGGCACTACCATCTCGATGGTTGGTTATACCGATAAATGGTACAACGACCCAAATAAAACTGACGGAGGCTGGTCGCTTGAACAAATTGACCCCGACAACCCCTGTGGCGGACGCAACAACTGGTCGGCAAGTAATGCAACAATTGGAGGCACTCCGGGCAGCCTTAATGCCATTGATGCTCCTAATGTGTTTCCTCCAAAAGTTGAGCGGTTTCAGTTAATTACTGACAATATCCTGCATCTTTGGTTTGATCAGCAGATGGATCCTGCTAGTTTGCAGCAGCTCAACAATTACACCTTGGAAAACAATCTGGAAAATCCAACGGAGGCTTATCTGAATCCTTCTGATGGTACTTTTGTTGAACTTGTTTTTAATCAGCCCTTTTTAGACGGTAATCTATATAAACTGCTTTTATCCGAAAATTTGATGAATTGCATCGGCCTGGGTATGGAAGCCGGAAGTTTTATCCAACTTGGTTTGCCTGATATGCTGGAAGCAGGAGATATTTTGATCAACGAAATACTCTTTAACCCTTTGGGTGATGGGGTAGATTACGTGGAAGTGCTTAATCCAAGCGACAAAATACTTGACCTGAATCAGCTTTATCTTGGCAATATCAGACAGACCATTCCAAACCCACCCGATACCACTCTTTATCCGGTAACCACCGACAGCTACTTATTGTTACCGGGCAAGCTGGCACTGCTTTGCACAAATGGCAACATAGTGGCAGAACAGTATCCCATATCCGATCCGGAAGTTTTTGTTGAGATGAATTCATTTCCGTCTTATCCCAATACCGAAGGCACCGCGGTGCTGATGTCGCTAACAGGAAAACTGATTGATAAAATGTCATATACTGAAAAGATGCACTTTCCTTTACTTAATATCGTAAAAGGAGTATCGCTCGAAAGAATTTCGACAACTGCCTCTTCTGATGATCCTGACAACTGGCATTCAGCAGCAGAATCAGTAGGTTTTGGCACCCCTGGACTGCCCAATTCCATGACGATGAACACAACACCTTCCACAGATGAAATCAGTATCAGCCCCGAAATATTTTCACCAGACGGTGATGGCGTGGATGATGCCACAAGCATCAATTACCTTTTTGATGAGCCGGGCTACACAATGAATATCCTCATCTTCAACTCCACCGGACAGCAGATCAGGCATCTGGTAAAAAGTGAATTGGTTGGTTCCGAAGGTCAAACCATCTGGAACGGCCTTGATGAAAACGGCAACAGGGTGACAACAGGGATTTATATTGTCTTTGCCGAAGTGTTTGACCTCAACGGAAACACCAAATCCTTTAAGGAGGCGGTAGTTGTGGCCAGCAGGTAGATATAGGTATTTGCTAAATGTTTAAAAAAGAAATTGCTTGTTTAGCAATAGCACAGCACATTCGTTTAAAAAACCGTTAACAACAGCATCATCACAATCCAAAAGACCAGCCATCGGATCAGGATGCGCAGGGCTTTCTTTTTTGAAATACAATAAGAACCTTTTGTTTTCACCAGCAAGGGACTAAAATAGGGAATGCCATAACCCGCAAGCGGTAGTGCCAATAGCAGATAAAAAAGAAATGAGACGATCCAAAAATACGCCGAAACACTAATCCCCGTCAGCAACACAACAAGAAAAGCCGGATAATGCTATCTCGAAAAATTTATGTTCGGTATAGAGTAAAGCTATTTAAAATCACCACTATTGGATAACCGATAAACAATCCTAACCCGCCTCAGCAAACAAATCTGTAAACTCAAATTTTGCGCCATCAAACAGGCCTTTGTCGCTCAATTTGAGTTGTGGAATGACCAATAATGCCATAAACGAAAGCGTCATAAAAGGTGCGTGCAGGGTACAACCCAGTGCTTTGGCTGCGGCATCGGTTTTTTCATAAGCCCGGGCAACCTCCCAGGCATTTTGATTGCTCATCAAACCGGCCACAGGAAGCGGAAGCAGACTTACAGTGTTTTCGTCACAGGCAACTACCCCGCCCTTGCTTTCAATCAGCAGATTTACAGCTTTTACCATGGCAGCATCATCAGCTCCAACTACAATAATATTGTGGCTGTCGTGTGCTACGGTCGAAGCAATGGCTCCCCGCTTAAGCCCGATGTTTTTAATAAATCCAATGGCAGGTTTGGCTTTTTGGTAACGATTTATCACAGCTATTTTCAAAATATCCTCAGTAGTATTACTGGTCAGATTTTCACCCGCTGCAACCGCATGTCCGAGAACAGTATTTGTTATCAGCTGGCCTTCGAGTGCTTCAATTACTTTTACGGGCTTTCCGGTATTCTGAACAAAAAAGTCGCCAGATGTGACCTTATCAGCTACAAAATTATTTGGAGTGTCGGCCTGTGAGGTTTCAATCAGGCTTTGGCCATTTTCGGCAACTAATTGGCCATTCACATAGGTTTGCAACACATTAAAATCGCTCAGGTTATCAACCACAATCATATCAGCCGGATCGTCGGTTTGCAATGTTCCTACCTCAAGTTTGTAATGTTCGATGGGGTTTAAAATAGCACTCCGGAGCACGTCCATCACCGGATAACCTTTTGCAACAGCTCTTTTTACCAGTTGGTTGATATGGCCTTTTACCAAATCGTCGGGATGTTTGTCGTCGCTGCAAAACAGCACTTTGTCGGCATGTTCTTTCATCAGATCAATCAGTGCTTCAAAATTTTTGGCAGCACTGCCTTCGCGAATCTGGATTTTCATGCCATATTGAATTTTATCCAGGGCTTCTTCCATCGTAAAGCATTCATGATCAGTGGTTATTCCGGCTTCGATATATTTTCGGGCTTCTTCACCTTTCAGGCCTGGTGCATGTCCATCGATGGGTTTGTTGTGTTTTTTGGCAACAGCCAGTTTTTCCATCACCATTTCGTCCTTAAAAAGTACGCCCGGATAGTTCATCATCTCAGCCATGTATTTAATCTCCGGTCGTGACAGCAAGGCTTCCATTGCATCAGCACCCAGATTGGCTCCGGAAGATTCAAAACCAGTGGCCGGCACACAACTTGACGCACCAAAGTAAAACTTGAATGGAACAGTATTGCCATTCTCGATCATGTAATCAATTCCTTCGATTCCCAACACATTGGCTATTTCGTGTGGATCGCTCACCGTAGCAACTGTTCCGTGAATCACCGCCAAACGGGCAAACTCCGAAGGCACAAGCATGGAGCTTTCGATGTGGACGTGGGCATCAATAAAACCCGGGAGTATATACTTTTCAGGAGCCGCATCAGTTTTTGTGATGGATGTAATTTTTCCGTTCTCAACTTGTATTGTTCCCGGAAAAATTTCCTTTTGATGCAGGTCAACGATCTGACCACTTAAAGTGAAGTTATTTGCTGTCATGTAGTTGATTTTTTACAAAAATAATTCAATTGAGATAATCGTGCGAACATCAAAAGCGATAGCTCAATCCGGCATTAAGGATACCTTTGGCTCCAAAGCCAAGTTCGAGTGATGCTCCAAAAGCATTTCCAACGCGGGCTCCGATGGCATTTACATGAAAATTAAACATCAGATCGGAGGCTTTTGCGCCTGATAATTTCGGATCGCTGGATTTGAGATTTTGCTCCCAGATTGTGATCCCCAATCCTACACCGGAATATAGCCGAAGCCATCCGGCCTGTATGTATTCATAACTGAGTTGTGGAAGTATTGTGTAATAGTTGTCTGTAATATCCCCTGCTTTATTACCGGTAAAAAATACTTCTTTGTCAATCGTCTGCAAACTGACTAATCCTCCAATCTTTAGCCGATCCGTTTTAAAATACCAGTATTCAGCTCCCCATGCTCCAATACTTGTTGAATTATCCGTTGTATAACCTCCTATTGTAATGGCATTGATTATTAAATCACCAAAAAAACTACCAACATCTGCTGTGGTAACCAAGCCAATATTTGCCCTGATCTCGTTGTTTTGTGCATTCAGCTGCGACATACAACAGAATACTATTAGGGTAAGAAACAGATGTTTTTTCATAAAATCGAATACTTGTTATACTTTGAAACAGTCTTTCTTTAAATCATTTCATTGGTCACCAATGAGTTTTTGAATCAAACCAGTTGTTGAAAAACCATCTACTAAGGTTATGGTTTCCACTTTTCCGCCTTTTGCCGTAACAATATCATAACCAACCACTTCTTCTGCTTTGTAATCTTTTCCTTTTACAAGAATATCAGGTTGTATTTTCCTGATAAGGTCGTAAGGTGTTGATTCATCAAACAAAACAATTGCGGTAGAAAAATGCAGGGCAGCAAGCAACAAGGCCCTGGATTGTTCGTCCACAACAGGCCGCTTTGGTCCTTTGATGCGACTTACTGACGAATCGGTATTAAGTCCTACAATCAGCACGTCACCAAGATCAGCTGCTTTGGAGAGATATTCAATATGACCTCTGTGAAGGATATCGAAGCAGCCATTGGTAAAAACAATTTTCTTATCCTGAAACCTCCAAAGGGAAAGCATATTTTCCAGTTTTGCAGGCTCAAGGATTTTGTTTTGCAGAATTTCCAGTTGTGTCATTGCTTGGCTTTTTGTGGTCGATAAAGAACATCCAAAGATAGGCTAATCCACCTAAAGTAACATTGAGTAAGGTTTGTCCGGCATGGGTAATGGCGACAAATGATCCGGCTCCGATGGGATTGATCATAAAAAGTTCAACCAGCACCGCTTTACCAATGAAGTGATAAGCACCAATTCCACCGGGCACGGGCGCAACAATACCAAGGCTTCCAATGGCTAACAGTGTGATACCGGCTCTGAGACCAAGATGAGCAGTTTCGTGGAGCATATATAAAGGCACCCAGGTCATCAGAATGTAAAAAACCCAAATCATCACGGTATAAAACATAAATAACCACTTCTGCTGCATACGTTTGATGGTTTTGATGCCATCAAGCAATCCGATGAGCAATTCTTTGATCTTCAGATATCCCGGAAGCTCTTCAAGGTGATTATGATAGCGTTTGCGAAGCCACCACAAAAGTACTATCAAGGCAATTATGGATAATCCAAATATGCTTAAGGTGAGTACATTACGACTTACTGACTGGATAAATGGCATTGTCATATCAAGCACAAAATCTCCCAGAAGCGTCCATTGAAAAACAACTACCATAAGCAACAAAAAAGCCAATACGATTAAATCAAAAAGCCTTTCTGAAATTACCGAGCCAAACAAGGCATTAAAAGAAATTTTTTCTTTCCGCGACAGCACACCACAACGCATCAGTTCGCCCATACGTGGTACGGCCGTATTGGCCAGGTATCCGACCATCACAGCCGAAAAAGTAGTGCTGGTTCGGGTGCGATAACCCATGCTATTGATCAGCAAATTCCATCTTAAAGCCCTGAAAATATGCGAAATAATTGCGAAGATAACCGCTAGCCCCATCCACATATAATTGGCCGATTGGATGTCTTCCCACAGGGCATTGATTTCAATATTGCGAAAGCTTAGCCACAACAATACCAAGCCCAGCGTTAAAAAAAACAGGTATTTCAATACGTTGACCAGTAATTTTTTCAAGGCTTATAAACTAAGTTTATTGTGATCGTCAGGGAAAATGATGGACGGCTTAAAGTTTTTTGCTGATTCAAACGCCATACTGGCATAAGATACAATGATGATCTTATCACCAACGGCAGCTTTGCGTGCCGCTGCACCATTGAGCGATATGATACCGCTTCCGCGTTTGCCCCTGATCACATAGGTATCTAGCCTCTCGCCATTGGTGATATTATAAATGCTTACCTTTTCGTTTTCGATCAGGTTGGCAGCATCCATCAGATCTTCATCAATTGCAATACTGCCGATATAATTCAAATCGGCCTGCATGATGGTGGCGCGGTGAATTTTAGATTTTAAAACTTCAATGTTCATCACATAAGGTTTTGATTCCGAATGATTCGGAAAGGGCTGCAAAATTATTAAAATATTCTTACATTGTCGATTAGCCTTACTTTTCCCAATTGCAAAGCCACAAAGATTCTGGCACCGTTTACATCATTCCAGTGTGTAAAAGCTTGTAGCCCTGTATCGTCTGCAATACTAACATACTCCAGGTCAAAAAGTTCAATTTTTTGCAACTCTTTAGAGGCATATTGCTCCATCTCGAACGGACTTAACACCTTACGGAGTGAAACAGCTTTTTTAAGTATCTCATAAATTTTAGGAGCAATAGCTCTTTCATTGTCGCTTAATCTGATATTTCTGGAACTCATCGCCAAACCATCCTTTTCGCGAACAATCGAGCAGGGAATAATCTCCACCGGAATACTAAATTGTTTTACAAGTGATTGAATGATAGCCAATTGCTGATAGTCCTTTTCGCCAAAATAGGCTTTGTCGGGTGTCAGGATGTCAAAAAGTTTTCGCACCACAACAGCCACGCCATTAAAATGGCCGGGCCTGAATGCACCTTCCATCACCGATGCCAGCTTTCCGAACTGATAAATCGTGTTGTCTGGTTCGGGGTACATTTCCTCAACATCCGGTGCAAACAGCATATCGCATTTTACCTGCCTTAGCATGGCATTGTCTTTTTCCGGAGTGCGCGGATATTTTTCAAGATCGGCAGGATTATTAAACTGGATGGGATTAACGAAAATGCTTACAACCAGGATGTCATTCTCCGCTTTAGCCCGGCGCATCAATTCCAGATGTCCTTCGTGAAGAGCACCCATCGTGGGCACAAAACCAATTGTTTTGCCTGTCTTTCTATATTCTGAAATTTGTTGCTGTGCAGGCCTGATTGTTTCAAATATTTGCATAAGAGACGGGGGTGAAATTCAATTTAATTCATGGTTACATTCAGAGATATCTCATTGCAATAGCTGTAAAAGATCAATCTCCAGACTTTTCCGGGGCGATTCAATGATTCGGCCCTGCTCGCTTCCGTTTTTATAAAGAATAAAAGTAGGAACACGTTGAATATCATACACCGTGACATCCAGTCCTGAAGCCTGTTTCTGCGAATCCACAGCTATCATCAGCAACTGCTCGTCGGGAAACTCAACGGTATCCAATAGTTTGATGAATCGCGGCACCTGAGTCTTACTGTCGCTGCACCAGCTTGCCAAAATGATGACTATATCATAACCAGAAAGTTTATCCTTCAGTTGATTTTTAGTTGCTTCATCAATTTCATAAGCCTGATATTCATTTTGATAAAATTCAGTAAACTCGCTGTTTTGCAATCCATCCCTGGTTACAAAATCAATGAGAACCTCCCTGCCTCTGATCGAATCGAAAAAAGTTTGATTGATCTCCTGTGCATGAAGCCTGGAAGACAAAAAGCCGATTGCCAGAAATATCAGCAACAAGACAGGTTTAAAACACTTATTCTGAAGAGGTTTCATCACGCTTATTTCTATTATTTTAAATAATTTCATTCGCAATTACGAACGAACTGTAAAGCAAAAGTACTAGGAATGTGACATGAGCGGGGGAAAAAAATACCAACACTATTTTGAGATTTTGCTAAGATTATCATTTCCAGTGCACCAACTCTCCCCGATTTTGGTTTTTCATATGCGTCGGGATGCTTTTTTTTATTTCCTCTGCCAACAGGTCAATCAGCCGGCGTTTTACGTATTGACGTGAATAACAAATACTCACTTCACGCAAAGGTTTTTTCTCACTGAAATTAGTCACATTTTTAAGCCGCGATTCAGTCATTTCCATAACAGCCAGCTCCGGAATAATGGTAAACCCTCCTTCGCGATTGATAATCCGCAGCAGTGTTTCGATAGAAGCTCCTTCCAGTTCAAAGGGTAGTTCGTGTTTGCTTGTGGGCTCCAGGGCACAAAGGTTAATTACTTGCGAGCGAAAGCAATGCCCATCACTGAGCAGCCAGATATCCGGTGTGGCAACATCAATCACTTTAATATCAGGTTGCTGCAATAAGGGGTGCCCCGCTTGTGCATAAATAAGCATTTCTTCATAAAACAAGGGCTCTTCCAGTATGGAAGAATCATTGTATGGCGTAACGAAAATTCCGGCATCCAGCCTGTCGTCTTTTAATTTTTCAGCAATTTGATCTGTTACCAATTCTTCAACTCTCAAATTTACATGCGGATAATTTCTTTTGAAATTACCACCAAATAACGGCAACAGGTAAGGAGCCAGTGTTGGAATAATGCCCACATTAAGTTCACCCTGAATATCTCCTAAAAATTGCTTCACCATATCATCCAAACGACCCGATTCTGACAGCACTACACGCGATTGGTCAATAATACGGCGACCAATGTCAGTTGGAACAACAGGTTGTTTGTTGCGATCAAAAATTTTTACACCGAAATGATCTTCTAATTTCTTAACTTGCATGCTCAACGTTGGCTGCGTTACGAAAGTTTTTTCTGCAGCTTTGGCAAAATTACGATAGGTATCAATGGCAACTATGTAATGCAACTGTGTGAGTGTGATCATAAATAAAATTTATGATTTCTTAAATATTATCAATTTGACAAATATAAACAACATGGGTAAATTTGTACCATTAAAATCAAATTAATTCACCAAATTAAAACTTAATAAAATGGAAGAACAAAAAGAAGTATTTCAAATGCCTCGCATAGGCGACCAGGCTCCTGATTTCAAAGCCATGACAACTACCGGAATGATGCAGTTTTCGGAGTATATCAAAGGAAGCTGGACCATTCTTTTCTCGCATCCTGCCGACTTTACTCCGGTTTGTACGACAGAAATGTCGGGATTTGCAGTCTTGGAAGATAAGTTCAAAAAAATGAACACTAAACTGGTAGGTTTGAGTATCGACAGTATTCATTCGCACGTAGCCTGGGTAAATAACGTTAAAGAGAAAACCGGTGTTTTCATGAGATTTCCTATCATTGCCGACATCGACATGAAGGTGTCAAAACTTTATGGTATGTTGCAGCCAGGCGAAAGCGAAACAGCAGCCGTTCGTGCCGTATTTTTCATTGATCCCATCGGCAAAATCCGTTTGATCATGTACTATCCCCTCAATGTTGGACGTAATATGGACGAAATCATCCGTGCACTGCAAGCATTGCAAACTGCTGACGAGCACAAAGTAGCTCTTCCACTCAACTGGAAACCTGGCGAAAAAGCGATCGTTCCTCCACCAAAAACCATTGACGAACTGGAAGAACGCCTCAAGTCAAACTACGAAATGGTTGACTTCTACCTTGCAAAAAGGAGCCTCTAAAAAATCAACTTTTTTAAAATTCAGCCGGCTCCAAAGCCGGCTGTTTTGTTGAACAATTTCGTATCTTTACTGTTTATTAATTAGGAGATTATAAACCAAAAAAAAATTAAAACTATGACTAAATTAAATGCAATTGGATTAGATGTTGAAAAATCGAAAGATCTGGCAAATATGCTCAATGATCTGTTGGCTAACTTTTCGATTTATTATATGAACGTAAGAGGATTTCACTGGAACATCAAGGGTGAAAAATTCTTTGAGCTTCACCTGAAGTTTGAAGAAATCTATACCGATCTTCAGGAAAAGATTGATGAAATCGCAGAGCGCATTCTCACGCTGGGCCAAACACCCGTACATGCATATAGCGACTATAATGATCAATCACAGATCAAAGAAGTGAAAAACGTAAGCAATGGCCGCGAAGGTGTTGAAAGCCTGCTAAACGGATTTCAGATTTTGATTGCCAAAGAACGCAAGATTCTTGATTTGGCCGGCGACCTCAATGATGAAGGTACTAATGCCCTGATGAGTGATTACATCCGCGAACAGGAAAAAACCGTTTGGATGCTTTCGTCCTACCTCAAAAAATAATGCCTTGATAAGAGAATGTCTCAAAAGGTCGGTTAACAAAACCGGCCTTTTTTCGTTTAAAAGAAAATACCAACATTATGGCTCAAAAAACCAATGCCCTGATCAATGAAACCAGTCCGTATCTGTTGCAACATGCCTACAATCCTGTAAACTGGTTACCATGGAATGATGAAAGCCTCGAAAAAGCCAAAACCGAAAACAAAATGATTTTGGTTAGTATTGGCTATTCTGCCTGCCACTGGTGTCATGTGATGGAACACGAATCTTTTGAGGATGAATCTGTTGCCAAACTGATGAACCAGCATTTTGTTTGTATCAAGGTCGATCGGGAGGAGCATCCTGATGTGGATCAGTTTTTTATGGAAGCAGTGCAATTACTTAGTGGCAGAGGAGGCTGGCCGCTTAACTGTTTTGCCTTGCCCGATGGGCGTCCGGTTTGGGGTGGAACATATTTCAGAAAAGCACAGTGGATCAGCGTTTTGCAACAGTTGCAGGAGTTGTTTCAAAACCAAAAAGGTGATCTGGAAGAACAAGCCGCTAAACTTATCGAAGGCATTCGTCAGAATCAGTTTTCTGCCAGAATTAAGGTAAATCAGACAACTACTTCAGCAGCGTTTGAAAATGCTGCAATCACGTTAAAAAAACAATTGGACTATGAACAGGGCGGAACCAGTGGCGCTCCGAAATTCCCTATGCCTGATTTGTTAATGCTCGAATTTGAGCTTTCGGATCAGTTAAAAGATATAACACTGCAGAATCACGCACTGCTCACCGTCGAAAAAATGGCGCGTGGTGGCATTTATGATCAGATCGGTGGCGGATTTGCCCGATACTCGGTGGATGCGCGCTGGCATGTGCCGCATTTCGAAAAGATGCTTTATGACAATGCGCAATTGATTGGACTTTACACCGAAGCCTGGAGAAAAACCCAAAATCCATTTTTTAAGGAAATTGTGGAACAAACCATCGACTTCTGCCTCCGCGAATTGCATGGCCCTGAAGGTGGATTTTTATCAGCACTGGATGCCGACAGCGAAAAAGTGGAAGGCAAGTTTTATGTCTGGACCAGTGAAGAATTTAATACCGTATTAGCCGAAGATGCTCCACTTTTACGAAAGTATTTTCAGATTGATCAGCAAGCACTGTGGGAAGATGGCAACAATGTGCTTGTTCGTCCGGAAGAGGATGCGGTTTTTGCCTCTCAAAACGGGCTTGATTTAGAAGCCTGGATGCAAAAACTGGCTGAAAGCAGAAAAAAACTTTTTCACTACCGTAAAAAACGCATTCGTCCAGCAAAGGATGACAAACGTTTGCTTTCGTGGAATGCGCTGATGATAAAAGCCCTGGCCAGAGCAGCTGTGGTTTTTGATCGTCCCGACTGGTTGCAGCCTGCCAATAAAGCCTACGATTTCATTCAGCAAAATATGCGTACTCAGGAGGGTGCTTATTACCGCAGCTGGAAGGACGGAAAAGCCAAAATTGAAGGTTTTCTGGATGATTACGCATTTTTAGCTCAGGCTATGTTGCAGCTGTATTATGCTACGGCTGAAGTACGTTTTGCCTTGGAAGCAGAATCAATTTTGAGCTTTGTATTCAAATCGTTTTATAATGAATCACAGCAAAGTTTTGCCTACACCTCATCAAAAAGTCGAAAGCTTGCTGTTACTACTTTCGAAAATCACGATAATGTGATTCCTTCGTCTAATGCCGCCATGGCGCAGCTTTTGATCAGTCTGGGTTTGATATTCGAAAAGCAGGATTACCTTCACATAGCCGAGCAAATGCTCCATCAGCAACTTAATGCCATGCAGCAATTTCCCACAGCTCACAGTAATTGGTTGCAGGCTTTTATTCGTCTTGAGCAGCAAAGTATAATTGTTGTAAAGGGCCCGGAAAGTTTATCTTCATCACTGAAATTACAGCAAAAAATCTCATCATTAATTCCGGTACTTGCTTCATCAGAAGAAGGCATTCCGGTTGTTGATGACAAACCTAACAATGATTGCACCACTTTTTATCTCTGCGAAAGACAGGGATGCCGGCCGGCAACTGCCTCAATGGATTTGTTATTGCGCGAATTGAATATTCTGGATTAAAGAATATTCAAGCGATTAGCATCTTGTTTTAAAAACACAAAAAACATTATTGAAAAAGCCCAAAGACTAGAACCGCCATAACTTATAAATGGCAACGGGATGCCAATCACAGGCACCAGGCCAATCGTCATGCCGATGTTAATGGCAAAATGAAAAAATATTACGGACGCAATGCCATAACCATAAATTCGGCTGAATGCCGACCGTTGTCGCTCGGCAAGGACAATCAGTCGCGAAAGCAACAAAAGATAAAGTAATATCACCGCTGTAGTACCAATAAATCCCCATTCTTCGCCCACGGTACAAAAGATAAAATCAGTGCTTTGTTCGGGCA
>OFEK01001909.1_pt1 | contig 12458 bp, 9 predicted proteins | sample 1521131 | NCBI WGS metagenome assembly OFEK01 (sample SAMN05720209, study PRJEB24109) | activated sludge metagenome | isolation source: Anaerobic digester | place: China | collected 2015-12-16
GAAAGGGGTAGTTCTCCTGGAGATCCTCGGCCGTCACGAAGGGCAGCCGGCGCAGATCGCCCAGGCTCCGGATGTCCCCGGGCGCGACGCCGGCGTCGTCGAGCCGCTTCCGGTAGAAGGGGGAACCTTCGTAGGCATGCCGCACGGTCCGCTGCAGCCCCGCGAGCTGCAGGGACGAGAGTTCATCGGCCGTCCGGAAAGAAGGCAAAAAGGGTTTTCCCATGTCCACTCCTGATGGTGATAAAGCCCGCGCCCGCTCTTCCTGGCAGGCGGTTTGCCTTATCACGTTTCCCGCTGCGAAGCAACCCGCCGCGCGGCGCCGGGCTCCGTTCGCTCTCCCGCCTGCGGGTCTCGGGGCCGGCAGAGAGGCTCCGCCCGGGACGCGATGCGGCGGAACGGAAAACTGCGGTTTTCCGAAAAAGGAGGTTGAGTGCCGGGACTTCCTGAGGTATAAGGAGCCAGTTTTTTCATCGAGGAGGAATCATGAGCAAGCACAAGAAGCACGAACGCGCCAAGGAACTGGACCGCAGGCGGAAACGGCGCAAGGAAGCCCTGAAGGCGAGGGCCGGGGAAGCGGCCAAGACGAAGAAGACCAAGTAGCGGGGCGTCGAAAGCGCCTCACCTTTGCCGGAACGCAAAACGCGCCGCCCCCCGGAGGGCGGCGGCGGGATGCAGGATCACCTTCAGCGGCATCTGCTCCAGCAGCTTCGAGAAGTTCCCCTTGTCCAGGAAGGATTCCCGGAAACGTTCCGTCTCCAGGAACGTCAGGATCCGCGGCGCTATGCCGCCGCCGAGGTAAACGCCCCCGAAGGCCAGAAACCGCAGGGCCTGGTTGCCGGCCTCGCGCGCCAGCAGGTCTGCAAAAACCTCCAGGGTCTCCCGGCTCAGGGCGTCCCCCTCTCTTGCCGCCGATACGATCAGCGGCACCGCATCGCCCCCCCGGTCCATCCTTTCCCGCAACGGCGCCGCTTCCCTTCGTCCCCCGCAATCTCGCAGGAAGCGGTAGATCCGGGCGATCCCCGGACCCGAGCAGAGGCTTTCGACGCTCGCGCGCCCCGCCTCCCTCCGCACAAAGGCCTGCAGATCCGCCTCCAGCGGGCTCCCCGGCGCGAAGTCGGCGTGCCCTCCCTCGGAGGCGTGGCCGGTAAAGATTCCCCCGCTGAAGGTCAGGAAGGCCTCGCCGAGCCCCGTCCCCGGCGCGACGACGACGGCAGCCCCCTCGACGGAAGGCCGCCCGCGCTGAAGCGTCCGGAGATCCGTCTCTGCGAGAAGCGGCGCTTCCAGGGCCAGCGCCTGTACGTCGTTGAGGAGGACCACCCGGGGAAGATCGACCTCCGCCGCAAGATCCTTCTCGTCGAGCTGCCAATCGAGATTGGTGAAGACGACGCGGCCGTCCCGGACGGGGCCGGCGACGCCGAAACAGGCGCAGCCGACCGGTATGCCGCGCTGGCGCAGAAAATCCCTCGTCAGGACCGCGAATTGCCCATGCAGGCGGCTGGGAAAACGCCATTCGGCCAGGATGCGGAGGTCCGCGCCCTCCTCCGCGAAGATCCCCATCCGGATGTTCGTACCGCCGATATCGCCGGCCAGGACGTTCATGTCGGCTCCCTTCTTCCCAGGCTTTCGCGGAGCCAGCTCAGGTAATCCCTGCTTCCCCGGACGATCGGCAAAGCGACGATTTCCGGCGTCTCGTACCGGTGGGCCGCGCGTATCGCGCGCTCCAGGTCCGGATAGAGCCTCTGCGACGTCTTGATCAGGCAGAGCATTTCGCCGGCCCTTTCGATGCGGCCCTTCCAGCGATAAGTGCTCTCGATCGGCCCCAGAACCTGGACGCAGGCGGCCAGCCCTTCCTCGACGAGGAGACGGGCGATACGGTCGGCGTCTTCCCTCGTCTCCACCGTCGTCACGACCTGCAGAAACTCGAATTCTTTCATGCCATGGCTCCCGGGAAAGATTAGCAGCTCGCCTTTGTGTATGTCAGGTTTACCGTCAGTTCCAACAACCGCCGCGCCTGCGGGCTGATCAAAAATGCCCGGATGCAAGGCTCCCGAAGTCCTAAGCCGTGAGGCGTACTGGATGTACGTCGAACGGCGAAGGCCGAGGGGAACGCCGCAGATGGGCGTTTTGGTAGAACTCCGGATCTAGCTTCGGAGTTCTACGATCCCCAGGGAAGAAACTGGGTCTTCATCCGCTCGTCCTCCCCCACGGGGGCGGCGCTCGCTGCCGGATTCATCAGCCCTCTCAGCCCGCCTTTGTGCATTCATACATCATAATCGCCGCCGCCTGCGGCAGGCTCAAGGATTCCGCCCGTCCCCTGCCGGGTATCCGCCACCGCTCGTGCATCAGCGCAAGCAGCGGTTCCGGCAGGCCGTGGCTTTCGCTCCCCAGAACCAGGGCGGCGGGCCGCCGGCAGGCGCGCGGGGAACTCCCCTCCCGGACATGGCTGCCGATGAGGTGAAAATGCGCACGCAGGGCGGGGAGAAGAGCGGGAAAATCCAGATCGGCGGCCATGCGCAGGTGAAACAGGCTTCCCATCGAGGCGCGGACGGTCTTGGGATTCGTGAATTCGACGGACGCTTCGCTGAGCAGGACGGTCGAGAATCCGAACCAGTCCGCCGACCGCAGGATCGCCCCCAGATTGCCGGGATTCCCGATCCGGTGAAGCATCAGGAGCGGCCCCCTTCCCGCCAACCCTTCCGCCGTGACGTCTGCGACGGAAAGGACCTTCGTGCGGACGACGGCGATGAGGCCTTCGGGCGTCTCGTCCTGGCTCAGGCGACGCCAGTCCTTCTCCGGGAGGGCATAGCAGTCGATCCGCTCGCAGGCGTCTCCCAGCAGTTCCTCGTGGCGGTCGCGCCGCTCGTCCCACAGGAGCAGGGATTCGATCTCCCAGTCGCTGCGGAGCGCTTCCCGCACGACCTTGGCGCCCTCGGCGAGGAAGAGTCCTTCCTCCCGGCGGTACTTGACGGCGGTCAGTCCCGTCCAGAACTTGACTTGGGCTCGTGAAGGCAGATGCATGGAAAGCGCCTCCGGGAAAACCTTCGCGTCCCGCCGTGCGGATCAGTTGGCGAAGGGCAACACCCACACGATCATCGCCGGGATGTAGCAGGCGACCAGGGAAACGAGCACATAGGGAACCGACATGGTCAGGAATTCCTTCAGGGTGCTCGCCCGCTGGTCTTCCTTGTCGGCCAGGCTCTTGGCCACGAAAAGCGCCGGTGCCCCTGCAATCGTCAGGTTGCTCCCCAGGGTGCCCGCCCACAGGAGCATCCAGTACAGGGGCCAGGGATTGATCCCCTGGACGCCGAGATCGCGGACGACGTAGAGCATGGTCAGGATATAGGCGTCGTGCTCGACGATCCCCACGATCGGCGCCGTCACCCAGTAGAGGACGGTGGCGCCCACGGTCATGCTGTCCCTGATCAGCGGCGTGATCCCCGCCACGACGAGCTTGATCACGCCGGCGTGCTCGAGGCCGCCCACGAGCGCGAACAGGGAAACGTAGAAGAAGACGGCTCGCCAGTCGAGCTCCTTCAGGATCTCCTCCACATCGGGGATCTCCACGGTGAAGCGGTCCTTGAAAAGCGTGAAGAAGAGGATGCTGCCGAGGGCTCCCCACATGGCGATGAAACCCAGATGAAATCCGAACACCTGCCGGAACGCCATGGCAAGGATCGTGAGCCCGAAGATGCTGCAGGCGGCGACCGCAAAGGGCTTGTCCTTGATGTGATCGAGCGGGTTTTCATTCGCCATGCACGCGAGATCCATCTTGATCGAAGCGAAGTCCTTCCGGAACCGCCAATAAAAGAAACCGCAGGTCACGATGTAGGCGACCAGCAGGATGAAAAAGGAAGAAGGCCTTCCCATGAGCCAGATGAAGCCCCAGAATTCGATCTTCGAGACGCTGTGGAGCATCTGCGGCGGCAGGTCGCCCAGCAGCAGCGCCGTGCCCATGAAGTTCGCGCACATCCCCATGAACAGCGTGGGTCCGAAGGCGGGAAACTTGAAACGGCGGCAGGCGTGGAAGATGACGGGAGCGAACATCAGGACGACGACGACGTTGTCGATCAGCATGGAGACGACTCCGGCGAGGGCCCCGACGCCGACGATGAACAGCGGCACGTTTCCCCCGGAGAGCTTCAACACGACGGCCGAGAGATAATCGGGAACCCCCGATTTCCCGAAGAATCCAGAAATCGTCCAGATGGACAGCAGGATGGCGATGACGTTCCAATCCACGAACTTGAAGGCGTCGACGTCCGTCATGACGCCGAAGCAGACCATGGCGACGATGCCCAGGAGCGCCGCAATGACGCTGTCGAACCAGCCCGTGATGACGACTAGGATGCTCGCCAGGAAGATGACCGTTGCCGTGATTTCCATGATACCCATGAAAAGCGATTCCTCCTTCGAGAATAGGATCGGGCACGGGATGCGGTTTTATAAACGATCTCCAACCCATTATCAAGCGCGGTTTTGTCTCTCGCTCCTTTCCTCGGTTACATTTTACTGTGAGGTAATGGGCGGCAGCGGCCGGCGGTTCCGGCGTAAAGAAAACCCCTCCGGGAAGCCCGGAGGGGCGTCGTTGAAGATCTTCAATCCCCTATGTTCTATTTTTTACCGTATTTTCGCCAAGGTAACCGCAATATTCATACTACCCTGTTCATGCAGTCCTCTCGTTCACGTCTCGCGCCTTTCTGCATGCATCATACTGCAGAATTTGCCAATTTCATCAGTTTCGCTATATTTTTCTGGTCTTCCAGATGGTCCACATACGATATGATCTCGTTGATGCGTTTGTCATCCTTGAGTATGCCCTTGGTCAGCGAATAGAATTTCTCCTCCACCTCTTTCTTCGATACCGGGTTTCGCTTATCCCCCTTTGGGTTGTCAACGACCGCCGTGTATTCCTTGCCGTCCCTCATCTTCACGGTCACAGCGCTGGAATACTGATCCGGATATCTTTTTTCAAATTCCTCGTCGAGCACAACCTCAACCTTTTTCATCAGTTTCCTGATCTGAGCATCATGAATGCTCTCAACGGTGAATTCCTCTGTGCTCATTTTCCCTCGTATGAGAGCTGCCGCTGCCTGGTAAGGCATACTGAATTGTGCATCAACCACGGTTTTGGGATCCCATTTATTTTCGGATGGCTCCGTCAATAATATTTTCGTATAGTTGGACGTCCTGACCGTGATCTTGTCAATTTTCTTCGGATTGGGATTGTATTTCTTTACAATTTCCAGACAGGCATCCAGATGGCCACCCGAATAACGGCAGCAGGGATACACTTTGATGCTGGATGTGGAAAATATCCATTCCTTTCCCAGCTTCTCCGTGATGTATTTGAAATCGTATCTTCTCTGATACGAATAGGCGTTGAAGAATGCCTCCTTGCCTTCATAGATGTCACTTGGCCCGTTAAAACCCTTCTGGGCCATCTTGGCAGCCAGTATCCCGCACATGGACGGATGACCGGCCTGGAGTCTCTTTGTAAAAGAACCCTCCGAATTCCAGGCCATCAGGCCTCCCACCATGCTTCCGGCGATTCCTTGGCAGTATATGGACTCCTGCTTGCCCAAGTTTAGCAACTTCGCAGCCGTCATTGCAGCGCCGAACGTTCCGCACGTACTGGTGGGATGAAAACCCTGGTAGTACATCTGCCCCAGAAATGCCGAGCCGATGCGGCACACAACTTCATTGCCCAAGGCAATCGCCTCGATAAGTTTCTTTCCGTCGCACCCGATCATCTCGCCGATTGCCAGAGCCGCGGGTATGGTTGCCGGGCTCGGATGGGCATTGGATTCGTTATGATCATCCGTAAAATCGAAACCGTAGCACTGGACGGCATTCGCGAATGCCGCGTTCATTACAGCTACCTTCTTCTTTGCTCCCACGATCGTGCTTTCTTGCGGACCGCCCCATTCCAACGCCACGTCAACAGCAATTTTGCTCGATATGAGGTTTTTCGTACCGATCATCGAGCCCAGGACATCCAGTATCAGAATCTTTGCATGATTGATTGCACTCTGCGGCAACGCGTTGAATTTGGCCGTCTTCTGTAGCTCTGCAAACATCTCGGAAATCTTTTTCGGTCCCTTCATGTCCATTCTCCTATCATCATGTTATCGTTGTAATATCTCGATATCGACATCATGCCTGCAATGGTTTCTTCAGCAACATTCCAGAATGGCAGCCTGCCACATATCCCCCATTATCTATCACGATTTCTCCATTGATGATCACGTAGTTGATCCCTGTCGGATACAACCTCGGATTCTGATAAGTCGACATGTCCTTGATCGTTTTCGGATCAAAGACGACGATGTCCGCGACATTCGACTCTTTAACGATTCCCCGATCTTTCAACTGCAGGACACTCGCGGGTTTCTGCGTCATGTGCATGATCGCGTTTTCCACACTCAGTGTTTGTTCCTCATACACGTATTTTGCTATGACCCGTGGGAATGCTCCGTATGCCCGTGGATGGGGAACATTTCCAACCAGGCCATCAGAACCTACTGTGTAACTTGGGTGCTTCATGATCGTCTTGATCTCATCCTCAGATATGATGAAGTAAATCGCCAGCGCTTGAGACCTGGAGTCTCTCAACATATCGAGGACGATGTCCACGGGGTCGCCGCCCATGTCTTGCGTGATATCGCTGAACAGTTTCCCTTCGTACTTCTTATACTTGACCGACTCAATGGAACAGAGGAGGATTCTGTCTTTTCCGCCTCGGGCGTTAAATAGTGCCGTCGTATCCTTCTTTATTGCAGCGTAGCGCTTCGGGTCTCTCAACCGCTTTTGAAATGCATCTTCCCCCCCTTCATATGCCCAGCCCGGGACACAGGCCTTAAGGAACGTATTGCCGGCGTTGTAGGAGTTCTGATCGAAGGTTATTTGGAGTCCCTCCGCAATCCCGCGATCGATGAGGTCCAGCGCCTTTTTCGCCTTCCCCCAATTCTCTACGCCGTAAGCCTTCAAATGAGAGATATGGATTCTGACGCGCGCCTCCCGTGCGATCGTAATCATCTCCGTCACGGATTCCAGCAGCTTGTCCATTTCATTGCGCATGTGGGATACCAGCACGGCATCATACTGACTTAGAATCTTCGCGAGTTCGATCAATTCGCCTGTATCCGCATAACTGCAAGGCGGGTATATCAACCCGAGCGACATACCGTGAGCACCGGCTTTTATACAGTCCTTTAATACCTCTCTCATCGAATCCAATTCGCTATTCGACGGCGCTGAACTCGTAAAGCCCATGACGGCTGTCCGGATCGTCCCGTGCCCTACGAGGGCGAGGACATTGTTTTTCAGCGGATTCGTCTGTATCTTGTTTAAATAACTTGTATAATCCGTCCAATCCCAAGGGCCTGTAAGTTGCCCCAGAAATGGTGCGACATTTTCTCGCACCAGATTCTCGCGTCCAGGTGCCAGCGGTGCGATGGACAGGCCATCCTGCCCGATCAGCTCCGTTGTCACACCCTGCCTGACCCTATGCTCCATACTCCTCTTCATGATATCTAGGTCAGAATGACTATGCATATCGATGAAGCCGGGACACAATATCTGCCCTTTGACGTCGATCTCGCGATCCGCCCTCTCCTGAACATTTCCGATTTTCCCGATCTTATTCCCGGATACTGCGACATCTGCAAGGTAGGGCTTGTTGCCGGTCCCGTCAATGATGGTCGCATTCTTGAATTTTATACTGTACATAAGACTCCTTTCGTTCAAACTTTTTTCGGATGCCAATGATCTCAGAACCCGCACATCTATCTCATCCGTCTTATGAACGGCGATATGTCTTCCTGATATTCCAGGTTCATGGTCGCATGAATAATGCCTTCTTGCTTCTTGGCGCTCAGGATGCCATCCGTAAGGTCACGGAACTTATTCTCTACTTCGCTCATGGTCATTGGATTCTCGGGATCTCCCTTCGGATGATCGGCATAGGCTTTTACTCTGGTCCCATCAAGGAGTCTCGCCTCCAGTTCGGCAATGTACGCCTTCGGGTACTGACGATTTGCCTCCTCATTCACTTCCCAGGTGATTTTCTTCATCAATGTCAGGATCTCGGGGTCTTCGAGCACCTTTCCCCAGAATTCCTTCTTGCCGGCTCTATTCCTGCATATCGAAACAGCGATCATGTAGGGCAGGCTGAATTGTGCATCAATCGCGGTAACCGGTTTCATCTTCCTTTCCGTCGGCTTTGTCAGCTTGTCTATGGCTATGCTGGCCACTCTCGCCACAATCGACTCCACGTTGCTTGAACGCACGCCCTTTTCATACAGATCCAATGCGCAGTCCACCGACGGTGCGCCAAATCGGCAGCTTGCATTCTTCTTGATGCTCGTGTTGTTGATTTCCCATTTGCTGCTCAATTCCTTTGTTATGCGAGACAGGTCATATTCATTTTTGTACGAAAACGCCCTTACGATACCGTCGTTCCCGTCAAATATTGTTCTTGCACCCAAAAAATCCATGGAGGACAGATTTGCACACAGCAATCCGCTCATCGCTGCATGGCCGGGCTGAAGCGGTTTCTGCCACGATCCCTCTGCCACGCCTTCCATGACTCCCGAGGAGAAACTGCCTGCGAGTCCAAGGGCATACGTGACCTGCCTGCTTTTCTGTTTGAGTATCGCCGCACAGCCTGCCGCAGCCCCGAACACTCCACAAACCCCTGTTGCCTGGAACCCCTGGAAAAATGACTTTCCCAAGAACGCCTCTCCTACCCTTATGGCCACTTCTGTCCCGACGATGTAACCTTTCAGTAAATCTTTCCCACTGATGCGCAGCTTCTCTCCGAGGGCCAGCACGGCAGGTAGCACGGCAACGGACGTGTGGGTTCCCCCAAGACAATGGACGTCGTCATAATCGTATATGTGTCCCATCATTCCATTCAGCAACGCGGCATTCAGGGAGGAGGTCCGGAATCCCTGCAAAACGGCCGTACTTTCCTTATTTCCTCCTTCGTTCTTCAATACACCGGATAGGATCTTACTCTGTGGTTCCTGCGAAGCGCCGATAATGCATCCCAAGGTGTCAAGAATAAATATTTTTGACAGTTCTACTGTCCTCTCAGGTATATCCTCGTACCGGCAGCCCGCTACAAACTTGCTCAATATTTCCGCGATGAATTCCTGCTTATCGTCCATACTGGTCCCTCATCCAATTTCTTCACTTTCCAAGCATCAAATTCGGCAGCCACAGGCTCAATTGCGGAAATAGCGCCACGATGACCAGACTGATCACCATCAAGAGGAAGTATGGCCACACGCCCTCCAGGATTGTGCTCAATTGTGCCTTTTCAAGTCCCTGGATAACGAACAGATTTAACCCAACCGGAGGTGTTATCAGCGCCAATTCCATGTTCACGATCATCAGCACGGCGAACCAGATTCCATTGAATCCCAGAGATATAATCAACGGATAGACGATCGGAAGCGTTATGAGCATGATCGAAACAACTTCCAGGAACATGCCGAGTACGACAAATGCCAGCATCAGGATGACGATAACGGTCCATTTTGAAAATCCAGCTTTTATGACGCTGTCGATTACCAAGTTCGGCAGATTCAGCATCGTCATGTAGTATCCCATGACGAGTGCCCCGCATATAATGACCAGTATGGTGGCAGCACTGCCTGCGCAGTCTGCCAGAACAGTTGGGAATTCCGAATAACGCATTTTCCGACGCGCGACGAGCATCACGATTGCGTAAATTGCCGATACTGCCGCGGCCTCGAGTGCCGTGAACAAGCCTCCGTATATACCACCCAAAATGATGACCGGCGTCAGCAATGCCCATTTTGCATTTTTTACGCTTTCGATCTTTTCCCTCCAGGTGAACTTCGTCGCCACCTCGGTGACTTTATTTATGGAAAAGTACTTCTGATACAAAAATGCATACGCGCTGAATAGAACCGCCATGATGATCCCCGGCACGACGCCCGCGATAAAGAGCTTCCCCAGTGATTCCTCCGTCACTGCGGAGTAGACGATCATGGAGCCACTCGGGGGAATCATGATGCCGAGCGTACCGCCGGCAGCCAACGTGCCGTAGGATATCCGCTTGTCATAATTATAGGCGTTCAACGCCGGCAGAGCGATGACGCCTATGGTAAGTGCCGTCGCAACACTGGATGCCGATATCGCCGCAAACGCTGCACAGGCGACGATCGTTGCAATCAATGCACCGCCCTGCAGGTTGCCGCAGAACTTCGCAGCCATGTCATACAATTCCTTACCCGCCCCCGCCCTGTTCAACAGCTCTCCGCAGAGTACAAAGAGTGGAATGCAGACCAGGGCGAAGTTATCCATCGCCCCATAGGTGACTTGCGGAATTACGAACAATTGATTCTGTCCGCCGAAGACAAAATACATTCCGGCCGCACCGACCAAACCCAAGGCTGCATAAATGTGGACACCAAACATCAAGAACGTAATCATCAACATGACGAACGCCAGTATGGGTACTTTCACGAACATATAGGTCGAGATCACAACCAGGACGGCGAAGACCGCAAATATCAGCTTCGTATTATTGAAGACGTCACCATTTTTGCTTTTCTCGCTATACTTTGCGATGACGGAGAACGCTATCAGGTCCTTCAGATATTGAATTGACAAAATCAGCGTACCCACGGTGAGGCTCGATTTTACCGGCCAGATGAGTGGTGCCCAGAAGCTCGGGCCTCTCTCCTGCAAGCGAATGGATTCTGCCGAGAAAAAGACACTGTAAACCAGGAGGATCAGCGAAAAGAGGAAGCCCATGGCCGTCGTTACTATTTCCCATATCCTCTCGGTGTCGGGTCCGAATTTGCTTGTTAGAATGTCGACGCGGATGTGCCGCTTCATTCTCTGGAGATCTGCCATCGTCAGAAAGGTATAGGCGATGAACAACATGATGCTCAACTCAAAGGCCCAAATCGTTGGACTCTTAAACACATACCGGGCAAGTATCTCGTATCCTATGGCAAGTGCACATAGCAGCAGTATCCAACTCGCAATTGCGCCCAGAACGCGCGACGTATTGTCTACGACGGACAATTTGTCCAGAATCGACCTCCATTTCTCAGGTAGATTCATACCGGAATAGCCATCAATTCTGTTGCTGATGTTCATGATGATCTCCCCTCGGCATCGAACTCGAAGCAGACATGAATGGAATGTTACGGCAGGAACACCTGTCATGCTTCTAGGTATCGCTCGTCTTCAACTCAGAGGCACCAGGTTGGGTTGGGACGGGATCCGCGACCGGACTCAAGCTTCGAACCGCCGAGGGACCCTATCCAAATTCTTACTGTTCGTCGGAAACAACGTGTCATCGAGATGCCTGCGTAATCGGCATCCCGCTTGGTGGAGCAGACTGCTATTTCAGACCTTCTTTACTTGAGAACCACTGGTGCCACAGGTCATACATCTTGAAAGGAAGCTCATAATTTTCCGGTTTGTCGCTGCTTGGTGGCAGATTTTTCGTTTTTTCGATCATTTGCAGTATCTTATTGTATTCGGTCATATTTCCACCGACCGCCGGCTTAATCAGCTTTTCCTGAATCATGGGTATCCCTTTTTTCTTCCACGCCATGGCAACATCTGTTGGCAGGTTGTAGTACGTGACGCCGCTCTTCTCCAAGATTGCCTTGCTGGCTGCAAAGTCTTCGTAGACAGCCTTTTCATCCCATTTCGCCGCCACCAACCAGGCATCGAGAATGGCCTTCTTCTGTGTCTTATCCAGTGTGTTCCAGAAATCCTGGTTTATAAACGTGTGGTATTCATAGGGGAACAAGCCCGGGATGTCAGTCACGTGCTTTGCGATTTCCATCCATTTTCTTGACACCATCGAGGTGAGACCTGTCTGAATACCATCCATAACACCATGCTGTAATGCCATGTACGTTTCACTGGAGCTCGTAAATATGGATGTCGCCCCCATGGCCTCCGAGAAAACATTCTGCGCGTGGGCCGATGCGCGGATCTTCTTCCCTTTCCAGTCCGCTTCCGTGCGGATGGGGGTTCTGGACAGCAATTCCATGTTCCGTCCATACGGATAGGCCCCGAGATTAATGACGTTCATTTTTTTCTTAGCCACGTCATAGAGGTACTGTTCAAAGCCCCCTCCATTGACGTAATCGTATGCATACCGAACGTAGTGATCGTAATCATCCCAGACGCATGTCAAGCCCGCGAGGTTTACCTCGGGCGCCTTGCCGTTCCATGGCGAGATGTTCATAGCCATTCCCATTTCAATGAGACCTTTGGGCACTGCCTCGCTGATCGTGCTGTCTTTGTACAATTGCTGGGCTGGGTAATGTATGAATTTGAGGGAACCATTGCTTCTTTTTGTGGCTTCTGCAATGAAGAGGTCGACAGATCTTGTAAGATAATTTCCTACAGGCATTTGACTGTGTACACGGATCGTCTTAACATCCGTGGCCTGGGTT
>OFEK01001912.1_pt1 | contig 12445 bp, 16 predicted proteins | sample 1521131 | NCBI WGS metagenome assembly OFEK01 (sample SAMN05720209, study PRJEB24109) | activated sludge metagenome | isolation source: Anaerobic digester | place: China | collected 2015-12-16
AAAATATCAAATTATTTGCTATATTTTTAAGTAGTTACAGTTTCCGGTCGGAAACGAATTATTATTGGTATTGATAAATGTTTGAGTTTCTAAAATATATTCATAATTTGTTTGTCAAGATTAATAAGCATTCAGACAATTCCGTAAAGCCTGATCAGTCTAAATTAGAAAAACCTTTTTACCGCCCAAGTAAATCAAAAATTGAAGAATGTACGCGTCTTGGTCTTGAGATCAAACCCAACATGAGTAATTATGACGTATTGAAACTTCTAGAGGAGGCTTTAAAAGATCCTAAAATAAGAAAACGTCATGATGATTATATTGCAGAACAAAATGCCATATGTGAAGCAGAAGAAAGAGAAGAATTTGGTAATGACGTGGTTGATGAACAACAGAAATGGGCAAAGCTATGTTTGGTTGGCGTCCAACATATCGTCATTTTCAAAAAAGGGAAGACCATAGAAGCAGAAATTCTTGAATTTGAAAGAGCAGATATTCAAGGTGAATCTAAGTACCATGTCGTAATTGAGGCTTTGAAACCAAAAATTTATAAACCACGAGGTGAATCTCCATATATAGAATGGGTGAAGGAATTTAATCTTAGGCCACAACATATTATGGATGTATTAACATTGCCTACCCCTATTGATCTGTATGACATAAAAGCTTATGAACACGCTTTGAACAAGGCAAAGGCACTAAAGGAAAAGTGTGAGAAAAATATTTGCTAACCCGTCGCTAAAGCCGATCGTAGCGCCTACGGCGCTACTCCGGCTTAGCTTTTCGTTAGCGGTAAAAAATTATCAAGCATTCATTGTAAAGCGGAAATGAAGGGAGTTCAAATATGAAGGTAATGGCATTTAATGGTAGTCCGAGAACAAAAAAATGGAACACTATCACTTTACTTGAAAATGCTTTAAGGGGAGCTGCTTCAGTAGGTGCAGAAAAAGAACTTATTCAGCTTTACGATCTGAATTATTCAGGTTGTATAAGTTGCTTTGCATGTAAGAAACTCAGCAGAAAGAAAGATGGATTCTGTGCCGTGAAGGATGATCTTACTTTGGTTCTTGAAAGAGTCAGAAGCGCAGATGCTCTCATCATAGGGACACCTATATATTTCGGCACCGAATCAGCGGCTACGCGTGCACTATTGGAAAGGCTTCTCTTTCCCTATCTGAATTATTCAAAAGAAAGTAAACTACCACCGACCTTGTCGGTGGCCTTCTAAAAGACGACAACTCCTGACAATGTCATTCGCTGTCGTCCTTCCATAGCCTGAGCTGTTCTTCGCGAATTTGCTCTTCGGCTTGTTCTTTAACATAATTCTGTATCACGGTGCTGTTGATACCCACGGTACTGACAAAATATCCACGCGCCCAAATGTGCATCCCCCAATATTTCTTCCCTAATTCCGGAAATTCATCGCGTAGGCGCTCAGCACTTTTCCCTTTTAGTATCTTCATCACGTAGGATGGAGAATACTTCGGTGGCACGGATAAATACATATGAACATGATCCGAACATATCGCACCTTCTATGATCGTGATATCCAACCACTCACATAATTCCGTCAGAATCTCTCGCAGCCGGGGCTTAATCTCCCGCACCAAGACATGGTAACGATACTTCGGAACCCAAACAAAGTGATACTCACAACGATATTTCGCATGGGAAGACCTGTTGTAACCCTCCATTTCCAATTCCTCCGATGTTTAGGCTACAACATAATCTCATGCTCATCAACTACGTTGATTCGCTATATGTGTGGGGCCTCCGCCCCCAAACCCCACCCCTGACTACGTCAGGGGATTTGCTAAAGATTAAATCTCTTTTCCCTGGAAAAATTCGTACTGCGTTAATTTTTACCATGAATGCAAGAGAAGACCTTATCAAAACGATTGGCTATGATAAACAATTTGCTGGTACAAAAATGGCTCTTAAGACGATTTTCGGTGAGTGCGAAGTACTGCTATCTACGGATACCTTGCAATACAATGACTATGACAAGTACGAACACGAAATATTCGACAAGCAAGAAAAAATCAAGCGCCACGAAGAGGTGTTTCCGCTGGACTGCGAACGCGCTTTTGAATTAGGTCGCAGGATGGCATCAGAATGAAGTGCTAACAAAATCGCTCAAGCCGATCGCCGCGCCATGGGCGCGGCTCCGGCTTAGCTATTCGTTGGCAGTTCTGGATATTGGAAAGCAATCATGATGAACAAAGTTTCTCATTCCGCCTCACAGCTATTTTCATCTGAGTTCGGAAATCTGTCTGCCCTGGTTCTCAAGCGACTAGAACTTGAGTGGCACTACCACCAGAGGCCGGATCTGGAGCGCGCGGATCAACAATTGCTGCATTACGCCATAGAATTTGGACGGCTGCTGAATGTCGTCTACAGATTCCGCCTTTTTTCGGCGCTACGGGAGGAGTGCAAATGGTATGTAGCGGTATTTGGCGCACGCGGTTCACGCCACGATGCATTTGCTCTGGTTTTGGAAAGTTGGATCATGGCAATTCAAGGATTACTCAAACCACCCGAATGCAACGAACTCGCTCGACCGATCCAGTCCATCAGGGATGATCTGGAAAGGTTGCTCACACAAGCGTCCAACATGCGCAAGGCTTCTATCAAGACGGTCAAGCCTGCACTTCTGGAAAAACTCATCTGTGGCGACGTTCAAGGCGCACGAGAAGTCATTTCAGAGATCGCTTCAGATCTCGCCTCGCCGGATCGTCTGATTGTTGAAGTGATGCTTCCGGCAATGGCCGAGGTCGGACAACGCTGGGAATCTGATGAGCTGGAGATTTTTCAGGAACATCTCGCCACCGAGGCGATCCGCAGTCTCTTTGCCGGACTTACGATGATGATACCTGAGTCCCGGCAGAAGACGGATGCAGTCGCGCTGGTCTCTTGCGCCCCGGGGGATGAACATGAACTGATTCCACTGGCACTTGCCTCGTATTTAACATTCCAGGGCTGGACCGTGAAGAATCTTGGAGTGGGCTTGCCTGTCGATCAGATAGCGCGAGCGGTTGCCTCCTTCGAGCCGAAAGTGCTTTTCCTGACATTTACCATGCTCTCCAGACTGGAGGATGTGCTGGATGTTATTGTGAAGGTTCGTCGTGACTCTGAACATTGCCGGATCATACTCGGTGGCCGCAGCGCTGTCGTGGCAAAGGCTGTGCTCGAAAGCCGGGGAGCTCTGGTAGCCCTTGATTTTGACGAGGGTTTTCGTTTGGCTTGTGAGGGTTCCATCGATGCGTAGCCTGACCGCTTTTCGTATGGTCGTGCATGATCGTTCCTCAACAGCGGGGGCACTCCTCGGTGTGGTGGCAATTGTCTTTCTGGTGGGCCAGCAGCTCTCCATCCTTTTCGGTTTGTTGAACTACATGTCCGTACTTGTGGATCATAGCGGCGCAGACGCCTGGATCATGAGTGCCAATGTCCGCAATGCAGATGCGGGTAACCTCATATCGGGGCGCTACATGGATCGCGCCATTGGCTTGGCAGAGGTGGAGTGGGCGGAACCCGTTCTTATCGGCAATGGATTGTTTAAAACAGCCGACGGCTCCTTTGAATCCGTTCGCGTCGTTGGAACCCGGCGTCCTCGCCTCGCAGGAGGTCCGTGGGATTTTGAGAAGGCAGATGAACAATCCTTGCTTGGCTTCGAATCAGTAACCGTGGATCGACTGGATCTGACCAAGCTTGGCAACCCCTTGCTGGACCAAGTGACCGAAATCGGAGACAGAAGGGTTCAGGTGGGAGCGATTAGCGAAGGCGCCCGGGGCTTTCAGGGGACTCTCGTGTTCGCTTCCTTGGATAAGGTCAAGGAAATCGCCCGTACTCCTCCGGGGCGCTACTCGGCAATTCTGATCCGTTTCAAGCCCAACGTAAATAAGGAAGCTGCACTCGACAAAATGCGTGCCGTGATGCCCGAAAATTCCGTGTACGGAACTGATGAGCTCTCCGACTTGACACGACGCTATTATTTTACCAACACCGGCATTGGGGGCAGTTTCGGTTTTTCCACCATCATTGCAGTCCTGATCGGCGTCGTCATTATTTCTTTGACGATGTATACGAGTGTGCTCAGCCGGGCACGAGACTTTGCCGTCATGCGTGCCATCGGGGGAAGGCGCCGGGATATAGCAATAGTGGTAATCAGCGAGGTGCTGATTATTTCTGGCATCGGCCTGTTTGTCGGTTTTCTCATGCTGGCAACCTTGCTCAATGCGACTCATGGTTCCTCCATTCCCAGCTTCTTGCCGATGCAGGTTCCGCCGATACTTGCGCTGGGTACTTTGGCTGTGAGTCTTTTGGGTTCCCTCATTGCTTTGCGTGTTGCTCTCAAAGCAGAGCCGGCATCGGTGTTTCATTAACATGTTGAGGTGTTGCTTGACAGTCTTAAAGCTGGAAAAGATCGCTCGAGATTTCTCCGATGGTCGCCAGATGCGGCGGGTATTGTTTCCGACCGATATGGAATTCGCGCCGGGCGCATTGACGGTGCTTTCCGGGCCATCCGGCAGTGGTAAGACCACGCTTCTTTCCATCATGGGGCTGGTGCTGCGTCCCTCCGAAGGATCACTTTATTTGGAAGGAAGTGAGGTTACGACGCTCTCGGACGAAGACGCTGCAATGCTCCGATTACAAAAATACGGCTTTGTCTTTCAGCAACCGATGTTGATCGAGGGCTTGAGCGTCATGGAAAACATCGCGCTGGCGTTTGCTGTCCAGGGTGCCGGCCTACCGGATAATTTCCGCGACAAGGCGGAGGGTCTGTTGAAGTCCCTCGGACTGGAGGGGACTTCTCACATGCAGCCACCGCTTCTTTCCGGCGGTATGAAGCAACGGACTTCCATTGCCCGGGCCCTGGTCAAGGACCCTGCCATTCTTCTCTGCGACGAGCCAACATCTGCATTGGATGCGGAAAGCGGACAGGCGGTCATGGCTATCCTGAAGCGCATTGCGATAGAGGAGAGCAGAGTTGTCGTTGTCGTCTCACATGATGCAAGGGTTTTCCCTTACGCTGACCGTTTGATAAAAATCGAGAATGGGACCATTGTCTCCGACACCCATGAGCGCTATGTGGAGGGGGAAGAAGTCAAATGAAAAAGGTTCGCGCTATTGCGGTGTTTCTATTTCTTATCCTTATTGTGGTGATCGGTATTTCTTATATTCAGATATCTTTGCGAAAGGCTTCCACCCCACCGGCGCCAAGTCGAACGCCATCGCTGGATGCTGCACCCGTTCGTTTGTACGGCCTTGTCGAACCGCTCGACCGAGAGGTATTTGTTGGGCCTCAGCAAGCGCGTCGAGTTGAGCGGATTTTCGTTCAGGAAGGGCAGAAAGTTTCCGTTGGGCAGACTCTGTGTGTGCTCGAACAGGCAGTCGAAAGGCAGACACTTGAAGTTGCCATATCAAGAGTAAAGGAATTTGAGGGACGCCTCGATCTCATCCTTGATGAATTGAAGAGAAAAGAACCTTTATCTCAAACTGGAGCTATACCTGAAGTAGAATACACTCAGAAATCTCTGGAGGCCGAACTGATCCGCCGGCAAATCAAAACAAATCAAGCGGAAATTGAACTGAGGAAGCGCGAACTGGATACCCTGACCCTGCGTTCCCCAATTCAAGGGCGCTTGTATAAATTCGACGTACGCATCGGTGAACAGCTTACTCCCCAGGATTATAAGCGTATTGTCATAGGCAAGCCGGAAAAACAGGTTCGTCTTTTTGTAGAGAGTTTCTGGCTTGATAAGATTCGTATAGGCGATGTCTTTCAGGTACAAGATGCCGAAACCATGCGCAATATCGGTTTTGGCAAGGTCGTCGCAGTCTCGGAATATGTGGGGGCCCGCGATTTTCGCAGCGAAGATACATTTGAGCGACTGGATACGAAATATGCTCAAGCTATTCTCCAGGTGGAAGAAGCGGCATCGGTTCCACTGGGCAAGCTTGTTCTATGTATGCGTGACAACAGCCATACTGAAAAAGCATCACCCGATTAAAAATAGATGAATGCGTTTGAGGGCCTGCCAACAAGGTGCTGCACCGGACGGCAATTCCGCTACGCTCCATTGCCGCCGGTGAGCCCTCACATTCGGCCTGGCAGTCAACAGAGAGTGCATGGAATACTCTGGATAATAAAAATAATTATGGTATTCTGGGGACATGGTATTCTGGGTATTCTGGGGATGGGTATTCTGGGGACATAACACACATTTCTTTTAAAAAAGGCAGCTTAGTGGCCTGAATAGTTTTCCATGGCACGAATATCTCGAATTATAGCAGTCGGATACCCCATCACATTACGCAACGTGCGTATACGTTTTATGCACTCAGAAAAGCAACAAGAACAGGCAGGTAATGACGATTTTATCAGAGCGATGTTAGGTCGGAAAGGACGGGCGCTGCGACGGGCAAAACCTTATAGGGAAACGGAGATTTCCCTCGGCTACCCGAATATCGCTGGAATATCACCAGAAAATATTAAAGTTTGTTTTAAGCGTTGATAAACAGTAAAAAGCAAAGTCGAGTAATGAGCGTTTTGGAGGTGTTGTATGCAATATAAGGTAAATCTAAAGAAAACAGAAGAAGGTTATTCTGTCTGGGTCCCTGGTCTACCAGGCTGCTGGTCGCAGGGCAAGACAGAGGCTGAAGCATTGGAAAATATTAAAGATGCCATACAGGCATATTTGGAAACTGTGGAAGAATTGACAAAAGATAGTGAATCCAGATATGTAGAAGTAGCCAATGCCTAAATTACCAGGAATAAATCACCAGCGGGCTGTTAACGCCTTTCAAAAAGCAGGCTTCCGGATTGCCAGGGAAGGCAAGCATATCACCATGACTAATGGTGAGCGTATTATTACAATCCCAAGGGCAAATCCTGTCGATGCCTTTACAATGAGTGGTATTGTCAAGGATTCCGGACTTACTATCGAAGAGTTCAAAAAATTATTATAGCGATAGATAAAAATTCACTTTGACGAGCGTTCCACTTTCGTTACGTATATGCAGTTGGTCGCCAAGATTTCTTGTTGTTGGAAAGATTGAAGATAAGTATTGGTCATGTGTTATGACATATCGAAATGAAAACGTAAGGATAATTTCCGTAAGACGGGCTAGAAAAGAGGAGATTGATATATATGAAGGCTAAGGAGTTCGATAAAAAATTTGACGCCGGTGAGGACATCACAAAATATCTTGATGTCTCCAAAGCCCGAAGGCCTGAACAGGAACAAAAAAGAGTGAATGTGGATTTCCCGCTGTGGATGATTCACCAATTGGATAAAGAGGCGAAACGCTTAGGGGTTCCCAGGCAGTCTATCATCAAAGTCTGGGTGGCGGAAAGATTAAAAAAAGCATCCTGATTTTTATGTTCCATGGAGCGGTGAAACAAAGAAAGACGGCCTGATTTGTTGAAACAACACAGCTTTTCTCCTGATTGATCCGGATAAACTTACGTTTCGCAAAAAAGAAATAAAAAGTACCTTTCGAAGCAAGACGTTAGCCTCCTCTTTGAGCAGCTTCGATTTCCGCAGTCTATTTGCCTGAAGACCTGCTTTTCTCAACTGGTGCATTGTCAACTGCCGCAATTTATGACATAAGGACGGCAGGCTAAAGACTGAAGGCTGAAGTAAAATTCTTTGATATGCATGAGCCTCAAATCGTTGCTCCTTCAGCCGTCAGCCTGATTACCTAATAAAGCATGGAGGTCTATATTGCCGGCAGAAAAAAACGAATCCACCCATCGTCTTCTTTTATGCATCAATGCCATTTTACAGAAAAAAGCAAAAGATATCATAGTCCTAAACATCAAGGAAAATTCTTCTTTTGCCGATTACATGATCATTTGCAGCGGTGCGACCGAGCGCCAGAATCAGGCTCTTTGCGGAGCCATCCAGCAGTATTTAAAAAAAGAGGGAATCCTGCCTCTGGGAGTGGAAGGAGAAGCCTTTGGCCAATGGATTCTGCTGGACTATGACGATGTAATTATTTCCATCTTTCTGGAATCGATCCGGGCTTTTTACGATATCGAAAATCTGTGGGATGTGCCCCGCGCGAATATTGATGAAAACGCCACAGAAATTAAACAACTGCCCAAAGGAATGCAGTGAGTCTGAGAGAACTTTTAAGCGACGTCGGCGACATTATTTTTCCTCCGCAGTGCGCGGCCTGCTCCGAGATTATCAACCGGTCGTCAGGGCAGGTGTTTTGTTCCGCCTGTCTTTCCAAAATCAGTTTCATCACCGGCAGTCTTTGCCCGATCTGCGGATTACCGTTTTTAGACAGCCCCGCTGAAAGCCATATCTGCGGCGACTGCCTGCTGCATCAGCCTTATTTTGCCAGGGCGCGGGCCGCGGCGGGCTTTGAATCAATTATCATGGATGCGATCCATAAATTCAAATACGGACGCAACATATCCACAGGCAGGGCGCTGGGCTCTTTCATGGCCGGGTTTCCTTTTCCGGATTTTGATTTTTCCGAATATTCTCTATTGATCCCCGTACCTCTGCATATTAAAAGACTGAGAGAACGCGGTTTCAACCAGTCGCTGCTGCTGGCTAAAGAAATGGGGAAAAAGCATAGGCTTCCGGTAAATTTTTCCTTGCTAAAAAGGTGTAATTTTACTTTAACTCAGACCGGTCTTCATAAAGCCGAAAGAGAAAAAAACATTAAAGGGGCTTTTACGGTCACAGACAAGAATAAAATCGCCGGGAAATGCATCATTCTGGTTGACGATGTTTATACTACGGGATCGACGATCAATGAATGCGCCAGGGTATTAATGCAGTCCGGGGCAAAGACAGTTGCGGCCTTAACGTTGTCCCGCGTAATTCGTAAACCGGCATAATTTCAGGGAGTTGCGATGGATAAAATTCTGAGTAGACAAATACTTAAGGAAAAACTTGATGCTTTGCGCAAAGAGGGAAAAAAGATAGCCTTTACCAACGGCTGTTTTGATATTTTGCACGTCGGCCACGTCCGTTACCTCCGGGAAGCAAAAAAAACCGCCGATGTTTTGGTGCTGGCGCTCAACAGCGATTTTTCGGTGCGTTCAATCAAGGGCGAAAAAAGGCCGCTGGTTAGTGAAGAAGAAAGAGCGGAAATTCTGGCTGCCCTGGAGTTTATTGATTTTGTTACCATATTCGAAGAACTGACGCCGCAGGAGCTGATTGTTTACTTAAAGCCGGATGTCCTTATTAAAGGCGGCGACTGGCCGGAAGATAAAGTTGTGGGCCGGGATGATGTTAAAGAGTGGGGAGGCCGCGTTGTTCTCATTCCCGAAGTAAAAGGAAAATCCACAACAAATATTGTCGAAAAGATAAAAGAAGTGTATAATGCCAACAAATAAAGTAATTCAAGTATTTTATCGATACTTAATTTTTTTCCTTTACAAAAAAAAATCCATTATGTAATAGAGGCGAAAAATAAAAATAGCTACATGGGGGAGCTGTACCATTGGAAAAACAAACACATTTAAAGCCGGAAAAACTGGAAATGTTTCGCACCATGCTTGTCCAGAAAATCAATGAGTTATTGAGTGAGGCGGGTAAAACTGTTTCGGAAATGACCAGCGGCAAAGAGAATTTTCCCGACCCCAACGACAGGGCATCTCTGGAATCCGACCGCAACTTTGAACTTCGCATCCGCGACCGGGAACGCAAGCTTATCCTGAAAATGCAGGAAGCGATCAAAAGAATTGATGACGGAGTCTACGGCGTCTGTGAAACTTGCGGCGGGCCGATTTCCGAAAAAAGATTAATGGCCAGACCTGTTACCACCGAATGCATCGATTGCAAAACCAGGCAGGAAAAGATAGAAAAGCTCAAAGGCGAATAAACCCGATAAACATAATAACTAAAAAAACGCTCCGTTTAAGGGGCGTTTTTTGTTGGATCTGAATGAGTATGTTTATAAACGTTGCTTTAAATATTCCTGCCGACAAGCTTTTCACCTATGAAGTACCGCCGGCGCTACAGGATCACATCGCCGTCGGCAAGCGCGTCTTCGTCTCTTTCGGGCTCAGAAAACGCACCGGTTTCATCATTGAAATTAATAATTCCTGCAATCTGGAAAATGTCAAGCCGGTAAGCGAAGTGCTCGATGATGAACCGCTTTTCGGCGAACAGGACCTGCGATTTTATCAATGGATCGCCGATTATTTCATGTACCCTCTGGGCAAAGCGCTGGCTGAAATTATACCGGCCGGCGCGGAGAAAAAAGACTTTCTCTGGATTACGCCCCTACCCTGCACGAAAGATACCCCCCTTCCCCCGGCGCAAAAGAAGCTCTGGGAATTATTGCAGGAATATCCTCAGGGAATTGCGCTTGCCCAGCTGGCAAAAGCCTGCGGCGCCAAAAATATTACGTCGACAATATGCAATCTGCACCTGGCCGGGCTTCTGCGTATTGATGAACGGCGGAAGAAGCAACTCGCCCCGTTGAGGGAAAAAGTCGTAAAGCTCGGCAAGATCAGGAGTGACGAACAAAAGTTAACGCAGAAACAGAAAGAGCTCGTCGCTTTTTTACAAAGCAAAGGGGAAATGCCGCTGCAGCAATTAATTAATCAGTCCGGCATCTCCGGCGCGGTTATTAAAACGCTTCAGGGCAAAGGAATACTTGAACTTTCGGAAACGGAAAAGATACGCACCACCCCCGTCCACTCTTTGACCGGCGATAACAAAACAAAGCACACTTTGAATGCCCTGCAGCAGAAGGCCCTGCGGGTCATTTCCGGGCATCTGGGAAAAAATATTTTTAAACCCGTATTGCTGCATGGTGTAACGGGGAGCGGAAAAACTGAAGTTTATTTAAACGCCATCGCGCAGGTGCTGAAAAATGACGGCGGCGCCATCTACCTGGTTCCGGAAATAGCTTTGACGCCGCAGTTGGTATCGCGTATTTCGGAGCGCTTTGAACAGGAGCAGATTGCCGTCATGCACAGCGGCATAGCCGAGGCGATCCGCTACGACCAGTGGCGGCAAATCAAACGCGGCCGGATCAAACTGGTGATCGGCGCCCGTTCCGCCCTTTTTGCCCCCTTGCCGAATTTACAACTGATTATTGTTGATGAAGAACACGACGCTTCCTACAAGCAGGATGACCGGCTGTGCTATCATGGGCGGGATATGGCGGTGTTAAGAGCAAAGCTGGACCGGGCTGTTGTGGTGCTGGGATCGGCGACACCGGGCATCCGTTCCTATTACAACGCCAGAAACAAAAAGTATTCCTACCTGGAAATCTCCCGGCGGGTGGAGGATAAACCGCTGCCGGAAATTGAAATTATCGATATGAAAGCGCAGCCGGCCTCAAAAGACAGGTCTTTCATTCTCTCCGAGAATTTAATTTCCGCAATGAAGACGACCCTGGCGAGGGAAGAACAGGCTTTACTTTTTCTTAACAAGCGCGGCTTCGACACATTCTTAATCTGCGCCGATTGCGGTTATAACTTTCGCTGCCCCAACTGCGCCGTGTCCCTGAAGAGCCACGCCGCCGAAGGAGTAATAAAATGCCACTACTGCAACTACACGCAAAAAGCTATGCCGCTTTGCCCTTCCTGCGGCGGGAGCCGCATTTCCAGCTACGGCGCCGGCACGCAAAAGCTGGAGGTCCAGATAAAAAATCTCTTCCCGGGAGCCCGCATCCAAAGGATGGATTCGGATACCACGCAAACGAAGGGAGCACAGGAGAGAATACTCCGAAAATTAGAGCGGCGGGAAATTGATATTCTGGTGGGAACGCAGATGATCACCAAGGGGCACGATTTTCCTTTTATAACTCTGGTCGGCGTCATCTGCGCCGATACGTCTTTAAACATCCCTGATTTCCGCTCCGCAGAAAGAACTTTTCAGCAGTTGACCCAGGTCGCCGGACGCGGCGGGCGCGGCGCCACCCCCGGCAAAGTTATAATTCAGACCTTTAATCCGCAGCATTTTGCCTTGAAGCATGTACAAAACCACGACTACAAATCCTTTTACGCCGAGGAAATAGCTTTCCGTAAAGACCTGGGATATCCGCCCTTCAGCCGGATCATCAATCTGCGTTTATCGGCGACAAAGAAGGAAACACTGCTGGAGCAGGCCATGCGGCTCAAGGATACCGCTCAAAAATTATGTGCTCAATACGAAAGCAAGGTAGAAATAATCGGCCCGGCTGAATCGCCTCTCGCGAAAATTAAAAACCGCTGGCGCTGGCAAATGATGCTCAAAAGCGAAAACGCCGCCGCCCTGCATCAGCTTGCCCGCAGGTTGATGCAGACAACGGGAACAAGCTCGGTAAAAATCACTTTGGATGTGGATCCGGAAAATTTTATGTAACAACGATTCCGCTCCAGGTGGTATTTGATTTTGTTGCCATTTTTTCAATTTACCATTTGCTAATTTTTTATTTTAAGGTTAAACGCAAACGGATCATCCGACAAACAAAACCGCAACAT
>OFEK01001913.1_pt1 | contig 12440 bp, 12 predicted proteins | sample 1521131 | NCBI WGS metagenome assembly OFEK01 (sample SAMN05720209, study PRJEB24109) | activated sludge metagenome | isolation source: Anaerobic digester | place: China | collected 2015-12-16
AGCATCTCAGAAGGCTTCATTCATGCCTTCATTGGACCACCTCCCGGAGCAAAGCTTCACGACTGCTGGAAGAACCCACCGAAACTCAGTCTCGGATTCTGCGCGCTTTCGGACACAAAATAACGGATGGGGTACTACGCAAGTTGGCTGAATAATACTGACATGCGTTCAAGTTGATACCAATGATCCAGGAGAATCCCGTCATTTTTGCGGGTCTTCCGGGAAATGAGTACCTGCAAGGTTGCGAAAAAAGAATGGACATGACAAGAACCCTGTTGTTTGACGCCAATCGAACAACAAAGGGGGTTGCTCAGCCATGTCCACATCCATACTCTACCATGCTTTCGGGTTGAAAGGTATCCACCATGAATCGCTTTGCTACTTCGGGGACAGCATTCTTTTCAGCGCCCGGCCGACTGACAAGTTCCTCCAATGTCCCCGCTGTGGAGAAAAGAGCGTCGCTTTCAAAGGACACAAGCGAAGGTTGTTCAGGATGAGTCCCATGGGACGCAAAAGGTGTTTTCTGTATCTGTTGCTGCACCGGCTCAGATGCCGGGAATGCGGCAATCTCTGGTGGCAGCATCTTCCCTTCATGGGCGGGAACCGTCGCTACGTTCGGTCTTTTGCGCTTACCGTCCTGGATTTTCTGCAATTCTGCACCATTCGGGCTGTCTCCGAGTACCTTGGAGTGGGATGGGACATGGTCAAGGAGATCCATAAGGAAAGACTCTCTCTTCTTTACCGAACCCTTCCGCTGAGGGAAGTCAGACAGGTCAGAATCGACGAATTCAGCCTCAGGAAGGGCCATGAGTACATGACCGTGGTTACCGACCTGGAGACTGGGAGAATCCTCCATGCCGTTGAAGGAAAAGGCAAGGAGGACATCCGCCCCTTTCTGGAGACACTGTCCCGCAAAGCCAAACGCCTTGAGGCTGTGGCCATGGACATGAGCAGCAGTTACTACTCTGCCGTGCGCCAGTGCCTCCCGGCTGCGGACATTGTCTTTGACCGCTTCCACATAATGGGGCTCATGAACCAGGCGCTGGACGAACTCCGCAGGCAACAGCAAAAAGAACTGGACGACCTCGGACAAAAGACGCTCAAAGGCAATCGCTTTCTGCTGCTCCGAAACTACGACTCCCTTGAGCCCGACAGGAAGGCCAGACTCGACGCTCTGCTTCATGCGAATCAGCCGCTGTTCACCGCTCATTCCATGAAGGAGCAACTCCGGATCTTTTGGGAAAAGACGAACCCCGAGAGCGCAAAGGATTTTCTGGATGTCTGGCTCAAGGGCAATGGATTCCGGGATCAAGGAACTGGCCAAGGTGGCCAGGACTCTCGCCGGGTACAAGACAGGGATTCTCAACTATTTCAAACATTTCATCACCAACGGTGTCGTAGAAGGAATCAACAACAAAATCAAAACTCTCAAACGGCAGGCGTACGGCTTCCGGGACATGGCGTATTTCAAGCTGCGGCTCTACCACCTGCACACTCAGAGGTACTCATTAGCCGGATGAGCCCCAAATGTTTACGAGTTCTACTGCTGCATGTGCAGCATAGAGATCGGCAAGCCTAACCCGAAAAATTCATAATAGTCCTTGAAAAAAGCAACGGACATCCTGTAACATATTGACTTAACAAGCGAAAACACGCCACAAAAGGATTGTCCATTGAAAACAGTCTGTCATAATCAACTCTCTTTTGCAAACCTTGATTCACGCTCCGTTGTGGCCGAATTTTCAGCCGGCCCCATGACCTCGGATGGGGGTTCATTGTTGCTGCGTGAAATCGACGTCGCCACAACTCTTTCCTCCTCCATGAGCCGGGCTCTTTGCGACCGTCGCGACCAGGCCAAAGTTCAGCATGGCCAGGAGGAACTGTTGCGCCAGCGCCTTTTCGCTATTACGATGGGCTACGAAGACGGCAACGACCATCAGTCTCTGCGCTTTGACCCGGGGCTCAAAACCGCCGTTGGCAGTTTACCCGAAACCGGCCCGGCACTGGCCTCCCAACCGACGATTTCACGTTTCTCACCATCCGAGATTCAACAGTTCCGGGCACAAAGGGCCGAATCCGTCCTGGAAGAGTTCCGAGTCTGGATGGAAAAGAGGGCAACTTGGACCCCACCCAAGGGGCTGCCGGGAAAGGCATTGAACTAAGCGCTTTCCCGTTGGGCCAAACTCATTTGCTACCTGGAAAACGGGCATATCACCCCGGACAATAATGCCGCGGAAAACGCCATCCGGCCCTTCGTTGTAGGACGGAAGAACTGGTTATTTGCAGGCAGTCCAAGTGGAGCCGATGCCGCCGCAACGCTTTATAGCCTCATTGAAACTGCCAGGGCCTGCGGCCTTGAACCGTACCAATACCTGCGGTTTTTGTTTGAAAAGCTCCCTTATGCTCAAACCCGGGAGGAGCACCTTGCCCTCCTGCCACAACGACTCACCCCGGATTGCCTGGCCGACTTCATGGCCTGCGCATAGACGACCCAAGGATCGCTTCTCCTGCATCTTTGATCTGCCTGCATGCATCCGTCAAATCATGCCATGCCACGGACTCGCCCGGAAGGTGGGGTTTCCCGGACGCATAATGTATTCATTTTTGCGTGATCGCGGACCGGGAGAATCGCTTGGTGTTCCAAAGGATTGAGTGCCTATACCACGCGCGCGACCCCGGGCAGCTTTCTGAGGTAATGAGAGGCAAGATAAGAGAGCGGGATTCCCGCAATGGTTACCAGTAAGAATTTCTGAACGGCCCCCGCCGGCACGTTGCCGATTGCGTATTGGAGCGCCACTACGATCGGCACATGCACCAGGTATGCGCCATAGGCGTCGGCGCCGAGCACCTGCCACAATGGGGTAGTGTTGTTGAAAAATTCGCGAAAAAGCGTGCAGAGGCCCACGGTGAACCCTGTAGCGATGAAACATTCGGCGGTGACGAAGAAGATTCCCTTCGCCTCCGGCGGGAAGGGTATGAGGTCGAATCGGACCAATCCTCCGGCGACAACAGCCCCGATTCCGATACAGAGCCATCTCAGCCCCCTGGCCCTTGGAGTGGTCTGGAGCCAGCCTTTGCGCATGGCTACCGTGCCCAGTATGAACAGGCTCAGATACTGCGGGAGGTGGGCCGGTTCCGACTGGATAAAATCCAGCACGAACATCCACTTGTCGATTGGGTACCGGGTCCGGACCAGCAGTGAGACCAACGTCAGTGCAACAGCATATCCGAGGATGGCGAGGTCTCCGGGCGCTTCCGCTTTGCCGCGATCCGGTTTCGGGTCCATCGGACGCCGCCACACGAAACGTAACACAGCGAAAAGAATAGAGTAAACCAGCAGGTGCTCCAAGAACCAGAGATGCCCGCAGTTGATGTCCGGCCAGAGCGGTCCTCTGAGGCCGGCCGGCTTCGGTCCCATGCCGAAATAGATCTGGGTCAGGTAGGCGGTAAAAGGCAAAGCGCCTCCCCGGAAATTTATGTAGGAGAGGTACATCAGCACCGGGTTGACCAATAGCACGAATATCAGCAGGGGGGCTCCGAAACGGATGGCCTTGTCTTTTACGAAGGCAGCCCCGCCTTTGCGTTCGTAGGAACCGGGAACGAAAACAGCGGAGATGAAGAAGAAAAGGCCCATGAAGAAGCTGGCATTCATCCAGAAGAACTGGCGCAGATATAGCCAGCGCTCGGCATTCTCGTAAAACCAGAAGCCGCCGGTTGAGCCGTAGGCCTGGCCTGCATGGTGTGCGATCACCAGAAAGGTCAACACCACCTTCAACCGGTCAAGCGACCAGAGACGGGTCTGCGAGACCGGCAAGGGAACAGGAATAACGCCCGACAAAGGCTTCACTCCCGATGAACTGGCGCCAATATCCAATGCATTGCTGTCCATAGTCTAATTCCCAGGCTGCACGCGATCATTACTGTCCGATAATAACTGATTGAAATTAAATCTCTATTGCCCCGATGTCGGAGAGGGCTGTTTACATGGCTCCGGATGGAACAACTCCCACAGGTTTCTGCGGCTGAACAGTACTATCTGAAGGTAGCCCTCGTGGTCCAGCAGAGTATGAAGTTCGATGCCGCCCTTGGTTTCTTGAAACCTGGCCCGGGGGAAAAGCGAAAGGCACAGGTTCACAACGCTTGAATCGAAAGAGTTAGGTTTGTATTTGAATCGAAACTTCTTTTTTGGAGCAATCGCGGCACACCTGGCGTACTGGCGGTCGAAGAGCGCCTGGAAGAAATCCGCCGGTCGGTCATGGTTTGCATCCGAAAGGGTCGAGCGCTTCACCGGTCTGACTCCAAGATGGTAGAGCCTCGAAGCCTGGGATCGGAACTGATCTGCGATGTCCCGCAGACTGCATCTTCCGGTGAGTTGGGCAAACATCATGGCTACAAACTGGTTCCAACGGTTCAGGGTGCGTGATTTTCGCCTGGGCTTAAAACCGCCCTGTTCGATACGGTTGAAATCATGTCGATCAACAAATTTGAACAACTGGGAAAAGATTGTGCTACTATGTGAGCTATGGCCTGATTCTCCTTTTGTTCTAGTGATTTGCTGGCGTAAACACTATACCACAAAAGGAAGAACTCAGGCATGCTTCTTTTCCCTTAACCGGACAGCACTGAGTCGAACCAGCCTTAATCCAAACAGCACTGGCTGATTTGCGGGGCAATCAGGGGTTTCTTATGCAGAGTGGTAAAATCAATAAAGGAGCCCGGGCCGGTCAATTTGGCAGAAGGATATACGAGTGACGCGGAAGCCACGACTGATTCCTGAGTCTTAAGGAGAAGAGATTTCAATTTCATGCCGGAAATCTCCTCCATGATGGAGAAAGCCGGGGAGGTGTCGGACTGGGATGGCCCGGATAGCTCGTCTTTCCGGGTGAGGTCATGATCGGCAGGCCCCGGATGCCGCGTCCCGTATCCCCGGCCAAAACGAAGAAATCCGCGCCTGGCAGGCGCATCCATCCCGGCTCGGCCTGAGGAATCCCAAAGCGGGCAACGGCATCCCCTGACGGACACCGTCAAACCCGGCATGACCAGGCGGGCGCTGCGACCGGGAGCCCTTCCGACGCGGGAGAGCGGGGTTGCAGTGATCATCCGCTTCGGCCCCTGCTCACGGCCCGTCGGTTTTCAACACGGCTGTTTGTGTGCTTACGCGTACGTTATTATTATATTCGCACGCGCGCCTTTTGTGGAGACTTTTTAGTCCGGAGCGCCGGGCCCCCCGGGACGGGGATTCCCGAACCGCAAGTCCCTCCCCGGCGGCGTAAAGCCCCTTCGAGCCAAGGCAGTCTCGAACTTTTGCCGTCCCGTCGCTCATCGCCCCATCGCCTTGGGGGGCGGTCTTTCGGACGACAGGAAAGGAAGACAAAATGCCCTCCTACGCGAATGCCCGAAAAGACGTCGGGAAGATCAACCTGTTCAGGGTCGGCGGGATCCGGATATCCATCGACTTCTCGTGGTTCGTCATTTTCGTGCTGATTCTGTGGAGTCTCTCCGTGGGGTATTTTCCGCGGGAGTTTCCGGCCCAGAACGCCTACAGCTACTGGGGAGCCGGGATCGTGGCCACACTCCTGTTCTTTTTGTCGGTGATCTTTCATGAGCTGGCCCACTCCCTGATCGCGATTCGTTCCGGGCTGCAGATTCCCGAGATCACCCTCTTTATTTTCGGCGGGATCTCGAAATTGTCGGAAGACGCCAAGGACGCCGCCGACGAGTTCAAAATCGCGGTCGTGGGGCCTCTGAGCAGCTTCGTGTTGGCCGTCGTCTTCATGTTCCTCGAGAAAGCCGCCCGCTCCATGCAGTTCCCGATGACGGCCGTCATATTCGGCTATCTCACCTGGATCAATTTCGCTCTTGCCGTTTTCAATCTCATCCCCGGATTCCCCCTGGACGGCGGCCGCATACTGCGCGCGTTTCTCTGGTGGAAGACGGGGTCTCTGACCAGCGCCACGAAATACGCCTCGGACGTGGGAAAGGGATTGGCAGTGGCCATGATGATCCTCGGAGGGATACAGATTTTCGGCGGAATGCTGATCGGAGGCTTGTGGCTCATCTTCATCGGGGCTTTTCTCAGGGGAGTGGCCGAGGGAAGCTACCAGGAAGTCCTGATGCGGCAGTCCCTGGAGGGAGTGAAGGTGGATGAAGTCATGGTGAGAGAAGTCGTCGGCGTGCCTCCGGACCTGCCCGTGAGCCGCCTCATTTCGGCCTATCTGCTGCGCTACGGCTACAAGGGATACCCCGTGATGGAAAGGGCCGGTGAGCCCATCGGCATCGTGGAAATATTCCACATCAGGGACATCCATGAAGAGGACCGCCAATCCCGGACCGTCGCCGAGGTGATGGAACCGATCAACCCCGACCTCGTCGTGGAACCGGACTTACCCTTGATCGATGCGCTGAAGAAGATCGGCGACAGCGATCTGGGGCGTCTGCTCGTGATTCAAGACAAACAGATGGTCGGTCTGATCACCAAGAGCGGCCTGAACCGTTTCCTCGAGATCCGCAGCATCCTGGGGTCATGATCGGCAGGCCCCGGATGCCGCATCCCGTGCCCCGGCCGAAACGAAGAAATCCGGGGCATGGCAGGCGCTCCCCCCCGCTCGGCCTGAGGGATTCGCAAATCGTTCGGCGGCGCCCCCTGGCGGACGCGATCAAACCCGGCATGACCGGGCGGGCCCTGCGACCGGGAGCCTGTCCGACGCGTGAGAGCGGGGTCGATGACGTCTCGCGGGGAGCGTGAAGCAACGTCGTCACAGGGCAGCCGGGGTTTATCCCCGCCCGCGTCACCTCCCGCCGGGCAGGTGTTGGGCAATCTTGAACGCACCTCGGTATCAGGCAGGAAACACTCCATGAAAGAGCGGGAATACACTCTGCAGGAGATCGTTCGGGACCCGGGCGTGTGGGTTTATGAAGCATACGAGCTCACCCGGGAGGATCACTACTATCTTTTTCGCTACGACGCCTCGCAGGAGAAATTCTACCGGGCCACGGTGCCCGCGGGAGCGGCGGCCATCCACTTCCATCCGCTCCAACCCTCTGACAAGGTCCCCATCGGGGGCTGGATCGCCGCCGAGAGAACGCAGGCTTCCGGGTTTCGGCTCCACCTGGTCGACACCCGCAAGCCCCCGTCAGAGTAAATTGGCCCAAACGGCAAGGCGCTCCGCGAATGAATCGCCGGCGTCCCGCTCCCCCGCGCTTATCGCGCGCCTCAGCCTGCCCCGCAAGTACGCGCCGAACGGAACCCTGATGCGGTCGAAGGCGAGCCACGGCGCAAAATCCTCCATTTCTCCCTGGATGGAGAGCAGGGGAAACACCTGGGTCCCCGCATACAGAAAACTCAGGTTGTCCTTCCAGGATGAATCGTAATCGCGGAGGAACGCCGGACCGTCCGTGTCCAGAATCCGCTCCAGCGAGACCGGATGATGGTTGTCGTCAAAAGGCCTCAGGACAAACACCCGGGTGCGTTCGTGTTCAGCCAGGATGACGGGCAGGGCGGCGGTGCGATGCGAACCTGCCCGATCGAAGACCCCGATCCCGCGGACGGCGTGGCCGGCGGCCCGAAGCTTTTCCAGGGCCAGTTGCAGGCTTGGTGCCCGGGCGTGGGACGTATCCTCCCAGAGAAGAACGAGCGGGGCCGGCCCCGTCTTCTCCAGCCAGCGGATCAGGCGGGGCAGGTATTCCAGGTCTCCCTCCCTGCGGGTGGAGATGAAGAATTTGTCTATCCAGGGAAGAACGAACGCTTCGAGCCTCCCCCGGGACATATATTCCTGCGCCGTGCCGTTGAGCGCGGCGAGCAAAAACAACCCCGGAGCCCACGACTCCCGGTGCTTCTCGATCCATCCGGCGATTTCTCCCGCGCCAATCCGCTGGTGAGGGCTCATCGCTCCCGTCCACGCGTATTTCCCTGAGGCCGCGAGCCGTTCCGGGGCACGGTCTTCCAGGAGTCCGCTCCATCGCTCCGCTTCTTGCCTCCACGCCTGCTCCCCGGCGCTCTCCCATGAGTGTCGGAACCGGCTTTCGACGAGAGCATGGATCAGCTTGGGACGAAAGATCCGGTCTTCCCTCAATGCGCCGAGGTCCGCGGCGCCAAGGCGGAGCTCCCTGTCTCTCTCGAGCTCGGATGCGCGCCTCGACACCGCACGGTAGAATTCTTGAAGGAGCGGTTGCGAGGGGAAGGCGCGGCCCGGGTCGTCGAAAGCCCAGCCTCCGGCCGCGGCGAGCGTCGCGTTGTGCCAGCTCAGGACGACTCTGGCGGTCTTCCGGCTGACGGACCGCGCCAATTCCCTGACCCTTATAAGCTCCTCCGCCTGCAGCCGGACCAGGTTTTCCATCGATCGCAACCGGGAACCGGATGCCCCTCCCCAGTGGACGGAAACCATCGGCGGGAGCCGGAGCGGCAGGGAGCGCGGCGGCGCGGGCGGACAGAAAAGAAGGCGCCCGCAAGCCGCCCACCGCCCCATGCTGTGGACGCGGCCCCGCTCGTCGCCCATGGGAAGCAGTGGTTCCAGGTCCTTTAAGGTGAGTTCCGTCCATCCGGGCGAAGACGCGAATACGCTCAGGCGCAGCCTGAGGAGCCGCAGTCGGCGCCTGAGCGACACCGCTCGGGATTCCCGCCCGGGGGCCTGCAGTCGCCCTTCGAGCATGCACGAAAATGGGGCAACCGGGTGACGACGATCGAACGGGCGCGCCGCCCGGTCACGGGCAAGACTCCGAAAAAGTCCGGAAAGCCGGGACGCCATCCGCACATCCCCGGGCAGCCCTCGAAGCTCCGCGACGATTTCGAACGCCAGTTGCACAAGAGGACGGGGCAGGATGGCGGTTTCAAATCCGGCTGAGGCGAGGAAATGGAGAAGGCGGCGCAGGTGGGTCTCATCCCCTGCCGGGGTGAGGGGGTGAAGCAGGCACAGAAGCGCTCTCTCCCTAAGATCCGCATCGGGGTCCGCACAAAGGCGCAGCAATGCCCGCATTTCGTTCCGGGAAGGCATGGAGTCGCGGGCGAAGGTATGTTCCAGGCCGGCGATGAGTTCGTCGGGGCGGATGTTCCGGTTCATGCTTTTTGCCTTTCAGGGCCACAATGGAACGGGAAAATAATTGAAGTCAAGACAAAGTTATTCAAAAAAGATGTTGACAACATATAAAGTTCGGATTACCTAATTACCTGACGTTCACGACCGACCGAAGAGAAAGGAGGACTTTATGCCAAACGACATGAAGCAGGGCTGTGGCTGCTGTAAAGGCATGAGGGCCTCCGTGCCCGGCCAGGTGCCGCTTCGAGATGTGAAATCGGGGAAGCGGTTTCGAGTGGCCGGCATCCGGGGGGGGCGGCATCTCTGTGCGAGGATGGCGGCGATGGGGATCTATCCCGGCGTGGAAATGGAGATATTGTGCGGCGGTTGCGGGTGTCCATGCCTGGTGCGCGTTCACGGCGGAACTTTGAGCCTCGGGGAGGGAGTTTCCGACAAGATCTTCGTGACGACCGTGGCGTAGCCGGCCGGATTGAATTCATCGTGGAGGCGGTTTGCGAAGCCGCTTTTTCTCGGAGCCAAAAGTTAGGCGAAACTAATTTCTTCTCCTGTGAGGTCTTATGACGCTCGTCCCATTGCGTAACATGTCCGCGGGCCAGAAAGGAATCATCGCCAAGGTGAAGGCGTCGGGGGAACTGGGAAGGCGCATCCGCGACATGGGGCTGGTGCCCGGCACAACGTTCCAGGTGCAGGGGCGCGCTCCGCTCAAGGATCCCGTGGCCATTCGGATCCGCAATTTCACTTTGAGTCTGCGCAACAGCGAGGCGGACTACATAGAAGTCGAGGTCGAGGAACCGGCATGAGCGACGCGGAGCGCGAATTCCTGGTGGCGCTGGCGGGCAATCCCAATTGCGGCAAGACCACGCTTTTCAACGCTGTAACAGGCGCCCGCCAGCACGTGGGCAACTATCCGGGCATCACGGTGGAAAAGAAGGAAGGTTTCCACACGCTGAACGGGACCCGGATCCGCCTGGTGGACCTGCCGGGAACCTATTCGCTCACCGCCTATTCGATGGAAGAGCTGGTGGCGCGCGATTTCCTGGTAAATGACCGGCCCCGGGTCGTGATCGATATCGTGGATGCGTCCAACCTGGAGCGGAACCTGTACCTGACGGTTCAACTCCTGGAGCTGGGCATCCCCCTGGTGATCGCGTTGAACATGATGGACGCGGCCGCGGCCAGGGGGATCGAAATCGATGCGGACGAACTGGCCAGGCGGCTGCGGCTGCCCGTCATCCCCACCGTGGCGCGGACCGGAAAAGGCAAGGATGAACTGCTTGCGGCCGCAGTTGGCGAGGCGACCAAGGACCGAGGATGGGAGCCTTTGCATGTTTCCTACGGCCCCGACGTCGACCCGGCGTTGCGCGAGATGGAGAAAAATATTAGGGATTCCGGATTCTTGACCGACGTCTTCCCGCCACGCTGGACCGCCCTGAAGGTCCTGGAAGGGGATGAGCAGGTGCTGGGAAAAGGCCGGGAAGCCGATCCCGAACTGACCCGGAAACTCGAAGCCACCGCCGCCCGGGTTGCGGAGCACCTCGAAAAGACGCTCGACAGCTACCCGGAAGCGATCATCGCAGACCATCGCTACGGATTCATAGCGTCGCTTCTGCGCAACGGCGTCGTCAGGCAGAACCGTAAAGCCGACCGTTTGTATCTTTCGGACCAGCTGGACCGGGTTCTGACCAACCGGTTTCTGGGTCCCATCATCATGGTGCTGATCCTGTACGCGGTCTATCAATTCACCTTCAACTACAGCAGGCTGCCGGTAGAGATGCTGGAATCGGGGTTCAATATCCTGGGGCGGTACATGGAGTCGACGCTTCCGGACGGTCCCGTGAAATCCCTGATCGTTTCGGGAATCATCGACGGAGTCGGGGGAATCATCGGCTTCGTACCGCTCATTGTGTTCATGTTTCTGTCCATCGCCATGCTCGAGGACACGGGCTACCTCGCCAGGGTCGCCTATATGCTGGACCGGGTATTCCGGAGCTTCGGGCTGCACGGCAGCTCGGTCATGGCTTTCATCATTTCGGGCGGCATCGCGGGAGGCTGCGCCGTACCGGGCGTTATGGCCACCCGAACGCTGCGCAGCTCCAAGGAGCGGTTGGCCACCCTTCTGACAGCGCCTTTCATGAACTGCGGGGCCAAATTGCCGGTGTTCGCCATGTTGATTGCCGCATTTTTCCCCGAACGGCGCGCCCTCATGATGTTCGTGCTCACGCTGCTCTCCTGGTCGGCCGCCCTGCTCCTTGCAAAGTTGATCCGAGTGACCATCCTGCGGGGTCCGAGCACTCCCTTTCTGCTGGAGCTGCCCCCGTACCGCCTCCCCACTTTCAAGGGGTTGCTCATCCACACCTGGGAGCGCACCTGGCAGTACATTCGGAAAGCGGGGACCATCATTCTCGCGATTTCGATCCTTTTCTGGGCACTGATGTCCTTCCCGGGGCTTTCGGAGACGCAGCGGCAGACATTCGACGCGAAGCGTCAAGACGTGCTGCGGCAAATTCCCGAGGACGTGAAACCCGAAGTGCTCGGCCGGGGACAGGATGCGGGGACGGCTTCCGCGGCTGCATGGCGCGACCGGCTCCTGGCCGTGGACCGGGAAGAGGCGGAGTCGGCACTGAAGCATTCCTTCGCGGGCAGAATCGGCACCGCGCTCGAAGGAATCACCCGCTGGACCGGCTTTGACTGGCGACTCAACGTTGCGCTGCTCTCGGGATTCGCGGCCAAGGAATTGATCATCTCCACTCTCGGCACAGCTTACTCCCTGGGCGAATCGGGCAAAGACGAGGAACTTTCTCTGAGCGCGCGGCTCGCCGCCGATAAGAGTTGGAATCCTCTCCAGGCCTTCGCCGTGATCGTCTTTATCATGCTTTACGCTCCCTGCCTGCCCACGGTGACCTGCATCATCAAGGAGTCCGGCACCTGGAAATGGGGTGTTTTCTCAATGGCGTTCAACACCGCCATCGCGTTCGCGCTGGCGATACTGGTCTATCAGGGCGGGTTGTGGCTGGGAATGGGGACATAGGAGAGCAACATGTGGCAGAGCCTCGTTATCCTCGTGGTGCTGGCTCTCGTGCTGGCATACATCGTTCGCCACCTTTCGAGAGCCTACCGGTCGGGAACGTCCCCGTGTTCGGGCTGCTGCGGGTGCTGCGCGGCAGACGGCGGGACGACCCCCGGCCCGGAGGACGCATCCCGTCACGGCAGCTCACCGGAAGTCCCTTGCGCGGAATGTGAGGGCGGAACGGAACGTTTCCGATCGGGTTCCAAGCCTCCGCTCCGGTAGCCACCGCCCTCGCCGCCCCCCCTTTTTCATACGAAGTTGCGTGCAAGATGGATCTTTCAAGTACAAAAGAGCGGGGGAATGATTCCCCCGCACCCCCCAAGTTTCGGCCACACGCGCAA
>OFEK01001917.1_pt1 | contig 12391 bp, 11 predicted proteins | sample 1521131 | NCBI WGS metagenome assembly OFEK01 (sample SAMN05720209, study PRJEB24109) | activated sludge metagenome | isolation source: Anaerobic digester | place: China | collected 2015-12-16
CGAAAAAACAGCGTCGCGCACACCGTGCGCGCGCTTCCGACTCTCGCCGCTCGCGCTTACGCAAGCTCGCGGCTCCGGACGGTTTTTCTCCGCGGATCCGCCGCCACCCCCATTGTTTCCCGATGAACGCGGGAGGCCCTTTCTTCCAAACCGTGACGAGCGTGAGCCGGCCGTGGAGGACATTTCCTCCATATCAATGCCCTCCGCCGCTGACGCAGGCCCCGTGGCAGGCGCCGTGACACGCCGAATGGCAGGCGCTGTGGCACGCCGAATGGCACGCGTCGTGGCAGGCCGAATGGCACGCGTCGTGGCAGGCGTCGCGCGCGAAAGCCCCCTCGTAGCAGGACTGCGAGGTCCTGAAACTGTCGAAGTCCAGCGAACCGGCCTCGCCCATGGAGCCCTTGAGCCCCTCTCCCAGCGCGGCCGAATTGTCGTAACGCCTGTCGTCTATGCGGAGGAACCGGCGGCGATAGCCTCCCCAGTACCAGGCATGGTCCGTTTCGGCGCCCTGCGGGACCTCCTTCTCCGCTTTTTTGCGGTAATAGGCTTTCGTCGCCTCCAGGTCCGCGTCCCAGATCTTCTGCTCCATGCCGGCCGTTATGCTCTTCACCATCTCCCTGAGCGCGGCCTCGTCCACCGAACCGTCGGGCTTTATCCCTCCCAGCAGCAGCGTCTCGTAGGGGTCGTTGCTGGCGTAGATATGCGGCGGTCTGCTCACCCGCAGCGGGTCCGCGCCGAGCACCTTGACCAGCCCCTTGCGCTCCATGTTGCCGAGTATCAGCGCGCCCAGCTCGGCCAGCGGCAGCCCCAGTATGACGCCGGCCTCTATGGGGCTCAGGTCGCGCGCGACCTTGCCGGGCTTGCGGAAGGAGCTGACCTGCGTTTTCGGAGGCTCCCACTCGGTGCCGTCCCAGTTAACCTCCGAGATCCCGGCCTGGGCGACCAGCATGGAATTGTGCTTGCGCGTCATCGCTACGAACGGCAGGACCACGAAAAAAACCGCGAAAAGCATGGCGAGGAAGGCCGTTTCCCCGCGGCTGACCGGAACCGAGGCCAGCACTCCGCCGGGGAAATAGCGGTTGAGATAATACTTCTCCGGCGCGGGGCGCCAGGGCCCTTTCGGGGTCCCCCCCAGCAATCCCGATGAGGCCATTGTTTTAAGATCGAAGACCGCGGCGTCCAGGTAGGTCTGGACCCGGAAATGGAACTTCTTTCCCGCCGGTTTCCTGTGGTAGCGCACGGTGAACAGGCGCTCACCGGCCCCGTTGACCGTCTCGGGATAGTCGACGAGGTAGCGCTCGTTGACGAACTTCTCGGTCATGAACGAGAGGCGGGCGGCCGCGGCCTCGCCGGTCTCTCCCTCGCGCAGCCGCTCCGGGTATATCACCTTCACCGTCATGTGCTCCAGCGCCTCGTCCCATTGCACAGGGGACCAGTTGAACACGGCCAGCCGGCGCTCCCCTGACATGGTCTGCGTCAGCGTGCCGGCGGCCTGTAAGTCGGCGGCGTAGCGGAAGAAATAGGTGATCTCGCCGTTATTGAAACTGCGGCCGTCGGCCAGTATGATGTCGTACTTGCGGCCCGAGACGTGTTTTATCTCCAGCGGGTAGTTCCTGTCCATGTCGTCCACGGCGTAGGAACCCTTCCGGTCGAAGAGCGGAGGTTCCGCCGCGCCTTCGAAGTAGAAGCCGTGGAAGTCCATGCCCGAGACCCCGACCCGCAGCGCGTAGGTCACCTGTCCGCGGCCGTCGCGGTCCAGGACGACCTCGGTCTCGCACCACTTGAAGTCGTAGCCGGCCGACGCGAACGCGGGCAGGCAGCACAGCAGGAAGAAAATGGTCCTTTTCATCGCACCCCTCGCCGGCCGGTACCGGGACACCATGCCGCATGGCGTCCCCCGCCGATGCCGGATTTTTATTATAATATCAAAATAACCGGAGGTGAGGACCGCCCTTTGGAGCGGCTTCCGGCGGAAGGCGCGTGCGGTCCGCAAGGCCGGAGCCGGTCCCTTGCGCAAGCGGGACCGGTGAGGCGTGGCCGGAGAAAGCCGCTATGCGGCTTATCGGAGAGAATATGATCAAGCTCGTCAAACAATACAGCGTTTTCCTTCCCAATATTCCGGGGGCGCTCAGCAGGTTCGTCGAACTCTTTTCCAAGGAGGGCGTCAACATCATCGGCATAGCCTCCGAGATACGCGACGACTCCGGAATAGTACGCATCACCGTGGACACAGACCGCAAGATCAGCTACCTGCTGACCAACGCCGGTTTCACCACGGTCGAGACGCAGATGATACTCATAGAACTCCCCGACAAGCCGGGAACCCTCTTCAAACTGACCTCGATGCTGGCGGAGAACGGCATCAACATAACCACCGTCTACGGCACTACCTACACCGGCTCCATAGGGCACCTGCTGCTCAACGTCTCCGACGCGCACAAGGCGATGGAACTCATAAAGGGACTGATAGCGGCGAAGTAGCCGTCCCGCCGTCCGGAAAGAAAAGCCGCCCTCGGGCTCAGACGGGCCTGCGGAAACTGCCGGAACCCGGCGGGTCCTCCTTGAAACCAAGCCGCCGCAGATAGCCGGCGTGGAGCTCCGAGCCCGCGGAAGCGCGGAAACAGGAGTATCCCCGGAACATCTCCGGGTGCAGCCCTTTGTTGAAAAGAAAGCGCGCGCTCTTGAGATCGCGGTAATCCTCCACTACGAAATCCAGGTGCACGCGGATCTCGGGCGCCTCTTCGGTATAAATGAAAAGCCCCACCGGCATGAGATTGCGCAGGATGAAGACGCATCTGGGGTCGCGCAGGTTCCGGAGGTCGAAACCGGGGAAGAACTGCCAGATGCCGCGCGCGTAGTAGGCCAGGAAATTGGCGAGCAGCGGGTCGCCGGGGCCGGCCGGCATCAGCCTGAATATGTCGGCTTTAGATCTCAGCCGCACGATATGCCAGAGGTCTATGACCGCGATGAAGGCGTTCACCGCCAGCACCGGCCAGACGCCGGCCAGCGACGCGTAGACCACGAAAACGAGGGCGCCGGCCAAGTTCAGGACCCGCAGGCGAAGGACATTGCTGGTCAGCAGCGAGACCGCCACCAGCGCCGAAGCCGCGTAGCCTATCAGTTCCGTCATCCTGGAATTATAGCAATCGGCGGGGCGCTTCCCGGATCTTTTCTGGTTTTGCGGCGGCTCCTGTGCTAGAATATCCCCTCGAATCCCCGGCCAAAGGCGGTGCTGTTATGTCAAAGAAAACCAGGAAATGGGTCGACGATCTCGCGCCGGTACCCGCCAAACCGCGCGCCAATCTCGGGATAGCCGAACTCAATCTCGGCGGCGGCCAGACCCTCAAGGCCGTCGGCCTCGTCTACGGCATAGAGCACAGGATCTCCGGGGAGGGCTTCGAGGCCACCCTCTTCCTGGACATCTACAACCAGCGCATAAAGATCCTCGATTACAAGGTCGAGAACTTCCGCAATTTCATACTCGCCGTGCGCGAGCTCTCCGAGGCCAACCAGTTCGACAAGATCATCTGCATGGCCGACCGCGCCGACTGGCAGCAGTTCCTGCGCTACGGGTACGTCCTCGAAGCGGTCCTGAAGTACTATCATCAGGGCAAGGACGCTTTCGTCGTCAGCAAGTTCCGGTCCCAGGAACGGCTCAATTCCGCCTCGATGATGGAAGAAATACTTCTCATCGAGAGCGTCATGAACGAGCCGTCCGACGCGGAGCGCAAACCCCTTCCCGGGGGACTGAAGATACGCATGGCCAAAAAAGAGGACATCGGCCAGCTGATAGACCTCTACAAGGGCGTGTTCGAATCCTACCCGTCCCCGCTGATACACCAGAGCTACCTGGAGACCATATTCCAGACCGACAGCATATTCGCCGTATGCGTGGAAGGGGACAGGATAGTCTCGGCCGCGAGCGCGGAACTGAGCAGGCCCAACCTGGCGGCCGAGCTGACCGACTGCGCCACGCTGCCCGATAAGCGCGGGCAGGGGCTCATGAGCCACATACTGCGGTTCCTGGAGAAGGAACTCCTGTCGCGCAAGTACCGCTGCTCCTACACCATGGCACGGGCGCGCAGTTTCGGCATGAACATGGTCTTCTACCAGCTGGGCTACGAGTTCATGGGCCGCATGACCAACAACTGCGACATCTTCGGCGCCTTCGAGGACATGAACATCTGGGTCAAGGACCTGGCCGGCGCCTGACGAGCCGGAAATCCCGCCAATGGGAAGGGCCGGCCATGAAGGCCGGCCCTTTCTTTTCCAGCGCGCGCATCAATCCGCCAGCTTGAACCGTACCCGCAGAACGCCGTCGGCGAAGCCGGTCGATATTATCCGGAAACCGCCTATCTCCCCGCTGCGGGCCACATGCGCGCCGGCGCAAGGACAGGCGTCGTAGTCCCCGACCCTCACGATGCGCAGCCGGTCCGCGCCCGCGCCTTCCGGCAGCCGGCCCAGGTCGAACTTCGCCGCCGCCTCTTCCTTAGGCAGGAACTCCTCGGTCACCGGCAGGTCCGCCCTGATCGCCTCGTTGACCAGGCGCTCCAGCTCCGTCCGCTCGGCCTCCGTCAGGTCGCGTCCGAAGCGGTAGTCGCACTTGGACTTCCTCTTCTCGATATGCGAACTGAAAGCCCTCCCGCCGCCGAACATCCGCACCATGGCCGCGTTGAGCAGGTGCTCGGCCGTATGCATCCGGGGATCGGGATAATCCTTCATTTCCCAGATGATACTAAAATACGGGAACGCCGGCCCCCTTGAAATCGACCGGCGCTTTTTGTACCCTTTGGGTTCAGGGGTTCGGGAGTACGCGCCGCTACTGCCGGCGCCGGGAGATCTGGAGATCTATGGATCCGAAAAAAGACGGTTTTACGCTGATAGAACTGCTGGTGGTGGTCCTGATAATAGGCATCCTCGCGTCGGCGGCCATTCCGCAGTACTTCAAAGTGGTGGAGCGGACGCGCGTGGCGGAAGCGAAAAGCATGTTCGCCTCGGTAAAAGCCTCGCAGTCGCGCGCGATGGCGAAGAACGGCGTCTACACCAACAACTGGGACCTGCTGGACATCACGTTCCAGGACCCTTCCGGCAATACCTGCGCCGGGGCGGCCGAATGCGAGCAGCGCGCCTTCACTTATTCCCTGGACGACGACGGGACCATCTACGCCGTCAGGAAAGCCGCCCCCGCCGCGCCGGCCGCCTACGGCCAGTACGTGATCATCCACGATATCAATACCGGGGAGCTCTCCTGCACCCAGGCCAACTGCGTGCTGGACCTGATCTGACCGGAAGAGCGTTCTCCGCCCCGCGCGGGGCGGACCCAGCTGGAGCCTGAAATGAAAAAACACTTCATCCTTATCGCGGCGGCGGCCTTCCTGTGCGCGGGCTGCGAACAACTGGTCGACAAGGAGGCCGCGAAGAAAAAACGCGCGGACGCCGAAGAGGCGGCGGCCAAGGCCAGCGCCCGTTTCGCGAACAGGGGAAAGACGATTTCGACACCGGAAGGAGTGCGCGAAGGAGGAGAACCCCTTATCATGATACTCTGCGCCTCTCCCAGGTTCGTGGAGGACATCGAAGGGAACCTGGACCTCATGGAGGCCCTTTCCGGCCCCGGCAGCGACCCCGCCGAGGTGAACCGGCAGTTCCTGGAGATCCGGGAGCGCTACAGGGCGCACATGAAGAACGTTCTGCCCAAGCGGGGCTCTTCCTACGAGGAGTTCTCCGCCTACGCCAAGGCGATGAAACCGCCGAACCTCGCGCCCGAGGCCAGGAAGACCCTGGGAGCGCTGATAACCGAAAAATGCCCGAAGCGGAACAGGGCCCGCATCGAACGCGCGGCCGCCGGACTGATGAATTACTGCGAAGGACAGCCCCGCTAAACCCCCTTCCCGAAAAAAAGAACCCTTCCGCCCGCGCCGGAAAGCCCGCGCGGGCGGAAGAGCCCGTCAGTCCCGTCCCGCTTCAGGGGCGGGTCAGCTTCTTGTACTTGATGCGGTGCGGGACCAGCGCGGCGTCGCCCAGGCGCTCGCGGCGCGCGGTCTCGTAGTCCGAGAAATTCCCCTCGAACCAGACCACCTTGCTGTCACCCTCGAAGGCGAGGATATGGGTCGCGATGCGGTCCAGGAACCAGCGGTCGTGGCTGATGACGACGGCGCAGCCTCCGAAATTTTCCAGGGCCTCTTCCAGCGCGCGCATGGTGTTGACGTCCAGGTCGTTGGTCGGCTCGTCGAGCAGCAGGACATTGCCGCCCTCCTTGAGCATGGCCGCCAGGTGCACGCGGTTGCGCTCGCCGCCGGAAAGTTCGGAGACCTTCTTCTGCTGGTCCTGGCCGGTGAAGTTGAACCGCGCGACATAAGCGCGCGAGTTCATCTCGTGCTTGCCCAGCTTCACGACGTCGAGGCCGCCGGAGAGGACTTCCCAGACCGTCTTGTTCGGGTCCAGCGTCGAGCGGCCCTGGTCGGAATAGCCTATCTTGACCGTCTCGCCGACGCGGAAATCTCCCGCGTCGGGCTTCTCCGAGCCGGTTATCATCTTGAAGAGCGTCGACTTGCCGGCGCCGTTGGGGCCGATGATACCGACGATGCCGCCGGGCGGCAGGGAGAAGCTCAGGTCTTCCATCAGTATCTTATCGCCGAAGGCCTTGCCGACGCCCTTTGCCTCTATTACGACATTACCCAGCCGCGGACCCGGCGGGATATAGATCTCCAGCTCGCGCGCCAGCTTCTCCGCGCCCTGTTCGAGCAGCTGCTCGTAGGCGTTGATGCGGGCCTTGCCCTTGGCGTGGCGGCCCTTGGGGCTCATGCGTATCCATTCGAGCTCGCGCTGCAGCGTCTTCTGGCGCTCGGTCTCGGCCTTCTCCTCCTGCTTGAGCCGCTGCTCCTTCTGCTCGAGCCAGGAGGAATAATTGCCCTTCCACGGTATGCCCTGGCCGCGGTCGAGCTCGAGTATCCAGCCGGCGACATTGTCGAGGAAATAGCGGTCGTGCGTCACGGCGATGATGGTACCCTCGTAGCCGCGCAGGTGATGCTCCAGCCAGGCCACCGATTCGGCGTCGAGGTGGTTGGTGGGCTCGTCGAGCAGGAGGATGTCGGGCTTCTGCAGCAGCAGCCGGCACAGCGCGACGCGGCGCCGCTCGCCGCCGGAGACGTTCTTCACCGGCGTGTCGCCGGGCGGGCAGCCGAGCGCGTCCATCGCCTGCTCCAGCCGCGAATCGATGTCCCAGGCGTCGAGCGCGTCTATCTTCTCCTGTATCTTCGACTGCTTCTCGATGAGCGCGTTCATGGCGTCGTCGGACATCGGCTCGGCCAGCTTCTCGCTGATGGCGTTGTACTCCTTCAGCGCGTTCATGGCCTCGGGCACGCCCTCCTCGACTATCTCCTTGACGGTCCTGGAGTCGTCGAGCTTCGGCTCCTGCTCCAGCAGGCCGACAGTGTAGCCGGGCGAGAGGACCGTCTCGCCTTTAAAATCCGAGTCGACGCCGGCGAGTATGCGCAGCAGCGAGCTCTTGCCGGAGCCGTTGAGGCCCAGCACGCCTATCTTGGCGCCGTAGAAATAGGAGAGATAGATGTCCTTGAGGACGGCCTTCTTGTCGTAGTACTTGCTGACGCCGACCATCGAGTAAATGACTTTCTTGTCGTCTTTCGTTTCAGCCATGTTCGTATCCTTGGGCCCGGTATAGTGGCTTAAATTATCCCAAAAATAGGAGGCGCGGGTATACCCTCAGTCCGGCATGACCGGGGCCGGGGCGGCCGGCGCCGCTTTCTTCCGGCGCCCGTCGTCGATGGCGAGAGCCGTCATCAGGCCGGCCACGGCAAGCAGCGAGGCGGCCAGGAAGACCGACTTGTAGCCGCAGGCGGCCCAGAGCAGGCCGCCGGCCGCCGGTATCGTCATCGACACCGCGTGGTCTATGGTTATGCCGAAGGATATGGTCGGGGCGATGTCGGCCTTCGACTCGGCGACGCGGTTGAGATAGGTGGTGCGCGCTATGCGCGTGGCGAACATCAGGTTGTCGAGCACGAAGAGGAAATAGAGCAGCGGCCTGAACGAGGAGAAGGCGAAACCCGCGCAGATGCCCAGCAGTATGAGCGCGTCGCCTATGAACATGCGGCGCTCGCCTATTCTGTCGGTCAGTTCGCCGAAGGCCTGGCGGAAGACCACGCCGGCCGCCGCGGCCGCCATCGCGAGAGCGGCCATGAGCGCCGGGCTGGCGCCGTATACCGTGACCAGCACCCACGGGGCGAAGGTCAGGAAGATCTGCTTGCGCGCGCCGAAGAGGATATTGAGGAGGTAATACCACTTGTAGCGCCATTTTACGATGAAGCGCCGCCCGCGCGGGGCGCGGTCCTCGTCGGAGGCGGGGATACGGGCGAACAGGAAGGCCGCGGCGACCGAGGCCAGCGCCGCGAAGAGGAAGGCCGCCTTGTAGAGCCAGGGCCCGGCCGAACGCGCCAGCAGCCAGACCGCGCCGGCGCCGGCTATGGCGGCGAAATTGGTGACGCCGCTGATCTGTCCCAGCCGCCTGCCCTGGCCGCCCTCTTTGGCGAAGCGCAGGCCCATGACGCTCTCCACCGTCATGAAGAGATGGCTGCCCGAGCTCCAGACCAGCATCCAGACGAGCATCAGGTGGTACGCCGGCGACAGGAAGGCCAGCCCCGCCACCCCGGCGGCCGTGAGCAGGCTGGTCATCACGGCCCAGTTGCGCACCGGTACGGCGGCCAGCAGGCCGGCCATGAAGACGACCAGGAAACCCGGCAGCTCGCGCGGGAATTCCAGGAAGCCGCGCTGCTCCGAGGTCAGCATGAACGCGTCGTTGAGATAGTTGTTGAAGGCCGCCGACAGCACGCCGGCGTTGACGCCGAAGAGCAGGACTCCCAGCAGGAACGCCCTGAAAGCCGGGTCGGCCGCCCGCCACCGCGCCAGGAGGCCGGCGGTCATGCCGCGGCGGCGCCGGCGGGGCCGGAGACCAGTATGGTCTTGAGGGTTTCCAGCGCGGGACCCTCTCCCAGCGAAATGAGGATATCTCCGGCCGCTATTTCCGTTTCGCCGCTCGGGATCAGGTACCTGGAATCCCTGTATATCATAACGACCAGCACCTCCCTGGGCACCCCGAGCTCGAAAAGTTTTTTGCCGGCGGCGTAGCTGCCGGCCGGCACTATAAGCTCGCTCATCTGGGCGTTTATGTCGAAACCGTCCTCGAGCGAGAGGGGGGCCACCCTGGCCTCGGCCGGCGGCACCTCCAGCCCCAGCAGGCGGGCGGCGGCCGGTATGGTGGTACCCTGCAGGAGGGCGGAGGCCAGCACGCAGAAGAACACTATGTTGAAGATAAGTCCGGAACCGGCCACTCCGGCTATCAGGGGGAAGGTGGCCAGGATGATGGGCGCCGCCCCCCGCAGGCCGACCCAGGAGATAAAGAGTTTCTCTTTGAGCGGCGTCCGGAAGGGAGCGAGGAGCAGGAACACCGCCAGCGGCCGGGCGACAAAGATCAGCACGGCCGAGACCAGCAGGCCGGTCGGCGCCACCGGCGGCAGATGCGAAGGGAAGACCAGCAGTCCCAGCGTCAGGAACATGACTATCTGCATCAGCCAGGCCACTCCCTCATGGAAATAAAGGAGCGGTTTCTTGTGAAGGAAGCCGCTGCCCGCCATGACCAGGCCCGCGACGTAAACGGCGAGGAAGCCGTTACCCTTCAGCAGCGCGGCAAGATAATAGGTCAGGACGACCAGGGCCAGGGTAAAGACGGAGTAAAGGCCCTCGTAGTCCAGATCCAGCCGGTTGATGGAATACACCATCAGGCGCGCCATCAGCCAGCCGACGGCCGCGCCAATGCCCATTTCCAGAGCGAAAGCGGGCAACAGGCGAAGCCAGCCGGCCTCAGGCAGCATTATCAGTCCTATCACAGCGGAGGTGAGGAAGACCGCGGTCGGGTCGTTACTGCCGGATTCCAGCTCCAACAGCCCTCGCAGGCTGGGACGGATATGTACGTTGCGGGCGCGCAACACGGCGAAGACCGCCGCGGCGTCCGTCGAGGAGATGATGGAACCCAGCAGCAGTCCCGTCTTGAGTTCGAAGCCCAGCGCGAAATGCGCGAACAAGCCGACCGCCAGGGCGGTCAGGACGGTGCCGGCCATCGCGAGAACGAGGCCCTCTTTTATAGAAGGTCTTACGGCCTTTATGTCGGTACTGAGCCCGCCGGAGTAGAGTATTATCGCCAGGGCCAGGACCCCCGCGGCCTTGGCCAGCGGAGCGTTATCGAAGTAGATGCCGCCGACTCCCTCGGAGCCGGCCAGCATGCCGATGAAGATGAAGATGAGCAGCGCCGGCAGCCCCATCTTGCCGGAGGCTTTGCTGGCCAGAACGCTCAGGGCCAGCAGCACGCAGGCCGCGAGTATGAAATATTCCGCCGCTATCATGAATAAATTCTATCAAATACCGCCGCCGGGAGGGCGGGGTTCAGAAGCCCAGTTCTCTGGCAGCCTGCTGCCTGCGGTCCGGGTCCAGGAAAGACCCCTCGACGGCGTAGCGGCGGCAGAGGTCGAGTTCCGCGCGCTTCAGGCCCAGTGGTCCCAGCGCCAGGGCGTACTCGCGGTCGAGGTCGGTGTCGAGTATCTCGGGGTCGTCGGCGCTTATGGAGCACTTCAAGCCGGCGTCGAGAAATTTTTTTAGCGGGTGTTTTTCGGGGCTTTCGACGGCGCGAGTGAGGTAATTGCTCCAGGGATTGGTCTCCACGGTGACGCCGGCCAGGCGCATCATCTCCATCGTCCGGCCGGTGCGGTCTTCGGCGGCCTTCACTCCGTGGCCTATGCGCGCGGGCCGCAGCAGCTCCAGCGTATCCCTCACCTGGGATGGGGCCCCCTCTTCGCCGCTGTGCACGGTGAGCGGCAGACCGGCGTCCCGCAGTTTTTTCGCCAGCGGGGCGTAGAGACCGGCGGGAAAGGACTTCTCCCCCTCGGCCAGATCGAAACCTATCACCTTTTTCCGGTTCTCTATAGCGAAAGCGGCCGTCCTCTCCGCCGAGGCCAGGCCGAGCCCGCGCGAGGCGATGACGATGAGGCCGCCGACGAAGGGATGGCGCGACTCGAAGCGCCTGACCGCCGAATACATTATATCCAGCGACCTGCGCCAGTCCAGGTCCTTGCCTCCCAGCATGAAGTCCGGGCTGAAGCGGAGCTCCAGCAGGCGGATGTTCTCGCCGCGGAAAGCGGTCTCCAGCGCCTCCCAGGTCAGTTCCTCGACGGCCTCGTAGGAAGCGAAAGCGGCCTGCGCGACCGAGAACATCGCCAGTACCTCGTCCAGCGAACACATCGGGGTTTTCAGTTTGGTGAGTCTTTCCAGTTCCGCGGGATCGGAGGAGGGCAGCCGCGTACCGTGCTTCGCGGCCAGGCGTATTATCGACGGCACGGAGACGCAGCCCTCCAGATGGCGGTGAAGTTCGGCCTTGGGCAGGGCCCTGATCCTCTCGCCGGGGACCGGCCGGCTGAAAGGGGCCGTCACTTTATTTCCCCAGTATGGAGTCCAGCCGTTTCTGTGCTTTGGCGGCCAGCTTGTCGTCCCGGTACTTTTCCGCCAGCTTCACGTAATACTGCCGGGCCATATCGTAATTCTTCGCCTTCTCCCAGGTCTCGCCGGCGGCGTACATAGCCGCGGGGGCCTGGCCGTCCTTCTCGTACTCGGCGATTATCTTATCGTAGAGCGCGGCTTCGGCCGCGGCGTCCTTGATGTCCTTGCGCGTTATCTCGGCGGCCAGGAAAAGGGCCCCGTGACCCTTCTCGCCGCCGTATTTGTCGGCCAGCCTCACCAGCACGGCCACGGCCTCGCCCGGCTTCTTCATGCGCTCGCGCAGGACGCGCGCGGCCGACCTGTAGGCCTCGTAAGCCTCCGGCTTTTCCGGATAGAGCGTTACGATCCTCTCATAGGTCTCCACGGCCAGTTCGTATTTTTTCTGCTTCTCCGCCAGTTCGGGCAGTTTCGAGAAGGAGCTCCAGGCCTCGTCCGTCCCCGGGAAGGAGTTCGTTATGCCCAGATAGACCTCTATGGCCCGGTCGTACTCCTTCAGGTTGTCGGAGAGCAGTCCTGCCAGGGCCAGTTTCGAACCGGCCATAAGAGCGGTGGAGGGATGCATCGCTATCAGTTTCTCGTAGGCGATCCGTGCCGCCGCATATTCTTTCTTGCCGGCTTGCATATCGGCCAGCGCTCGCTGCAGCGAGTCCCGGCCGGGATAGGAAGGGAAACGTTCGAAGAAAAGTCGGAACTCCTCCACGAGCGGTTCATAATAGTCGTTCCCGGCTCCGGCCGCCAGGCGCCCGAGGAGCATGGCCAGCCTGTCCTCCTTGGCCGGCATATTGAACGGTTTGGCCAGCTCCAGGAGCAGAGGACGGAGTTTCTTGTCGGCCTT
>OFEK01001918.1_pt1 | contig 12388 bp, 6 predicted proteins | sample 1521131 | NCBI WGS metagenome assembly OFEK01 (sample SAMN05720209, study PRJEB24109) | activated sludge metagenome | isolation source: Anaerobic digester | place: China | collected 2015-12-16
CGCCCAGGCCGGCCGTTACCTCCCCTGGATAGAGATACTGGCCGAAAAGACCTCGGCCGAACTCGCCGCCCTGGAACCGGCCGCCCTGGAAGATTTCCGCCGGGCCCTGCGCCGCGCGCCGTCGCTCCTGGAACTCGCGGAGGGGGAGATACCCTGCGCGGCCCGCGTGCGGGCCATACGCGAGCGCTCGCTCTCGGGCCCGCCGGCCCTGCTCGACTGGTGCGACCGTTTCCTGGAGGCTTTCGACAAGGCCAAGTGGCTGGCCGGCGAAACGCTGGCGCGGATAGAAACGCTGCGCGGTTCTGTGCGCGGGATCTCCTCCTCCATGGACATGGCCTTCCTCTACAATCCCGACCGGCGTCTCTTCTCCATCGGCTTCAATGTCTCGGAAGGCCGGCTGGACCGGGCTTTCTACGACCTGCTGGCCAGCGAGGCGCGGCTGGGCAGCTTCGTCGCCATCGCCCGCGGCGACCTGCACGTGGAGCACTGGTTCGCCATGAACCGCACCTACGGCGCCGTCGGCAAGCGCCGCGCGCTGCTCAGCTGGACAGGGACGATGTTCGAATACCTGATGCCGCTGCTCTTCCAGCGTTCGCACGCCAATTCCCTGCTGGACAAATCCGCCCGCGAGGCCGTGGAGATACACATCGCCCACGGGCGCAGGAACGGCACGCCCTGGGGCGTCTCCGAATGCGCCTACGCGGACGTGGACAGCCGCAAGACCTACCAGTACCAGGCCTTCGGCGTGCCGGAACTGGGGCTCAAGCGCGGCCTGGCCGAGAAGCTGGTCATAGCTCCCTACGCCACGCTGCTGGCCGCGGGCGTGGCGCCCAAAGAATCGGTGGAGAACCTCCGCCGGCTGGCCGGGCTGGGCATGCTGGGCGGGCGCGGCTATTTCGAGGCCCTCGATTACAGCCGCGAGGGCGGCGCCGGCGTCATCGTGCGCGCCTACATGGCCCATCACCAGGGCATGGGCTTCCTGTCGCTGGCCAATTTCCTCAACAACGATTCGGTCCGCCGCTATTTCAACTCCGACCCGCGCGTGCGCGCCGCCGAGCCCCTGCTCTACGAGCGCATCCCGGCCCTGCCCCCGCTCTACCACATCTCCACCCGCGAGCGCGTTTCGTCGGTGGCCGGCCTGGGGGAGCCCGCGCCGTCGGTCAGGCAGTTCGATACGCCGCATACCTCGGTGCCCAAGACCCAGCTCCTCTCCAACGGCCGCTACGGCCTGATGATCACCAATACCGGCGGCGGCCGCAGCCGCTGGGAGGATATAGACGTAACGCGCTGGCGCGCGGACCGCACTCTCGACGACCAGGGTTCTTTCTGCTATATCCGCGAGGCCGACGGCGACCGGCTCTGGTCCAATACCTACCAGCCGGTGCGGGGCGAGCCCGGCTCCTACGCGGCCAATTTCATGCTGGACCGGGCCGTGTTCCGCCGCGTCGATCACGGCATAGAGACCGAGACCGAGGTCATCGTCGCGCAGGAGGACGACGCGGAGATACGGCGGATAACGCTGATAAACCGCTCCGCGTCCGAGCGCGTCCTGGAACTGACCAGCTATTTCGAGCTGGCGCTGGCGCCGCACGCCGCCGACCGCCAGCACCCGGCCTTCAGCAAACTCTTCGTCGAGACCGAAGCGCTGCCGGAACAGCGCGCCCTGCTCGCCCGCCGCCGCCCGCGCGGCGAAGGCGAACGGCCGGTTTACGCGGCCCACCGCTTCACGCTGGACCGCCCGGCCGAAGGGGCGCTGCGCTTCGACACCGACCGCCGCCGCTTCATCGGCCGCGGCTGCACGCCGGCCCGCCCCATGGGCGCCCTGCAGGAGCCGGGCAACAACAGCGGCTTCGTCCTGGACCCCATCTTCAGCCTGCGCCAGGCCGTGACGCTGCCGCCCGGCGGGCGCGCGCAGGTCTCTCTGGTACTGGCCGCCGGCTCGTCGCGCGAGCAGGTGATAGCCGCCATGAACAAGTACGGCGACCCGCGCGCCATAGACCGGGCCATGGATTTCGCCTGGACCTCCGCGCAGCTGGAGCTGCGCCTGCTGCGCGTTCAGCCCGACGACACGCGCCGCTTCCAGCAGCTGGCCGGCCACCTGCTCTATCCGAACCCCGTCATGCGCGGCGCCGCCGACCGCCTGGCAAGGAACCGCAAAGGCCAGGCCGGCCTGTGGGCCTATTCCATCTCGGGCGACCTCCCCATCGCCCTGGTCTCCATCAGCGAGGCCCGGGACCTGACGCTGGTCCGCCAGATGCTGCAGGCCCACGCCTACTGGCGCATGCACGGTCTCAAGGCCGACCTGGTCATACTCAACGAGGAGCCCGGCGGCTACGAGCAGCCGCTGCGCGAGAAACTCGAGCGCCTGGTGCAGGCCCAGTCCACCGAGGCCGGCGTGGACAAGCCCGGCGGCGTCTATCTGCGCAGCGCCGGTCTCATCCCCGCCGAGGACCTCATACTGCTGCGGGCGGCGGCCAGCGTGGTGCTGGTGGCCGCGCGGGGCGCCCTCTCCCACCAGCTCAGCGCCGCGCCCGAGCCGCCCGAGCTGCCCGCCCCGCTGGACGCGCGCGGCGGAGACCGCGAACCGTCGGCCGTGCTGCCGTTCCTGGAACTGCCGTACTTCAACAGCCTGGGCGGGTTCACCACCGACGGCCGCGAATACGCCGTCTACCTGGGCCCGGGCATGAACACGCCTATGCCCTGGGTCAATGTCCTGGCCAACCCCTCCTTCGGCGCGCTGGTCAGCGAGACCGGCGCCGGCTTCGCCTGGCAGGGCAACAGCCAGCGCAACCGCCTGACGCCCTGGTCCAACGACCCGGTCCTGGACCCGCCGGCTGAGGCCGTCTATATCCGCGACGAGGAGAGCGGGGCCTTCTGGACCCCGACGGCCTCGCCGGTGCGCGAGGATTCGGCCTACCGGGCCAGGCACGGCGCCGGCTACACTATCTTCGAGCATAACAGCAACGGCATAGATCAGGAACTGACCGTCTTCGTTCCCGTCGACGACCACGGCGGCGAGCCGGTCAAGCTGCAGCGCCTGGTGCTGCGCAACTCCTCCGAACGTATCCGCGAACTTTCGGTCACCTATTACGCGGAATGGGCGCTCGGCGAGTCCAGGGAGACTTCGCAGATGCACGTCGTCACCGAATGGGACGACGCGGCGTCGGCCCTGCTCGCGCGCAATCCTTTTAATCCCGGCTACGCGGACAGGACCGCCTTCGCGGCGCTGAGCGTGCCCACCGATAATTACACGGCCGACCGCGCCGCCTTCATCGGCCGCAACCGCTCTTTGAGCGATCCGGCCGCGATGGAGCGCGTAAGCCTGTCGCGCCGCGCCGGCGCGGGCCGCGATCCCTGCGCCGCCCTGCAGACCTCCGTTAAACTCTCGCCGGGCGAGGCCGTCGAACTGACCTGCATGCTCGGCCAGACCTCTTCTCCCGACGAGGCCCGCGCGCTGATAAAGACCTACCGCGCCGAGCAGGCGGCCGAAGCCGCGCTGCGCCGGACGCAGGCGTGGTGGGACAAGCGGCTGGGCGCCGTGAAAGTACGCACGCCGGAGCTCTCCGCCGATTTCATGATCAACCGCTGGCTGCCGTACCAGAACCTGGCCTGCCGCGTCTGGGGACGCTCCGCCTTCTACCAGTCCGGCGGCGCCTTCGGCTTCCGCGACCAGCTGCAGGACGTCATGGCGCTGCTCTACGCCCATCCCGGCCTGGCCCGCGAGCATATCCTGCGCGCGGCCGCCCGCCAGTTCAGGGAGGGCGACGTGCAGCACTGGTGGCACCCGCCGGGCGGCGAGGGCATACGCTCGCGCATCTCCGACGACCTGCTGTGGCTGCCCTACGTCGCCGCCCGCTACGTCGCGGTGACGGGCGACGCCGCCATCCTGCGCGAGACCGTGCCTTTCCTCGAAGCCCCGCCGCTCGACGAGGGACAGGCCGAGGTTTACCAGTCGCCGGCGGTCTCCGCCGAGAAAGATTCTCTTTTCGAACACTGCCGCCGCGCCGTCGCGCGCGGCCTGACCCGCGGCGCCAACGGCCTGCCGCTCATGGGCACCGGCGATTGGAACGACGGCATGAACCTGGTCGGCGCCGGCGGCAAAGGCGAGAGCGTCTGGCTGGCCTGGTTCCTGGCCGACGTGCTCAAGGGCATGGCCGAAATGGCCGCCCTGCTCGGCGACGACGCCGCCCGCCGTGAATACGAACGTGAGCGCGCGGACCTGGCGGCCCGGACCGAGAAATTCGCCTGGGACGGCGACTGGTACCTGCGCGCCACCTTCGACGACGGCTCGCCGCTCGGCTCCAAAACATGCGACGAGGCGAAGATAGATTCGCTGCCGCAGTCCTGGGCGCGGCTGAGCGGCGCCGGCGACCCGGAGCGCACCGCCCGCGCGCTGGAAGCGGCCTGGGAACACCTCGTCCGCGAGGACGAGGGACTTGTGCTCCTTTTCGAGCCCCCGTTCGAAAAGTCCGAGCCTTCGCCGGGCTACATCAAGGGCTACCCGCCCGGCGTGCGCGAGAACGGCGGGCAGTACACCCACGCCGCCATCTGGCTGGCCATGGCCCTGGCGCGCGGCGGCGACGGCACCCGCGCGGCTAAAATTCTGCGCATGATAAACCCCTGCGAGCGCGCCCGCGACCCCGAGACCGTCTGGCGCTACGGCGCCGAGCCCTACGCGGTGGCGGCCGACATCTACCGCCTGCCCGGCAAGGTCGGCCACGGCGGCTGGTCCTGGTACACGGGCTCGGCGGCGTGGATGTACCGCGCCTGGGTGGAAGAGATATTAGGGCTGAAAGTGAGGGGGGAGAGCCTCTCGCTCGACCCCGTGATACCCGGCTGGTGGGATGGCTTCGAACTGACCTACCGCCACGGCCAGGCCGTCTACGAGATCCGCGTCGAGAACCCTTCTCACGTCGAGCGCGGCGTGGCCTCGGTGGAACTCGACGGCCGGACCCTGGAGGACGGCGTCATAGCGCTGCACCGCGACCTGGTCAAGCACCGCGTCGTCGTCCGCCTGGGGTAAAATGTCAGATGATAAAATCCAGGTAGTTCTCTCTTGAGATCATTTTGTAGGTGGCGTTTTTATATGTTTCCAGCCACTCTTTAGGGACTTTCGGCCGCTTTGTCCCCCATTTCATTTCATAGCCGGACAATCTGCCGTTGCGCTCTTCCACCCAATCCACTTCTTTTTTGTCGTAGGTGCGCCAGAAATAGTTGTTCGAGATAATGCCGGAGTATTTCTGTTTCTTCAGGCGCTCCATTACAAGATAGTTCTCCCAGAGCATGCCGATATCGTCGCGCAGGCGCGGCGGGTTGAAATTGTTTATCAGGGAATTGCGGATGCCGTTGTCCGTGAAGTAATAGCGCGAGGTCTTATAGACTTCTTTTCGCAGGTTCCGGCTGAAGCCGCGGATATTCACTATCACGAACGATTTCTCCAGCAGGTCCAGGTACCTGCCCACGGTGTTCTTATGCAGGTCCAGGTCGTTGCCCAGTTCCGCGAGAGAAACCTCGCGGCCGATCTGGAAGGCGAGCAGGACGAGCAGGTCTTTTAGTTTCTTCGCGCCTCTTACGGTGTCGAGTTCCAGGATATCCTTAAAAAGATAGGAGCCGGCCAGCGTGTCCAGATATTCCTGGCGCCGCTTCATGGAGGGCAGCGAGAACAGTTCGGGGTAGCCGCCATAGATAAGGTGCTGTTCGAAGACGGAATGGTAATAGGCGGCGTTTTTGGTGTGTATGAGCTCTGCGGCCGAGACGGGGTACAGGCTGACCGTCCTGTGCCTGCCGGTGAGCGGTTCGCCGACCTTCTGCGCCAGATCGAAGGAGGCCGAGCCGCTTACGACGATCTTCAGGCCGGGGTTGGTGTCCGCTATAAGTTTCAGGGTAGCGCCGATGGCGGGGACCTTCTGCGCCTCGTCTATCATGAGCAGGGACGCGTTGCCGATATAGGCGCGCAGTTTTTCGGGTATGTTCGTGGAAAGCTGTTCCTGCACGGAGCCGCTTTCCCCGTTGAGAAACAGTATCTTCTCTTTCGGAGACAGGTTTTTTCTGAGTTGCTCCAACAGGAAGGTTTTGCCGGTGCGGCGGGTCCCGTAAAGGATCAGGACTTTTCCCTTCTGGAGCTTGCCGGACAACTGTTTTTCAGCCAGGCGGTTTATTATCATAACTTAATACCGGCACTATATTAGCCCAATTATAATAAATACGGTCACACCGCGCAATAAGCGGCGCCCCGGCAGGCGGGATGCCCGGAGGACAAGCTGAGGCGTCTATCTCCGTATGCCCGTCAAGGGATACGGATATACGGGTGTCGTCGTCCGCCTCATCTTTTCCCCTGGCCGGTTCAGTCCCTCCAAGGGGTCCCACGAAATCGCGTAAATAGCGTAGAGAAGGCGCGCGACAGCGTAATGTCGCACCCCCCTCGCGTTTTTAGTGGCATGGAAATTGCTTCAACCTTTGGGAAGGCCGGACCTGCGCCCTACGGCGGCCTGTAATAATTGCTACACTGAGGACTCAGGGGGACGGAAATACGACGAAAGCGGATATGCGGGTCGTGGAGAAAACAAGATGAATATGAACTTAAGGATACTGTTGTCGTTCGCGTTGACTTCAGGAACCCTGCCGGCCTGGGCCGGCGGGATGGGTTCGGGGGAATTCCCCGCGAAAGGCCTGAGATCGGTGGAGATCCGCTCCGAGATCGCGACCATCACCGTATCAGCGTCCTCCGGACCGGCCGTTAAAGTGGAAGTGATCAAAGACGATCCGCGCTACTGCCGTATAAAGTCCGGAGTGACCGGCTCCAAATTCCGTCTCGAGGCCGAAAATATCGGGGAAGGCGGGGGAGAGGGCAGGAACTGCCAGGCCGTCATATCGATACACGCTCCCGCCGGACTCGCGCTCGACCTGGAGAACCGCATGGGCGGCGTCTCGGTGAACGGCCTGTCCGGCCGCGTGAACATCGACAGCCGCATGGGTCCGGTGGACATATCGGGCCTTACCGGGGACGTGAAGATCGCCGCGAAAATGGGTCCGGTCTCGGGTGACGCGTGCTCGGCGGACATCGACGTCAACGCTTCGATGGGTCGGGTCGCCCTTTCGGGCCTGTGCGGCTCCGTTAAAGTCGAAGCCGGCCAGGGCAGTGTCGCGCTGGACTGGAAGAGCGTCCCGGCGAAGGGAAGCGCGGAGGTCAGGAGCCGGATGGGCGGGGTTAAACTCGGTTTTCCCGCCGGTTCGGAACTCGACCTGGACCTGAAGAAAGGGATGGGCCTGGTCCGCAGCGAGTTCGAGGACAAGGCCGGCGCCTTCCCGGTCTCCGTAAAGTCGGGAATGGGCGGGATAGAAGTAGTTGAACAGTAAAGGTCCGTTCCGTCGGCCGACAGCGATGCGGATGGACCGGGGCCCGGAAGTGCACAGATCTTCGATAGTAAGACGGGGTCAGGTCTTTACTTTTGATTATTGGCGGCCGGTGACGCCTGTTATTTCTTCAGATAACTTTTAACCCGTTCCAGCGCCGCCGCTTTCAGGTCGGGCGGCGAGACCACCCTTATATACGGCAGGAAGCGCAGGATGTTGGGCAGCGCTTCGTTGGGATGGCTGATGCGGCATTCTATCGCGAAACTCTTGGGCCCTTTTTTGCCTATCTTCTGCTGCGGGAAATAATCGCAGGCCTCGAAATAATCGCGCACGATATTGTCGGCTTCCAGCGTCACTTTCACCGGCGCCTGCGTGCCGAACCAGATATTCCGCGCGTTGCGCAGCGCGTCCTTGACCCATTCGGGCTTCTCGCGCGGCTTTGTGTTAAAAAACAGCGTCCGGAGTAAGGCGGAAGGATCGGTTGCTACTTTTTCCCGGTTTTGTAGGGCCGCAAGGTTTCACGGATGATGCGGTAGGCCCGCTTTTGTTGTTCCACGGGCCTGTCGCGTAGTATGCCGGCTATCTTGCCCTCCCAGGAGGAGGGAGTGTATTTAAGAGGCGGTTCGGTGAGCAGATCGGAAATTTTTGCTTTGAGCGCCTCTGAAATCTTCCGCAGCGTTTCCAGACTGATCTTCTTTGTTCCACGCTCTATCTGGCCGATATAGCTGGGATGAAGTCCGGCGCGCTCGCCGAGTTCTTCCTGTGACCAGCCGTGCGCCAGCCGGCGGCTTCTCACCGCGGCTCCCATCGCGAGATAAATATTTTTGTCCATAGGTTCGCGTATATCTTAGCCTCAATCGGGGTGCCGCTCCAGAGTTTTTAGGGTTTTATAAAATAAAACCTTATAGTATTGACTTGCCACCGGCTTATTGATATAAAGTACCCACCGGGTTAGGAGCGTTACATCTTCTGTTTTACATCATACCGGACGGCGGCGCTGCCGCCGTTATATCGGGCGGCATTTAAGGAGAACAGCATGAAAAGGACCGTTATCGCAGTATTTGCCATGGCGTTGCTTTCGACTTTCTGCGGCGGGGCCGGGGCGCAGTACGCGGCCGGTTCCCAGGAGGCGGGGCTCATTCTCGGCGCGGCCATCCCGCTTACAAAAACCGACTTTACATCGGCGGGAGGGACGGAAGAAACCTCGGTCAAGACCGGGGGAAATTTCGGCGCCAGGTATCTCTATCACACCAGCCCGGAGTGGTCCTTCGGCGGTGAAGTGGCTTACGCCTCTTACGGCGACAAGGAAAAGAATCTGGATCCCGGTATTCCGATGACCATCCGCGAAGGCGCCAAGACGCTGGCTTTCGAGGGACTGGCTAAATACACCTTCAAGCCGGAAAACAAGACGCGCCCGTATCTGCTGGGCGGATTAGGTTATGGGCAGACCACCTGGAAAGGCGAGACCAGGCCGGGCGCCGGGTATGTCTGGGCCGATACTTCCACCAGTGAATACCGCACCAACTTCGACGAGGAGATGAGCGCCGTCTCTTTTTCGCTCGGCGCCGGGCTGGAGACCACAATGAGCGACAACATTTCCCTGGCCTTCGAAGCCCGCTGGCGGACCATCCGCGTGGACGATACCGTCACTGACAAGATATTCGCCTCCAAATGGGAAGCGGAGGCCGCCAACGCCTTTCTGCTGACCGCCGGTCTCAACTGGAAGTTCGGCAAGTAAGCATATTTTTATCCCCGCCGGCCGTCGTCCCCCCTCCCTAACCCCCACAGACGGCCGGCGGGGCGAAATCCCGGGAGATATAAGATGAAGATGAAATCCGTCGCAGGCGGCCTCGTAGTTTTTGCGTTGCTCGGGACATTGCTCCCCGCCGTTGCCGGGGCGGAAACCTACTGGAGTTTCCGTGGAAAAATAGGCTTTGATTTCAACTCTCCTTACCATCTGGCCACGGATTCCAATTCCAATCTGTATGTCTTGGACGATAACGATTATAAGGTGTACAAATTCGATTCAAATGGGAGCCTCGTTTGTTCCGTGGGCAGTCAGGGGACGGGGGACGGGCAGTTTTATGGGAAGCCTAACGCTCTCGCGGTAGACCCCGCCGGGCAGTTTATTTACGTTCTGGACGGGAATGGTTCCGATCATAGTAAGGTGGTTAAGTTTTCGGCGGCGGGTCCCGGTTGCGCCTGGGAGAGAAACATAGGCTCGTGGGGTGGATGCTCACCGGCGGCTGATGATGGCAAATTCTGTGCGGCGGGTGCTTTAGCCGCTGACGCGTCTAATAACATTTATGTGTTCGATGGCGGAGTCGGAGACAGCCCCTCTAGAGTTCAAAAATTTTCTTCTGCGGGAACATATCTATCTAAATGGTCCGCCGTTAATATGCGCGGCTTGACTTACTCCGGTGGGTATCTGTATGCCATGAAGGGATCGAATTTCAGCACCGTTGCCAAGTATACTTTGTCGGGCACACAGGAATTTTCGTTTGGGAGTTATGGGGGGGGTGTTGGGCAAATTTATACCGGTGAGACCGTATTTGTAAGTCCTGCCAATATATATGTGGCCGATAGCGTTAGTAGAGTGCAGATGTTTGACCTTTCCGGCGGGTATGTTTCGGGTATCGGAAAATTTAACTCGCCCGGTACTGGAGATGGAGAATTCACCACGGTTACCGGAGTAGCTTGGGGAAGTAACGGTAATTTATGGGTGGCCGACCATTCCGGCAGCGCTTATGTGCAAAAATTCTCAACCACCGCTTATACGCCCCCGATTAATGTCGGCACAGCCAGTGGAAAAAGCTCTATAGCATACGATAAAGACGGGGGGCTGCATTTGGTTTTTGGGTGGGATGGCAGCCTCTATTATGGTAAATGGAACGGTGTTTCCTGGTCAACTTCCGCAATAGTAACGCCCGGAGGCGGCGTAGCTACTGATGATGACCCGGCGATAATAGCAATAGATTCGCACGGCAACCCCAATGTGGCTTTTCTGGATGATAACGCAGATAGTATAAAGCTTGCCAAATGGAACGGAAGTTCATGGGATATCAGTATCGCTGCGAGTGAATCGACAGCGGTGATAGGTCTTTCTTTCGCGCTGGACTCCGCCGACAGCCCGCATATAGCCTATTCAAATAAATACGCAAAATCTGACGGCCAAGCCTGGAGTGTGTATACGGCCTTCGATAGCGGTGCTTTTGAACAAATGGCGGTTTCAGCGAAAGGGATTCCTTTTATAGCCTATTGGAAATCGGGCGCGGGGCTATATCTTTCTACATGGACCGGCTCGGGATTTAACTCTCGCCTTGTCACAGCGGAAATGACCGGGGGATCTTTTAATTTTACGCTGGACGTGTCTGATAACGCGCATTTCATATATACAACGTCTGGTGTCGGGACACCGGAGATTAAGTATATAAAGCAAACCGGAGTTTCCACATGGAGCGCGCCTGAAGCCATTCCCGTATCTGTTTCCGGGTATGTAAAAATAGACTCTCTGCTTTTAGACGCCTCCGGTAACCCGCATTTTTTCTGGCAAGGGAAGCACACCTACAAACCCGCGGCCTCGTGGATTACCGAAATTGTGGAGATTGCCAACGAAGCAGGCGATGGCGCTGATGCCACGTTTGATACATCGGGAAAGCCGCAGACTATTTACGGGAATAATGCCAATAAACTGCTCTTTTCTCAATGGACCGGAGCTGGCTACCCTGCCGTGCTGGGCGGCAATCCGCGCGGGAAATTGTTCATACCCACCGGCCTGGCGGGCGCAATATCCGGCAGCGGCATAAACTGGACTTGGACGGACAATGCTCCCAACGAAACTGCCTACAGGGTTTACGGCGCTACCTCTCCGGCCGGTCCGTTTACGCAAATCTCCGGCGATTTGGCTCCGGGCAGCGCGGCCTTCCTGGAAACCGGCTTGGAAGCCGGAAAAACCTATTACCGCTACGCGGCGGCGATTAACGCCGGTAGTTTTGTAACTTCCGGTATGGCTAGTGTATTCCTTACGTCGGGCGAGACAGCGCAGGTGAATTCGCTCACTCCCGCAGGCGCTTTTCCGGCGGCGTCGGTGAAAGTGATAATTGACGGCTCCGGCTTCGCTTCCGGCACGACGGTAACTCTGAAAAAATCCGGTCAGAGCGATATCTCCGCCGCGGTTTCTTTCTTGTCGTCCACGCGCTTGGAAGCGACATTCGGTACGTCCGCCGCGGTGAAAGGCGCCTGGGACGTGGTTGTGGCGGTCCCCGGTAAAAGCGTTATAACCAAGGCGCAGGGTTTTGCCGTGCTGGAGCAGCCGGTAACTCCGGTGAAAGTGGTAAACGGCATCTTTGAGCCCAGGTCGGGGGGGAAGTCTTTTGTGACTTCCAAAACGCCTTCGGCGGGGCATGTAAGCGTAAAAGTCTACGACAACTCGGGACGCCTGGTGCGCACCTTGTTCGAGGGCGGCCGGGACGCGGGGGATTATACCGACGAGTGGAACGGCAATAACTCCGATGGCACCACGGTGGCGAGCGGTGTGTATCTTATAAGGATAGAAGGCCCCGGTGTTAAAACCACCAAACGAGTCCTGGTGGTGAAATAACCATGAAAATCCTAGCCTTTATAGCGCTCTTACAGCTTGCCGCCGTGCCGGTCTTCTCCGCCGGCAACTCAACCGCCGCCGGCGTTTTCTTAAGCCAGGACCCTTCGGCCCGCGTCTTCGCCCTGGGCGGCGTGGCCCTGCCGCTCGTAAACGACCCGGCCGCCGCCTGGGTAAACCCGGCCCTGCTCGGCCATATGACAGGACATAATATCGCGGTATCGGCCTGGAAGGGTCTCGATGCCGTGTCGAATTACAATTCCGCCTTCGTGGGCTTGCGCGCCGGGAGAGCCGGGGCCTTCTCGCTGGGTTATATGGGCTATGACAGCGGTTCGGAGGAGATTTACGACGTGGACGGCGGTGTCAGGAATGTTGTGCTTCAGAAAGATTACGCCGTCTCCGCCGGCTGGGGGCATAATCTGGGCGAGCGGCTGTTTT
>OFEK01001921.1_pt1 | contig 12362 bp, 8 predicted proteins | sample 1521131 | NCBI WGS metagenome assembly OFEK01 (sample SAMN05720209, study PRJEB24109) | activated sludge metagenome | isolation source: Anaerobic digester | place: China | collected 2015-12-16
GAGATGGATACCGCGCGAAAGCGCTACGAATTTAAAAAGATGCTTGAGAGGCTTGCCGAGAAGGAGGGGAGCGGCACCGAGCTGATCACGCTCTATATACCTCCGGATAAGCAGATATACGACGTGACCGCCCAGCTCCGCGACGAGTTCGGACAGTGTGCGAACATCAAGAGCAAACAGACCCGGACAAACGTCCAGAGCGCCATATCCTCCATCCTCTCCCGCCTGAAGTACTACAAGCGCCCGCCGGAGAACGGCATGGCGGTCTTCTGCGGCACGGTCAACATCGGCGGCGACCGCACCGACCTTGAGTGCGAGATCATCGAGCCGCCTGAACCGCTCAACACCTACCTGTACCGGTGCAGCTCCTCGTTCGAGCTCGAGCCCCTGCAGCAGATGCTCGGCGAGAAGGAGGTCTACGGCCTGATCGTCATCGACCGGCGGGAGGCCTACATCGGTTTCCTCCGGGGCAACCGGATCGAGGCGGTGCGCGGCGCCACATCGACGGTCCCCGGCAAGCAGCGGAAGGGCGGTCAGTCGAGCGTCCGGTTCCAGCGGTTGCGGTTGATCGCCATCAACGAGTTCTACAAGAAGGTCGGCGACCTTGCAAACGATATCTTCCTCGCCGAGAAGGACTTCTTCGAGCGGTTCAAAGGCGTCCTGATCGGCGGCCCGACCCCCACGAAGGAGGAGTTCGAGGCGGGCGGCTACCTTCACCACGAGCTCCAGAAGCGGATCATCGGGCTCTTCGATGTCGCCTACACAAACGAGTCCGGCCTTGCCGAGCTCGTCGAGAACGCATCGGATGCGCTGAAGGGCCTCGATATCATCAAGGAGAAGAACATCATGAACCGGTTCCTCCAGGAACTGGTCAAAGACGACGGGCCGGCCGCCTACGGCGAGGAGAGCGTCCGAAAGAACCTGGAACTCGGCTCCGTCGATACCCTCCTCCTCTCCGATAAGCTCCGGAGGGCCCGGCTGAAACTTGCCTGCCCGAACAGCGACTACACCGAAGAGAGAACGATCAGCATCGAACCGGGCAAACATATCAAGGACATCGACTTCGGCACCTGCCCGAATGACGGTGCCTCTCTCTACGTCGCGGAGGAGGTCGACATCATCGACGAGCTGACGGCGCTTGCGGACCAGAGCAGCACGACGGTTCGGATCATATCGGACGACTTCGAGGAAGGCTCGATGCTCTACAACGCATTCGGCGGGATCGCGGCAATACTTCGTTATAGGACCGGATACTGATGTTTCAGGAGAAGTACCACCAGGTTGAGCGCATGCTCCGGGCATGCACCGGCGAAGAGGACGTCCTCCTCACGATAGGGGGGGATCACGCCGATATCGCCTCGACCGTAGCGTTTAAACTTGCGAAGAAGGAGAGGCGGGCACCCCAGAAGATCGCTGCCGATATCGCGGCAAGGCTCTCGGCGGACCCCGATCTCGGGGATATCCGCGTCGAGGCGGTGGGCCCCTACGTCAACTTCCGGTTCGGCCCCTCGCTTCTCTCGGAGGCTGTCAGGGCGGCGACAAAACCCGGTTACGGGAACCTCCCCCGCCGCACCGAACGGGTGGTGCTCGAGCACACGAGCGCAAACCCGAACGGTCCGCTCCACGTCGGTCACATCAGGAACACCGTCATCGGGGATACCCTGGTCCGGGCGTTCCGGAAGGCCGGATACCCGCTCGAGGCGCAGTACTACTTAAACGATATGGGCCGCCAGATCGCCATCGTCTCCTGGGGATTCGACCACCTCGGCCTTGCCCGCGGGGAGGGTGAGAAGGCGGACCATTACGTCGCCCGGGTCTACGTCGCGGCGAACCGGGCGATCCGGGAGAACCCGGAGATCACGGAGGAGATCGACCGCCTCATGCAGCAGGTGGAGCGCGGCGATGCAGAGACCGTCAGGAAGTTCCGGGCGGCCGTCTCCCTCTGCGCGGAAGGCATCAAAGCGACCCTCGCCGCCCTGAACGCCCGCCACGACCGGTTCGTCTGGGAGAGCGATTTCGTCCGGATAGGCGATGTGGACCGGATCATCGAGCGGGTCAGGCGCCTGCCGCAGGCCCACGAAGACGAGATCCTCTGGGTCGACCTCTCGGAGCAGGGTTTCGAGAAGAAGTACATCCTCCGGAGGAGCGACGGCACGTCGGTCTACAGCACGCGCGACCTCGCCTACCACACCTGGAAGGCGCGCAACTTCGACCGGATGATCGATGTCCTCGGGGCGGACCACAAACTGATCGGCGCCCAGCTCCGGGCCACCCTCGAACTCCTTGGCGAACATCCGCCCGAGATTGTCTACTTTGAGTTCGTCTCCCTGCCCGAGGGCTCGATGAGCACCCGGGCGGGCAAGTTCGTCTCGGCGGACGAACTGATCGAGGAGGTGACCGCAAAGGCATACGACGAGGTGACCGTCCGCCGGCCGGAGCTCCCCGAAGGGGAGCGGCGGGCCATCGCGGGATCGGTCGCCGTCGCCGCCATTCGCTACGATATCGTGAAGGTCTCCCCCGAGAAGAGCACGGTCTTTGACTGGCGGGAAGCGTTGAACTTCGAGCGGCAGAGCGGCCCCTACATCCAGTACGCCCACGCCCGCGCCTGCAGCATACTCGATAAGGCAGGAGCGGTCTCGATGCCGGCATACCACTACGAGACGGAGCACGAGGTCGCGCTTGCCCGGCACCTTGCCCGGTTCCCCGTCGTCGTCGAGCAGACCGTGACGGAGCTTCGCCCGCACCTGCTCGCCTCGTATGCCCGCGAGCTCGCCGACCTCTTCAACGCCTTCTACCACTACGACCCGGTGCTGAAGAGTGAGGGCGAGGCCCGGAACAGCCGCCTTGCCCTCGTGGATGCGGTCAGGAACACCCTTCAGGAGTCGCTTGCGACACTCGGTATCGATGCACTCAGAAGCATGTAAGGCCCTCCGGAAGCAGGGCTACCAGTTCGTCAGCCCTGCCTCGTCGGCGGCCGTAAAGCCCTGCATGTGGAACAAGCGGGCACTCCGGGGCGGAGCTATGTGCTACAAGGCACAGTTCTACGGCATCGAGAGCCACCGCTGCGTCCAGATGACGCCGACGCTACGCTGCAACCAGCAGTGCCTCTTCTGCTGGCGGTCGTTCGAGCACGAGGTCGTGGAGGAGGAGGAGTGCCCGCCGGAGACGATCATAGAGAGCCTCCCGCGCCTCCAGAAGAAGGCGCTCGCGGGCTACAAGGTATCGCCTTACGTCGCGCCGGAACGGTTCGCGGAGGCCCTCCGCCCCACGATGGTCGCGGTATCCCTCTCGGGGGAACCGACCTGCTACTCGCAACTCCCAAACCTCATCGACGGCCTCAACGCCGGCGGGTACACGACGTTCCTCGTCTCGAACGGCACCCGGCCCGACGTCCTCGCGCGGTGTCGGCCCTACCAGGTCTACGTCTCTCTCGATGCTCCCGACCGGGAGACCTACCTCGGCCTCTGCCGGCCGCGGGAAGACTACTGGGACTGCATCCAGGAGAGCCTTGCCGGGCTTGCCGGCCGCCGCTCCGCTATCCGGACCACCGTGGTGCGCGGCTACAACGACTTCGCGCCTGAAGGGTATGCGGCGATCTACCAGGACTCCGGCGCCCGATTCGTCGAAGTGAAGGGTTATATGTACCTGGGATACAGTAGAAAACGATTGCAGAGAGACCAGATGCCCGAACATAGCGATGTGCGGGCGTTTGCCGAGAAGATTGCAGAACACTGCGACTATACCGTAAAGGACGAGAGCCCGGCAAGCCGGGTCGTCTGCCTGGAGCGGAAGATATGAGATTCGATGTGGAAGAGTTCAAAAAGAGAGCGAGAGAGGACTTCGAGCACGCCTGGCACGAAGGGCCGTCGGTGCTGACCCCGCCGGGGATCTCGGGCCAATATCCCCGTCTGAAGTACACCCGGGCCACGGCGCACCCGATATTTGAGATCACGCAGAGGCTCCGCGAGACCTACCTCTCGATGGGGTTTGACGAGGCGATGAACCCCCTGATCGTCGAGGAAGCGGATATCTACCGGCAGTTCGGGCCCGAAGCGATGGCCGTCCTCGACCGGGTCTTCTACCTCGGCGGCCTGCCCCGCCCGAACGTCGGGATTGCAAGAAAGCAGATCGAGGGGATCGAGGCGATCCTCGGCCGCACGATCACGCCCCCGGTCGAGGAGAGACTCCGCGAAACCCTTCACGGCTACAAGAAGGGGACGATCGACGGCGACGACCTGACGCACGAGCTTGCGGCCGTCCTCGAGGCCGACGATGCCGCCGTGGTGCATATCCTCGACGCGGTCTTCCCCGAGTTCCGCGCGCTCGCCCCCGAGTCGTCGCGCAACACCCTCCGGAGCCACATGACGAGCGGCTGGTTCCTGACGCTCTCGGCCATCTGGGAGAAGCGACATCTGCCTATCCGGCTCTTCTCGGTGGACCGCTGTTTCCGGCGGGAGCAGGAGGAGGGGCCGACCCGCCTGATGGCCTACCACTCGGCCTCCTGCGTCGTCGCGGGGGAGGACGTCACCCTCGAAGAGGGGAAAGCCGTCAGCGAGGCCCTCCTCTCGGCCTTCGGGTTCACCGAGTTCAGGTTCCAGCCCGACGAGAAGCGGTCGAAGTACTACATGCCCGGGACACAGACCGAGGTCTACGCCCGCCACCCGGTCCTCGACTGGGTCGAGGTCGCCACGTTCGGCATCTACTCGCCCTCGGCGCTCGCGGAGTACGGGATCGGCGTGCCGGTGATGAACCTCGGTCTCGGGGTGGAGCGGCTCGCCATGATCGCCTACCGGTCTAACGATATCCGCGAGCTCACCTACCCGCAGTTCTTCCCGCAGACCCTCTCCGACCGCGATATCGCGGGCGCCGTCCATCTCCGCACGGAACCGGCGTCGACGACCGGGAAGCGGATGGCGGAGGCGATCCGTGCTACGGCCGCTGAGCACGCAACCGCCCCGGGCCCGTGCGCGTTCACTGCGTGGAAGGGCGAGATTGCGGGGAGAGAGGTCGAGGTGATCGTCGAGGAGCCCGAGTCCAACACGAAACTCTGCGGGCCCGCGTGCGCAAACGAGGTCTATGTTCACGACGGTTCGGTCCTCGGTGTCCCTGATACCGAGAAGTGGGCATCCGTCCGGCGCGAAGGGGTCTCTACCGGCATCACCTACCTCGATGCCGTGGCAGGCCTTGCCGCCGCCCGGATCGAGGAGGCTGCACGGTGCGGGGAGGGTACCACAGTCCAGGTGAAGATGTCGAAGCTTCCTTCCGACGTCAACCTCCGTATCGAGGAGTACGCGATGCGGTATATCACCGACCACAACAAGAAGGTGGACCTCAGGGGACCGGTCTTCCTGACGGTGCGATCCGTCATACCGGAGCAGTCGACCCGATAAGACTCTTCTCCCTCCCCGGTTTCTCTCTTTTCCGGGTCACCCCCTCCCTGCCGCACTCGATACACCTCCGGAGCAGGGGCAGGACGTCCCGTTGCGAGACCAGGTTGAAACGTGCCCTGCTCGGGGCGAGTCCGACCTTGATCGAGTAGGCATCGGGCGGCATCGCCGCGAAGAGATCTTCATCGGTCCTGTCGTCCCCGATGGCGAGGATGAAGTCCCAGGCGTGCTGCGAGACCCAGTTCAACGCCGCCCTCCCTTTATCGACGACGGTGTTCTTGATCTCGATGACCTTGTTGCCCTCCATGACGCCGACGTTGAGGTTCGACGTCAGGTGCAGGAGGTCGTCTTTGAGGTCCTTTGCCCGTTGCGCGCCGAGGATCGGTTCGGTCCTCCGGTAGTGCCAGACGAGGGAGAAGTCCTTCTCTTCTATGAACGCGCCGGGCGTGCGGTCGGTGTAGAGTTCGAGGAGCGGGTAGATCTCCTCTTTCCAGTCGCTGGAGAGCCCTTCGTGCATCCGCCACTCCCCGGAACGCTCCTTTGTCCAGACACCGTGCTCGGCGATGAGCCCGATATCCATCCCCCGGAACCAGGCATCCAGGGTGTACCGGTCCCTGCCGCTGATCACCACCACCTCGTTTCCCGGCACACGAGAGAGAACATCGAGCACCTCTTTCGTGGTCTCGCCGGGCACCGCCTTCTGCGGTTTTGCCGCGAAGGGCACCAGGGTGCCGTCGTAATCGAGGAGGAGGAGGCGGTCCTGAGCGGCGGCATAGTCGTCGACCAGCTGCTCCCTGATGGCCGGGGTGACGATCTGCTCGGACCGTTCGACCCGGATCGCCCGGGCGTCGCCGAGGCGGGTGAGGAAGTCGCCGACCCAGCGCTCGATGTCGTAGCGCATCAGCCGCCTCTGCATGGTCCGGTTCCGTTCGACCTGTTCCTTCTCCGGCATGGCAAGCGCCGCCTCGATCGCCTCGATCACCGCGTCCCGGTCGTTAGGGTTGACGATGATCGCTTCACCGAGTTCTTCGGCCGCTCCCGCCATCTCGGAGAGGATGAGCACCCCGGTACCGTCGGTTCGGGTAGCGACGTACTCCTTCGCCATCAGGTTCATGCCGTCGCGGAGCGGTGTCACCAGGGCGACGTCGGCAGCGCTGTAGAACGCCACCAGCGTCTCGAACGGGAGGAAGTTGTAGAAGTAGGTGACCGGGACCCAGTCGGTCGTCCCGTACTTCCCGTTGATCCGACCGACGAGTTCGTCGATCCGCTTCTTCAACGCCTGGTAGCGGCTGACGCCGGCCCTTGACGGGACGGCGACGAGGACGAGAGAGACCTTCCCCTGGTACTCCGGTTTCTTCTCAAGGAGCGTATCGAATGCCTCGAGCCGGAGCGGGATCCCTTTCGTATAGTCGAGACGGTCAAACGAGAGGATGATCTTGCGCTTTCCGTACTTCTGCCGGATTCTCTCGATCTCCCTCTGGACCGGCGTGCTGCCCGCGGAGTCGGCGAACCGGTGGTAATCGATGCCCATCGGAAAGAGGTCGGTCCGCACCACCCGGGTGCCGGTCCTGACCTCTCCGAAGGAGTGCTCGTATCCGAGGATACGGCGGACGCTGGAGAGGAAGTGGCGGACGTAGCCGTAGGTGTGAAACCCGATGAGGTCCGCACCGAGGAGGCCGGCGAGGATCTCCTTCCTCCAGGGCAGGTGCCTGAATACCTCGAACGACGGGAAGGGGATGTGATGGAAGTAACCGATCTCTGCCTCGGGAAGGCGTTCCCGGAGCATCTGCGGCAGGAGCATCAGGTGGTAGTCGTGGACCCAGATGATGTCGTCGGGGCGGGCGACCTCCATGACGGCATCGCAGAACCGCTCGTTCACCCGCTGGTAGACCTGCCAGGTCTTCGGGTCGTAGTCGGCATAGAGGTTGAAGTAGTGGAGGAGCGGCCAGAGGGTGTTGTTGCAGAACCCGTCGTAGTAGTGCTTGATGTCGTACGGGGAGAGGAAGACCGGGTGACACTGCTCTCTCTTGAGCGTATCGACGATCCGGTCTTTCTCTTCTTCTTGCTTTCTCTGAACGTTCATGCCGGGCCAGCCGACCCAGAGGCTCTCGTAGGCCTTGTAAAAAGAGCCGACCCCGGTGGCAAGACCACCGACGCTCCGTTGGAGATGGAGATCGCCGTTCTTCCGGGATACACTGATCGGAAGCCTGTTTGAGACTATCAGTAACCTGTTCATGGTTCGACCCAGTTCACGTGAAGGTGTGATCAGCACCCAAAGAATCTCAACTAAAATTAATGTTTTGGAGAAATCTCAAGAAATTGCAGATATCGATGAACGGGGAATCAGTCCTTCTTCCCGGCTCTGCTGGTGACCGCCGTCGCCGGGCATACCGCGCGCGCCCGAACGCGACGATTTCGCCGGGGCATCTGCGGTGGTGGGGGCCGACAGGACGGGGTATTCGCGATCGGGCCGCCGCACCCGCATCCCCCGGCAGGGAGGTCGGCCGGGGTTTCCCGAAAGGAAGGTCGACGCGTACTACGCAAGATTTAGATACCCGGACGTTATACATTTCTAACATAGTGTTAGAAATATCAAACAAGATGTGATGACAATGCGGTTGAAACAGTCCGTACTTCTGGTCTTCGGCATCCTGCTCGTTCTTGCAGGCATTGCTCTTCAATCTACCGGCATCGCCGTCGAAAGCACCGCTGTGGTCGCGCTCGTCTCGGCGGGTGTCGTCATGGTAATCGTGGCGGTTATCACCGGCTTTAGCAGGCAGGACGAAGTCATCTCCGATGAAAGAACGAGGAGGATTGGCGCTTACGGCACCACCTACTCCTGGGTGCTCACGCTGATATTGATACTGGCCTTCTTATGGCTGGACTTCCTCGGTCTGGCGTCGTTCGATCTTCAGGGAACGCTTCTGGTCCTGCTGTTTACCATGCTCCTCTCGGCCAGGATATTCCAGTGGTACCTCTCCCGGCAGGGTGACGTGGCGTGAGACCGGCGCCGCCAGTCTCCTTACAGGGATATGGTATGATACGAACTGAGAACCTCACCAAGGTATACAACGGTAAACCGGCCGTCGACGGCCTGGACCTGGAAGTCGGGGAAGGCGAGATCTTCGGCTTCCTCGGTCCGAACGGAGCGGGGAAGAGCACGACGATCCTGATGCTCACCGGCATGATCGAGCCCACCGGCGGCCGGTGCCTGGTCGACGGCATCGAGGTCGCAAAGGATCCGCTCGCGGTGAAGAAGATCATCGGCTACCTCCCCGAGGACGTCGGGTTCTACGGGAACATGACCGGCGAGCAGAACCTGGACTACTTCGCCCGGTTCTACGGTATGAACGCGCGGGAGCGAAAGGAGCGGATCACCACACTCCTTGAGCTGGTCCACCTCGACGGCGTCACGCAGAAGGCCGGCGAGTACTCCCGCGGGATGAAGCAGCGGCTCGGGCTTGCCCAGGCGCTGATCAACGACCCGAAAGTGCTCTTCCTCGATGAGCCGACGGCAAACCTCGACCCCGAGGGCGTCCGGGAGTACCGGGACCTCGTCTCGCGCCTTGCCGGCGAAGGAAAGACGGTCTTCGTCTCATCCCACATTCTCTCCGAGGTCAGGGCGGTCTGCCGGACCGTCGGGCTCCTCGCGAAAGGAAAACTCGTCGCGCAGGGGACGCTCGAAGCGGTCGCCCGGACGCTCGCACCCGCCGACGGCGATGCCGTCCAGATCGTCGTCGAGACCCGGGAACGGCTACCGGAGATCGAAGACCCCGAGATCCTCGCCGTCGAACGAAACGGGAACCGGGCGATCTTCCGGGCAAAGACCGACATCCGGGACCGACTTGCCGCCTCCCTCTTCGAGCAGGGCGTGCACGTCCGGGAGATGCGCCTCGAGGAGCCGGACATCGAGGACGTCTTCATGGCGGTCTACCGGAGGTAAAGCATGGCGTTCGATCGATTGCTCAACGTAGCACGCAAAGAGTTCTCCGACCATATCACCAGCAGGCGGTTCATCATCATCCTGGGCCTGCTCCTGGTGATCTCGGCGATCAGTATCCACGAAGGTATCGAACAGTATAACGACAACCTGGAGTCGTATACCGAGCAGTTCCAGTACATGCAGGAGTCCGATGACCCGTATTCGAGCTGGATGCCCTCGAAACCCTCGATCATGTACGTCTTCATCTCAATGATGGGGTACATGACGATGCTCGGCGGCATCCTTGCCATCGCCATCGGGTTCGACCAGGTCTCAAAGGAGAAGGAGACCCGGTCGTTAAAAACGCTCCTCTCGCACCCGGTCTACCGGGACGAGATCATCAACGGCAAGGCGCTCGGGGGTGTCGGCGCCCTGGGACTCGCCATGGCGCTCGCACTTGCCATCGCCATCGCTATGCTTCTCGTCTTCTCGGTCGTCCCGACGCTGAATGAATTCGTCGCCATCCTGATCTTCGGGGCGGTTTCGCTTGCGTTCCTCCTCGCCTACTTCGCCGTCTCGCTCACGATGTCGACGGTTTCAAAGGAGAGCGGGAACGCGTTGATCTACACTCTGGTGATCTTCTTTGCCGTCTCCTCGCTCCTCCCCATGTTCGGGACGATGGCCGCGGATGCTTTCGCGGGCGACCCGCCCGAGCCGCCCGATGCTTTCGTGTCCAAAGAGGTCGTTCGTACCGTAAGCGGCAGCGGATATTACACCAGCAGTTCCTCTCAATCCGTGGTGTACGGCGGGGAGGAGGATCCGGCATGGAAAGAGTACGAAGAGGAGATGAAACCCTACGTGGAGAAGCGGAGATTCATCAGCGACATCTCCAACATCCTCTCGCCGCAGATGAACTATTACACCGTCGCGATGGCAGTGACGAACCCCGAGATCTCCGCGATGATCTACTCGCCCTACGATGCGGCATCTGAGGAGACGCCCGGCCTTGCCGACGCCCTCGGTCGGGTCTGGATGAACATCGCCGCGCTCATCGTCTTCCCGTCGGCCTTCTTCGCCGCGACCTACGTGAAGTTCATGCGGATGGATATCAGGTGAGGAGATGACCGGCAGAAGATCCTCTCTATGCATCCTCCTCGCGCTCCTCCTCACCGTTTCAGCCGTCCCGGGAGGCTCGGCCGCAGGAAGCGGAACGATGCAGACAGAGCTCCGGTGCGACTTCCCCGGCGAGGTGATCGAGGCGGGCGATACCGCCGTCTTCGACCTCACGGTCACGAACCGCGGTGATACCGGGACGTGCCTCCTCAACTACTGGACGTTCCGCGGCACCGACAACTGGAAGATCCGGTTCGAGGCCGACGGCCGTGAGGTCTACCGGATGCTGATCCCGGCCGGCGAGACGAAGACCGTCCGCCTGGTGGCCGAGACCTCCGGCCATGCCGCCGTGGGGGAATACCCCATCCAGGTGGGCATCGGCGAAGGCACGATCTGGGTTTACGTCAAGATCACGAAGACTCACAGCGGTGAAGCGGGAACGCTCGAAGCCACCGTGGTGGACAAAGAAGGGAACGTGGTGAAGGGCGCCGACGTCGATCTCTATGACCGTGATACCCGGATCGAGGGGATGCTCGCGACCGCCGAGGGCAAAGTCTCCATCGGCGCCCCGATGGGCGCCTACACCGTAAAGGTCACCCGGCCCGGCTACCGGCCATGGGAGAAGAAAGGTGTCGAGATCCGGATCGGCCAGACGGTCGACCTCGGGATCGTGCCGCTCGAAAAAGAGAATTTTTTTGCCGAGATCCGGGTGAAGTCCCCGTCCCGGGTAGCGGCGATCGGCTCGAACCCGCAGTACGAGATGACCCTGAAGAACGCCGGCAGAAACGACGATACCTACACCCTCTCCATCCAGGCCCTCCCGGAACAGTGGTATGCCCGGTTCAAGGAGAGCAGCGGCGCCACCGAAGAGGTCTCGGAGATCTACATCCCGTCCGGTGAGGAGAAGGCCCTCTACCTCGATCTCATCCCGCCCTACTCGGTCGGTGTCGGCGAGTACAACTTCACGGCGGTGATCGGCTCGGCCGCCCGGGAGTACGAGGAGAACCTGACGCTCCGGCTCCGGGGATCCTACGACATGCGGACCTACGCGAAGAGTTACCGCCACGAGATCAACCGCGGCGACATCCTCACGTTTGATGTGACGGTTACGAACGTCGGCGTCGGGGGAGCGCTGACGAACATCGGGATCAACATGAGCGCACCGGAAGGGTGGCGGGTGACCGTCGATCCGGCATCGGTCGCGAGCCTTGAAGCCGGCGAACGGGCGACGGTGCAGGTGACGGTGATCCCGCCGGCCGATATCGTCGCCGGTGAATACAAGATCGTCGCGCTGGCGAAATGCGACCAGGATGAGGAGGAAGACGAGTACCGGATCGTGGTGAAGGAGCAGTCCTACGTCGCGGTGCTCGGCCTCCTGGTGATGGCCGCTGTAGCCGCGGGGCTCTGGTATATGTTCAGGAAGTACGGGCGGAGATAGGGCCGAAACCCTGAATATACTTCTTCCAGATCCGTTGGATATCCGGATCACAGTGAGGACGCGGGTACATCGTGCCCCGGTGGTCATCCTCATCCTCCGATGCGCCCGGGTGCCGGACCAGATTTTTCGTTGGGCTCGCCCTGTGCAGTTGGTCGTGGACGATACTGCAAATCCACACCCACCTGTGCCTCGCGTCCCCCGTCCCCGGGACGGGAATTAACGTAACAACGTGCCTATGACGATCGGGAACTCAGGCTCTAGACAGACAAAAGGGGCAAACTGGCCGACCCGGTTCCCATGTATATAGCTTCCGCCGGTCAGAGATGGAAACCGCACAGAATCACAATCTTGACGAGTTTCGCGAACTTCCCCAGATGGGGTCACAACCTTTAGATACCGATATGTTATACAGATCTAACATGGTGCTACAAATAGCCGACACGATGTGGTGACAATGCAGTTGAAACAGTCCGTACTTCTGGCCCTCGGCATCCTGCTCGTT
>OFEK01001922.1_pt1 | contig 12361 bp, 11 predicted proteins | sample 1521131 | NCBI WGS metagenome assembly OFEK01 (sample SAMN05720209, study PRJEB24109) | activated sludge metagenome | isolation source: Anaerobic digester | place: China | collected 2015-12-16
ATCAGGCGGAGCCGATAATGCTCGAGCCGATAATGCTGGTGGATATTATAACTCCAAGCGAATTCATGGGGGATGTCATCGGTGATATTAATACCCGCAAAGGTGAAATTCAGGCAATCACTCCCAAAGCTAACATAAGCGAAGTAAAAGCCAAAGTGCCGTTGAAAGCCATGTTCGGTTATTCCACAGACCTGCGCTCTGCTACACAGGGGCGCGCTGTATTTTCCATGATTTTTGCCGAGTACGATAAAGTCTGATTATAATTCTATTTCTCAATCAATAATGATATCCCGGCGGCTAGGAGACTGTGTCGCAATAGCTGATTGTCATTGCGAAACGCCTCTCAGACGTTGTGGCAATCTAATATTATCAAGATCTTACGAGATTGCTTTGCTCATTGAATTCGCTGACATTATGACACAGTCTCTAGGCGGAGGCGACCCAGCATACGCCGGGCTTTGCTACCAACAGAGATAGCGTTTGATTTCGAAATGGAATAAAATAAAAAAAGCGCCTCATTTCGAGGCGCTTTTTGTTTAAATGTTTATAAATCTAAAACCGAACTATTTCTAACCAAGCTTTTCCGCAGAAATTCGCATGCTGTAGAATGAACGGTAAACAAAGATCAGAGCGATGGCGAAGAAAGCGATGGCCAGACCCATCTTCAAATTCTGATTTGTCATGGTAACGGCAATTTCCGTAGCCAGCAATCCAAACAGGGTCGTGAATTTGATAACCGGGTTCAAAGAAACGGAAGATGTATCTTTGAAGGGGTCGCCGACGGTGTCGCCGACAACGCTGGCTTCATGCAACGGGGTGTTTTTCATCTTCAGATCGACTTCAACAATCTTCTTGCCGTTATCCCAGCAACCGCCGGCATTGGCCATGAAAATCGCCTGAAACAGACCGAAGAAAGCGATACCAATCAGATAACCGATGAAGAAGTAGGGGTTAATGAAGGCAAAAGCCAGGCACATGAAGAAGATAACGATAAAGATGTTGATCATACCCTTTTGAGCGTACTGGGTACAAATCTTAACAACTTCTTTACTGTCCTCGATGGATGCTTCTGCTTTGTCCAGATTGATGTTCTTCTTGATGAAAACAACGGCCTGATAAGAGCCGGTGGTAACCGCCTGGGTCGAAGCGCCGCAGAACCAGTAAATAACGGCACCGCCCATGATCAAGCCCAGAATGATTTCCGGCTGAACAAGCGACAGTTTTGCGATAACCTGACCGAAGAGGCGTTCCAGCAGGATGATGATACCGAACACCATGGTTGTGGCGCCGACAACGGCGGTACCGATCAACACGGGTTTGGCTGTGGCCTTGAAGGTGTTACCGGCGCCGTCGCCTGATTCCAGATAATGCTTGGCTAATTCAAAATCAGGTAAAATTCCGTATTCTTTTTTCACAACGTCTTTCGCATCGGCACGTGATTCGATCAGAGACAGTTCATAAATCGACTGCGCATTGTCGGAAACCGGACCAAAACTATCGACTGCGATAGTCACGGGGCCCATACCAAGGAAACCGAAGGCCACCAGACCGAAGGCAAATACCGGTGCTGCAAATACAAATTCGGTAGGCATTAGAGCCATAACGGAAGCATTTTTGGACACCATGTAAGAAACAAACATCAGAAAAGCAATAACGAGACCCAGCCAGAAGGCGGAGAAGTTACCGGCAACCAATCCCGAAAGGATATTTAAGGAAGGGCCACCCTGTTTGGAAGCATTGACAACTTCTTCGCAATGACGGGAAGACGTACTGGTGAAAATTTTGGTAAATTCCGGAATCAACGCACCGGCGATGGTTCCGCAGCTGATGATGACGGACAGTGCCCACCACAAATCAGCGTATTTGGGGTCAAGATCAGATCCCAGCAGATACTTACTGGCGATAAAAGTGACGACGATGGAGACAATCGAGGTGATCCAAACCAGATAGGTTAACGGATGTTCAAAGTTAAATTCTTTTTTACCGGAGAAAGCGGCGGAACAGATAGCATTGTTAACAAAATAAGAAGCCAGCGCAGTGAGGATCATAAGGATTCTCATGGCGAATATCCAGATGATGAGCTTGCCGCCCATTTCGGGATTGCCAGCCAGCGCCAGAGCCAGGAAAGTGATCAGAGCAACACCGGTAACACCGTAGGTTTCAAAACCGTCCGCCGTAGGGCCGACGCTGTCACCCGCGTTGTCGCCTGTACAGTCGGCGATAACACCGGGGTTTTTGGGATCGTCTTCCGGAAGGTGGAAAACGATTTTCATCAAGTCGGAGCCGATATCTGCAATCTTCGTGAAGATACCACCGCAGATACGCAGGGCGGAAGCACCAAGGGATTCACCGATAGCAAAACCGATGAAGCAGGGACCGACCAGTTCTTTGGGAATGTAACCAAGAATCATGATCATGAAGAACAGTTCGATACTGACCAGCAGCAGGCCGACGCTCATACCGGAACGCAGACAGATGTTGACGATATTCAGAGGGTTGCCGGAGAGTGAAGCAAAAGCGGCGCGGGAGTTGGCCACGGTGTTGATGCGGATACCAAACCAGGCGACTGAGTAGGACCCCAAAATACCCAGAATCGAGCAGATCAGAATGATCACAATTTCTCCCGTCGGCATTCCGGACAGAGCACCAAAATAATAAATCATACAGATAGCAATCAGAACCCACAGTGCCATGAGGAATTTGCCCTGCTGGAATAAGTAGGTCTTGCAGGTTTCCCAAATAGTCTGGGATACATCCAGCATGGCCTTGTGTGCCGGCAGATTTTTGGTTTGCACATACTGCAAGATACCGAAAATCAAACCAATAACGCAGATGACCAAACCAACATTGAGAATCGTCATACCGGAAAGGGAGCCACCCATAAAACTGACCTGGCTCAGATCCGGCAGCTTGATGTCCGCCTCACTGGCAAAAGCAGCGCCAGTGGTGAGCAGGAACATCAAACAACTCACTAAAAATGTCCAAATACTTCTTCTAATTTGTAACATCATTCCTCCTCCTTCTTTAAAGACTTAACTACTAATATATTCTTATGGTACTTGGCCGTTGCTTTTTCGAGGCCGGATAAAACAATTTCAGTGCCCGCCTCAGCAGCTGTCTGAATTATTTCAGGCAGCAGGGAAAGTTCTTCATCAGAGTTAAAAGGTTCCAGAACATAACCTTCAATCCGGCATTTGTCGGACGGCCTCCCTATACCCAACCGCACCCGAATGAAGTCGGAAGAACCCAAATTCTCTGTTATTGACGCCAGTCCTTTATGCCCGGCATTACCTCCACCCTTTTTCAGGCGAATATTGCCGAAAGTCAGGTCAAGGTCGTCATGAAAAACAATCAAATTGTTAATATCCGCTTTAAAAAAAGCAACTAACTGTCGTACCGCCGTCCCACTTAAATTCATGTATGTCTGGGGCATGGCCAGGAGCACATCAGTGCCGTTTATCTTTCCTTTGCCCCATAATGCATCAAAACTTTTCTGCTTTAAATCAATTTCAAAGTCCCGGGCCAGCTTTTCCAGGACCATAAATCCGATGTTATGTCTGGTATACCGGTATCGGTTGCCCGGGTTTCCTAAACCAACTATCACGTACATGATTTGCCCCCTCTGTGTTTTGCGTCGGAAAAAAATACTTTTCCAGGTTGAGGGATGCACTTTCTCCTGTCCGGTAACTACAGCGCTTCTTTATCCTTTTTTCTCCTCTGCTGCGGGTGCCGCCGCTCCTTCCGCTGCTTCACCTTCCGCCGCTTCGCCCTTAGCTCCCTTAACTGCGGTAACAGCGGCTACGGCTGCGTCGGGTGTATCAAGAGCCGTTATACCATCGGCAAGTTTCAACTCTTTGACTTTGATGGAATCTCCGATGTCAAGAGCAGTAACATCGACTTCGATATGGTCGGGTAATATTGTCGGCAGACACGAAATTTTTATGTTGCGCTTGAAATGCTGCAATTCACCGCCATTTTCCACACCAATGGCTTTACCGGTAAACTGCAGAGAAACTTCAAATGTCTGCTTGGCCTTCATGTCTACTTCGTAAAAATCGGCGTGATAAAATTTGCCGGTTAAAGGCTGCCGCTGCAATTCTTTGATTAACGATAGTTTTTCGACTTTTTCGTTGCCGTCGTCAATAATCAGTTTGATGAAGCCGTGTTCTTTCTTTTCTTTATAAAGTTTGGCCAACTCGTCGCTTTTGACCGTCAACAAAATATTATCAACAGCTCGACCGTAAAAAATAGCAGGGACACGTCCCTCTTGCCGGAAACGGCGCGCTGGTCCTTTCTTGCATTCTTTACGAACTTGAGCCGCTAAATCAGTTGCCTCCATTTACTCCTCCTAGATAAATAATGAGCTGACAGAATCATTATAATAAATACGGCGCACTGCTTCACTTAAAAGTCTGGACACCGATAATACCTTGAATTTTGAACACTTTTGCGCCCGCTCGGAAAGCGGGATTGTATCCGTGACGACGACCTCTTTGATGTCGGAGTTTTCTATGCGTTCTATCGCCGGTCCCGATAGAACCGGATGCGTACAGCAAACGGATACTTCGAGAGCCCCGGCTTTTTTCAAAGCGCCGGCGCCCTGAACAACGGTTCCCGCCGTGTCAATCATGTCATCAATGAGAATTACGCTTTTTCCTTCTATGTTGCCGATGATATTCATTACTTGTGCTTCGTTGGGGCCTTCGCGCCTTTTATCGATGATTGCCAGGGACGCCCCCAGCCTCTTGCCGAAAGCACGCGCGCGCTCGACTCCTCCGGTATCGGGGGAAACGACGACGGTATTGTCTACGTATTTTTTCTTCATATACTCGAGCAGAACGGGGGTGGCAAAAAGATTATCAACCGGGATATTGAAGAAGCCTTGAATCTGTCCGGCGTGCAGGTCAATGGAAAGGACGCGGTTGGCGCCCGCAGTTGTAATAAGATCAGCAAGCAATTTCGCAGAGATAGGAGCGCGCGGGGCGACTTTCCTGTCCTGGCGGGAATATCCATAATAAGGAATGACAGTTGTGATACGGCCGGCGGAAGCTCGCTTCAAAGCATCGATCATGATCAGGAGTTCCATGCAGGTCACGTTAACCGGTGAGCAGGTCGGCTGAATGACAAAGACATCCATGCCGCGTACGTTTTCATCTATTTCAACGCGCGTTTCTCCGTCGCTGAATGTAGTTACATTGGCCTTGCCTAATGGTATTCCTAAATTATCACAAATCTTTTTAGCGAGAGGAATGTTCGCATTGCCGGAAAATATCTTAATTCTTTCTAACATTCAAAACCTTTCCCCCGTATATAGTGGCTGGGGCGGGAGGATTCGAACCTCCGAGTGCAAGAACCAAAATCTTGTGTCTTACCGCTTGACGACGCCCCACCGAAATCGCCAGATCAACAATGTCCATTTGACCGGAAATTATCGTAATTACAACGATTGGACAAAAAAAACATGAAATTGACGGGGAACTTCTTTTTTTATGGCTTCCGCAGTTTTTTTTGCCGTAATTTCGTCCGTAAAAATGCCAAAAACCGTAGGGCCGCTACCCGACATCATTGCACTCAAAGCGCCATGTCGAATCAAGAGCTGCTTTAATTCCATCAACTCCGGATGCATTTTTAAAGATGCAGCTTCTAAATCATTATGCATTTCCCGAGTAATATCACTCAGTGCTGAAAGCCGCGGAATGCTATAATTAATTTTTCCCTTTGTCAATCTTAAATTGAGGCTTTCGTAAACCAATTTTGTCGAGAGGGGGAAAAAAGGATTAATCAGAACGATATTGAGTTTCAGTGGATTTTCCCAGGCTGTTAACTGATCGCCGATGCCGGCGGCGAATGCGCTGTCGCCGAAAATAAAGAAGGGAACGTCTGCTCCCAGCTTTGCTCCCAATTGCATCAGCCCCGCCTTTGTCAAACCCAATTGGTACATTTCATTTAACGCCAAAAGGGTTGTGGCGGCATCGGAGCTTCCGCCGCCGAGACCTGCAGCCGCCGGTACATTTTTCGTTAGAATTATTTCTATGCCGGAGGAACAGCCGGCATAGGAAAGGATGGATTCCGCCGCGCGAAAAACAAGGTTTTCTTTCGATACCGGCAGATCGCTGTTGGGACATTTCAAAACGATGCCCCCGGAGCGGGGCAAAAAGGTCAGTTCATCGCAGAGGGTTATCTTCTGCATGAGGGAAAAAATGTTGTGATAACCATCCGGACGTTTTCCCAAAACCCGCAGGAAAAGATTGATCTTGGCCGGAGCCTGCTTTTTGAGCATTTTAACCATTTTCTTTGACGTAGCGCATTTTCAGTTCGTACAGGACTCCCGACAGTAAATTATTCTCCTGCTCGGTAAGATTTCCTTTTGTTTTTTCGTTAATCATGTCGAGCAAGTCAATAGTCTGCTTGACGGCGGGCAGGGTCTTTTGATTTTTGCCGGTCGTCGGATCGGGGATGTCCCCGAAATGGAAAAGGGCGGAGGTGTGCAAAGATAAAATAAAATTAGAAAAATTGATCGGAGGATAATCAAAATCTTCATCTGCCATATAAATATCTCCTTAGGAAAACAATTAATAGGGTTTTATGCTCCGTAAGCGGGCGATCCTTTCTTCCAGGGGGGGATGCGTACTGAAAAGATTCATAAACGCTTTCCCCGAAAGAGGGTTAACGATAAACATATGAGCCGTGGATGGATTGGCATCCAGCGGAACAACTTGTGAAGCCCTGGTCAGTTTTTCCAAGGCTGCGGCCAGTCCGTAAGGATTTTTGGTGATCCCGGCGGCGCCGGCGTCAGCCAGGTATTCGCGCGAGCGGGATATCGTCATCTGAATGATGGTTGCGGCGATCGGCGCGAGGATAGCCATGGCTAGAAGACCGATAATTCCGCCATGGTCGTCATCGTCGCTGCTGCTGCTGCTTCCGCCGCCGAGAATGGCCGTCCATTGAGCCATGGTGGCGAGCATGCTGATCGCTCCGGCGATAGTTGCCGCGATGGAGCCGATCAGCATATCCTTATGTTTGATATGGCTCAGTTCATGAGCGATGACGCCTTCCAGCTCTTCCTTGTTTAAAATCCGCATTATGCCTTCAGTTACGGCGACCACCGCATGTTTTTCATTGCGGCCGGTAGCAAAGGCGTTGGGTGTTTCCTCGGGAATGATAAAAACCCGCGGCATCGGCAAATTGGCTTTCAGCGCCAGATTGCGGACAATGTTGAAAAGACCGGGCGCCGAACTTTCCGATACCTCCTGCGCCCGGTACATTCTCAGCACTATCTTATCGGAAAACCAGTAGCTGCCGAAATTCATGATCACGGCGAAAATAAAGGCGATATAGACACCTCCCCGTCCGCCGATCAGGCCGCCGATGAACATCAGCAGCCCCGTTAACGCGCCCAGCAGAAGTACGGTTTTTATGGAATTAGCCATTCTTAATTATTTACTCCTTATTTATTATCCTTCTTTTTGAAATGTTATTATCCCGTCCGACGACAAATCGACTTTGATACGGTCGCCTTCGACATACTTGCCGGCCAGAATCTCCAGCGCTAACGGATCCAGTATCAATTTTTGTAACGACCGTTTCAGAGGTCTGGCACCGTATACGGGACTGTAGCCGACTCCAGCTATATATTTTTTGGCTTTCGTTGTCAATTCGATAGTAAGCTTTCGATCTTTCAGTCTTTTTTCAATCAAAGCCAGCTGGATGTCGACTATTCGGTTAATATCCTCCAGCGTTAACGCCCGGAAATTAATGATGTCGTCAATCCGGTTTAAAAATTCCGGTTTAAAGGTGGCGCGGAGCGCTTCCAGAGTTCTCGCATGCTTTTCCGCTTCATCCAGATCGGCGTCCTGAATCCATTGTCCACCTACGTTGGAAGTCATAATCACGACCGTGTTCTTAAAGTCAACCGTGCGTCCATGGCCGTCTGTAAGCCGGCCGTCGTCCAGTATTTGGAGCAGAATGTTGAAAACATCGGGATGCGCTTTCTCAATTTCATCAAAAAGCAGCACGCAATAAGGTTTGCGCCGGACGGCTTCGGTTAAATGCCCGCCTTCCTCATAGCCGACATAGCCCGGCGGAGCGCCGATCAATCTGGCGACGGCATGCTTTTCCATATATTCCGACATGTCTATGCGCACCATGGCTTGTTCATTATCGAACATGAATTCCGCCAGCGCCCGGGCAAGTTCGGTCTTGCCGACGCCGGTGGGTCCAAGAAAAATAAATGAACCGATGGGGCGATTGGGATCCTGCAAGCCGGAGCGCGCCCGACGCAGAGCGGCGGACACCGCCTGAATGCCCTCCTCCTGGCCGATTACACGCATCTTGAGGCGCTCTTCCATGTGGATGAGTTTTTGCACGTCGCTTTCCATCATGCGTGACAGGGGAATACCCGTCCACCTGGAGATGACTTCCCCTACGTCTTCGGCGTCCACTTCTTCCTTGAGCATCTGATTGTTCTTCTGGGTTTCCGCCAGATTGGCCTGGTCCTTTTCCAATTCTTTGTTGAGAGCCACCATCTGTCCGTAGCGGATTTCCGCGGCCCGGGCCAGATTGCCATCACGCTGGGCGTTCATTTCCTCGGTTTTCAAAGCTTCAATCTGGCTTTTTGTCTGCTGAATTTTCTTAATAATATCTTTTTCCGCCGTCCAGTGCATCTTCATCTGATCCATGCTGGAGCGAAGTTCGGCCAGTTCCTTTTCAATTTTTTCCCGTCTCTCCACAGCGGGTTGATCGGTATCATTTTTCAGAGACTGCAACTCAATTTCCAGTTGAATGACTTTCCTGTCAATGGCGTCGATTTCCGACGGCATGCTGTCGAGTTCGATTCTCAGGCGCGACGCCGCTTCATCGATTAAATCAACCGCCTTGTCCGGTAAAAACCGGTCGGAAATATATCTGTTGGAAAGAGTGGCGGCGGCAATAATGGCGGAGTCCTTGATTCGCACGCCATGATGCACTTCATAGCGCTCTTTCAACCCCCGCAGGATCGCAATTGTATCTTCCACCGTTGGTTCGGTGACCAGAACCGGCTGGAAACGCCGCTCCAGAGCTGCATCTTTTTCAATATACTTGCGGTATTCATTAAGTGTGGTCGCGCCGACGCAGCGCAATTCACCCCGCGCCAGAGCCGGTTTGAGCATATTGGAGGCATCCATCGATCCTTCGGCTGCTCCCGCACCGACGACGGTATGAATTTCGTCGATAAAGAGGATAATCTCGCCTTCCGCACTGATCACTTCTTTCAGAACCGCCTTGAGCCGCTCTTCGAATTCGCCGCGATATTTCGCACCGGCGATCAAAGCGCCGACATCCAGACCGATGACCCGTTTGTTTTTGAGATTTTCCGGCACGTCGCCGTTGACGATCCGCTGCGCCAAGCCTTCCACAATGGCCGTCTTGCCGACGCCCGGTTCACCGATGAGCACGGGGTTGTTTTTCGTGCGCCGCGACAGCACCTGCATGATGCGCCGGATTTCTTCATCCCGGCCGATGACCGGATCGAAAGTTCCCTTGCGGGCCAGCTCGTTGTAGTCTTTGGCATAACGCTCCAAAGCCTGGTACTTGCCCTCCGGATTAGGGTCGGTCACCCGCTGATTGCCGCGGATATCCACTAGAACCTTGAATATATTATCCCTGGTTATACCGGCCGCGCGTAAAATTTTCCCGGCCTGGCCTTCCTTCTCTTCGGCCATGACAATTAAAACATGTTCGGCGCTGACGTATTCGTCTTTCAGCTGGGCTGCCTCGGTGAGCGCTTTATCAAATAATTTATTGAGTCTGCCTCCAAGATAAATCTGTCCCGCGCCCGCACCTTGAACACTGGGCTGTTTTTTTAGATAATTGGTAAGTTCCTGCTCAATTTGCCTGGGACGGGCCTGCAGTTTATTCAGGACGGCGCCGACAATGCCTTCTTCCTGACGTAAGAAGCAAACAAGAAGGTGTTCCGGTTCTATCGACTGATGGCCGAGAGAACTGGCAAGAGATTGAGCTTCCTGCAAAGCTTCCTGTACTTTTAAAGTAAATTTATCAAAACGCATAACATTTCCTCTCTATTCTACCGGTTTTTCTATCGTGACAAATAGTTTGCCGTTTTTAAACACACTGACGTTGCCGGAGGATTGGGAAACTACTATCGCTATTGCTTTGGTCAAATTAGTGATTCCGGCGGCGGCAATATGCCTGCTTCCCAGACCGGCAGGAAAATCACGGCTGTCCAGGGCCGCGTTGAGATGCCGCCCTGCTGTAATTATTGCGCCGTTTTCTTTGACTATAAAAGCTCCGTCAATGGCGGAGAACTCTTTGATTGTTTCCAATAATTCCGGATTTAAAAGATTGCGCTGATCCTCGGTATATCCTAAAAACGGATTGATAATCATCTGCCGGGACAGCTGCAATACCTTTTCTTCATCGCCCAAAACGAATATGGTTCCTACTTTTCTGCTTTCTCTGCCCTGCGCGGCTATCTCGCAGGCAATATTCAATGCAGCATTGAATACTTCCGGGCGAACGCTTTCGATAATATCGTTAATGTAATCCGAAGTTAATATTTCAAATTCTTTTCCCACGTCGAGTACAAAGATACTGTCGGCGTAGCCGAATTTGGGCACGCCACTCAAACAAACTATTTTATCTCCTTTTTTAAATAATCCTGCCACTATACCTTTGGCAATCGCAACTTTGACTGTGCCGACACGCGTAAGATTAACATTGGGAATATTAAGCTTCCTGGTATGCTGCCAGATTTCTTCCGGCAGTTCGTCCTCCTCACGGGCGACAATTATAACCCCGACCGCCTTTTTTATTTCCTCCGGTAAAGCGGCAATGTCTTTTATTACGTCAATGCAAACAAGCAGGGCATCAGCTTTCACATCCTGTGCAATTTTTACCGCGTGGTCGATCATAATATTATTAATTGGTTGCATTTATTTGCCCCAGGTTGGTTTGAAAGTAGATTAAACATGAAAGTATTCGCTGTCAAGGGTATCGGGTTTATTAAAGTAATTATTCCAAAGCATTTCGCCGCCGGGGATGATTTGCCCCGCTCAATCCCCCTCTGCCCGCCGGTGAAACCGGAGCGTCGTTAAAAATACCTTGACCGGGAAATGTTTGTTAGGTAAAAAATAACTAATGATAAAAGCCAAGTCACTTTCTTTTCGAAGGCTCAGATTCAGCGAGAAGGGAGCGGTAAGACGTGTTGTTTCTATACGCATACCTTGTCGAAACATCAGATGGTCAGGCTATGCGCTGGAAAAGCCGATGATAGAACCAACAAAGTTAGCCTTCAAGCGTGACTTTCTATAAGCTATAAAGGAGGCATGACAAGTGAAACTGCCATTGGCAACCGGTACCCTCGAATTATATATAACAGAAATCAACCGTTTTCCGCTGCTTTCACCGGATGAAGAATTCAAGCTGGCCGTGCGTTTAAAAAAATATAACGATATGGCGGCGGCGGAGAAATTAATTGTTTCCAATTTGCGTTTTGTGGTGAAAATAGCCCATGAATACCGCAATTATGGTTTCAAACTCGCTGATTTAATTCAGGAAGGCAATATTGGCCTGATCCATGCCGTGAAAAAGTTCGACCCTTACAAAGGCTATCGGCTAATATCTTATGCCGTCTGGTGGATTCGGGCCTACATCCAAAATTATCTGATCAAATCCTGGAGTATCGTTAAAATCGGGACAACGCAGGCTCAAAGGAAATTGTTTTTTAAGTTGAGCCAGGCGAGAAAGCAACTGGAAACTCTTTCTCAAAAAAATCCGGAATTTGCCGAAATTGCCGAGTCGTTGGGAGTAAAAGGCTCCGAAGTGGCCGAAATGGATCTCCGCATGGGGGCGCGCGATGTTTCGCTGCACGAGTTTATCGGCGATGAAGGCGATTCCTCGTATATAGATTTTCTCGCTTATGAGGGCGACAATCAGGAAACGGCGCTGATCAAAAACGAAGAAACAAGCCTGGTCAAACGCGATATTGCCGGAGCGCTGGCCAATCTCAATGAACGGGAAAGCTATATTATCAAGCATCGTGTTATGGCCGATAATCCCGAAACGCTTCAGGAAATAGGAGACAGATACAAGATTACAAGGGAGCGCGCCCGCCAGATTGAAAAGCAGGCGCTGAAAAAAGTGCAATTGGCGCTGCCCTACCTGAAACCGGACAACTAAGCCCTTTTACATTTGTCCCGAATGAAAAAGAGGATCAGTTTTCTTCACTGATCCTCTTTTCTTAGTCTATTAAGGCGATGTTTATTTTCCTGCAGTTTCGCCGGGGTAGTGCGAAGTAATTCTTCCCGGAGAGGCGAATCTCTTTGGCAAAAGCTTTTACGCCGCCTGCAGCACCATTTCCATT
>OFEK01001924.1_pt1 | contig 12354 bp, 6 predicted proteins | sample 1521131 | NCBI WGS metagenome assembly OFEK01 (sample SAMN05720209, study PRJEB24109) | activated sludge metagenome | isolation source: Anaerobic digester | place: China | collected 2015-12-16
CGCGCTCGGCCCGCCCGGTGACGTACTGCCGCGTGACGCCGTCGGGCACGATGATGCCGTTCTTGCCGCCGGCCTCGATCGCCATGTTGCACATCGAGAGCCGGTCGTCCATGCCGAGGGCCTCGATCACCGGCCCGCAGAACTCCATCGAGCGGTACAGCGCCCCGTCCACGCCGATCTGGCCGATGGTGTGGAGCACGAGGTCCTTGCCGCCGGCCCAGGGGTCGAGCTTGCCCGTGAAGACGAACTTCAGGGCCGAAGGCACCTTGAGCCAGACCTTGCCGGTGGCCATGGCGGCGGCCAGATCGGTCGATCCGACGCCGGTCGAGACGGCCCCGAGCGCGCCGTAGGTGCAGGTGTGGCTATCGGCGCCGATGACCAGGTCGCCTGGGCCCACAACGCCCTGCTCGGGCAGGAGGGCGTGCTCCACGCCCACCTCGCCGACCTCCCAGTAATGGGTCAGGTCGTGCTTGCGGGCGAAGTCGCGCAGAATCTTCGACTGCTCGGCGCTCTTGATGTCCTTGTTCGGCGTGAAATGGTCCGGCACCAGGACGACGCGCGTGCGATCGAACACCTGCCGCGCGCCGGCGGCCTCGAACTCCCGAATCGCGATCGGCGCGGTGATGTCGTTGCCCAGGGCGATATCGACGTCGGCGTAAACGAAATCTCCCGGCGCGACCTCGTCGCGGCCGGCGTGGGCGGCAATGATCTTCTCGGTAATCGTGTGTCCAGCCATGGAACCACTCTCCTGCCATCGTAAGCGACTCGTCGTGACGCTCCTGCGCGCCGCGCGGACAAAGGCGGCATTATAGCAGCCGCGCGCCGATTCGGGAACGGTTTTCGCGGCAACTGTAGCGACGCACCCGTGTTCTGTAGGATTGCACCGTTTGGCGGCGCGCGCGTAGGATTGTGCAAGAGGCCATTTGCAATGCCCATGGACGCGATGCCTCGGCAGGCGTTTAATAGTGCCTCCCAGCATCCTGCCCGTCAGACTCGGACGACCGGATCGACCATTCATGAAAGGTGACTGCCAGTGACTGAGTACTATCAGAAGCTCATGGAGACCATCGACAAAAGCCCCCTGGGCGCCGTGGACTACGGCGTGCTGATCGGCTACTTCGTCCTGATGATTGCCGTCGGCTTCGTCTGCCGCAACTCCAGCAGCAACATCAGCGACTACATCCGCATGGGCTGCAAGGGCACCTGGTGGCTCTCGGGCATGAGCATGTTCATGTCGAGCTTCGCCGCCAGCATGTTCACCGCCTCGGCCAGCCAGGCCTACCTCGGCGGCTGGAGCATCCTGATTCAGCAATGGTTCATGGTGCTGGTCTTCGTCTACCAGGCCACGTTCATCGCGCCGTGGATGCGGCGAACGCGATCCATCACCCCCGGAGACGCCGTCTACGGCCGCTTCGGACGCCTCAGCGAGCAGATCCTCATGTACACCGGCGTCCCGATCGGCATGGTCTGGGCCGGAACGATGCTCCTGGGGCTGGCCACCTTCGTCGCCCCGGTCTTCAGCCTGCCGGTCGAGTGGGTGCTGTTCTCCACGGGCGTCGTCATCGTCTTCTACAGCGTCGCCGGCGGCTCCTGGAGCGTCCAGATCACCGACAACCTCCAGGGCTTCATCCTCATTCCCGTCACGATGGCCGTCGCCGGTCTGTGCCTGTGGAAAGTCGGAGGCTTCGGCGGCCTGCTGGAAGAGATCAACCGGCAGGGCCTTGCCGCCGACTTCGCCTGGATCAAGCCCAGGTCGCACGAGTACACCTACGTCGCCAAGGAACTCTCCGGCGCAATCAGCCCCCAACTCTACACGCTTCCCTGGCTCATCATCATGGGCGTCTACTCGGTGGTTCACGGCTCCAACATCGTCGGCCAGAGCTCGCGGTACCTCAGCCTCAAGACCGACCGCGAGGCCAGCAAGGCCGCCCTGTTCGCCGGATTCCTCACCTTCGCCAACTCCCTCGTCTGGTTCGTCCCGCCGATCTACGGACGACTGTTCCTCACGCCGGAAATCGAGGCCACCAAGGAATTGGGCCTGAAGAACGCCGGCGAAGCGGCCTACGTCATCACCGCCATCAAAGTCCTCCCGCCCGGCCTCATCGGCGTCGTTCTCGTCTGCATGTTCGCCGCCACGATGAGCTCCATGGACAGCTCCCTCACCGGCAACGCCGGCCTGATCATGCGGAACATATACCCGCCGCTGGCCCGGCTCCTGGGCTTCGGCGAGCTGAAAGGAAAGGCCCTGCTCATCTTCACCAAGGTCATGAACCTCTGCATGGGCATCGTGGCCATCACCGTGGCCGCCGCGATGATGTGGTGGCAGGGGGCCGGCGGCCTCTTCGAGATCTTCCTCGACATCGCCGTGCTCGTCGGGCCTTTCAGCCTGCCGTTCATCCTGTCGCTCTTCATCAAGCGGCTGCCATTCTGGTCGCCCATCGTCGGCATGGCCACCGGCGGTGCCGCCGCGTTCCTCCTTCAGTTCGGTGAGCGGCTCTTCGGCATGACCTTCCCCTGGGACATCAACCGCATCTACCACTACAAGCTGCTCTTCGTCTTCTTCGCCACGATCATTCCGACCCTTCTGACCCGGCTGTTCTGGTTCACTGCGACCGACACGTTCCGCGACAAGGTGGAGAAGTTCTTCGACCAGGTCCACACGCCCGTGGACTTCAAGAAGGAGGTCGGCAAGGAGCAGGACGCCCCGCTGGCCCGCGTGATCGGCCGCCTCGGCATGATTCTCGGCGGGCTGTTCCTCCTGTTGGCCATTCCGGCCTGGACCCAGCACTCGGGCGAGGAGGCGGTCCGCGGCACCGTCGCCGTGCTGTTCATCGCCGGGTTCATTGTGGCGATCTCGGCCGCCTACTACCTCCACGGCATCCGCCGCGCCCGGTTGGTGGCGGCCGAGGACCAGATCAACGACCTGGATGCGGTGGAGTAGGGGGGGGCGTGCCGTGCGCCGGCCGCCCAGGCAGTGCACGCTCCAGCCCCTGGAACGCCTTCGCAGGGGCAGCAACCCGCGCGATTAGAAACACGGGCACGCCGGCCATGAGCCGGCGTGCCCGTTGAACGTGTTCCTGCCATGGCACGGGCACTTGTGACGGAAGACGTGCCTCCGCCGCATATGCCTGGCCGTGTGGCCTTACGGTTTGCAGGCCGGCCCGCTGCCGCCGTCCTCGAGTGCCGCCTGATTGCGATCCTGCCGCGCCTTCCTCGCGCCGAACAAGAGCATCGCCAGGGAGATCGCGCCCACGCAGCCCGAGACGAATATCACCGACAGGATGCTGCTCCGCTCCACGACGCCTTCGGAGTCCTTCGCGAAGGGTATGAGCACCAGGATCGCTCCGGCAATGATCAGGCCGAGGGTTCCGATGATCTTCATCAACGAATGGTCCATGTCCTTGCCGACTTCCTTCTTGAAGTCCACGGGCGTGTGAATCTGCTCGAAGAAGATGTCCACGCGGCGACGGTAGTCGGGCTTGGCGGTGAACCAGAAGGCGCATGTGGCCAGCGTCGGAACAATGGTCAGGCCCATGTTGATGTACATCCTGTGATGCCACATCAGGCCGTTCACCCACTCGCCGAAGCCCCTCAGGGCGTCGTCCCAGCCGCCGGGGAGCCACGAGATGCCCGACATCCAGTCGGCCGCCGGTCCGGCAAACATGAAGGTCAGTGAGCCGCTGAAGCCGAACATCATGCCTACCAGGGGCGCCCACCACGGCAGCCACCGGATGAAGAACGACAACGTCATGGCCAGGACCATCGGCGTGCTGACCAGGTTGATGATCTCCTGCCCGATGTCGAAGAGGCTCTTCTCGCCGCTCATTCTGTAGAGCAGCATGGCCAGAACGATCGCCCAGGCCCCGAGCAGCAGGTTGATCACCTGGGTCAATCGCAACAGCTTGGTGCCCGTCCACGGCTCCTTGCCGAACAGCCTCGCCAGCGGCGGATAGATGTTGTTGGTCACCAGGCCGGCGTTGCCCGTCAACGAACTGTCGAGCGAACTCATCGTGGCGGCGAACAGGCCGATGACCACCAACCCGAGCAGCCCCGGCGGCAGCACCTTCTTGGCCACGTAGGCATACGCGCCGTCAGCCGGGTTGTTCAGCTTGCGTGCGTCCTCTTTCGGCGCCGCCGCAGTCTTGGTCTCCGTGTCGGCGGCTGACTCGGCCGTGTTCTCCGTGGCGGTCGCCTCCATATCGCTCTCGGCGTCGGCAGCGGTCTCCGCCGACGATTCCACGTTCGCTTGGACAACGACGTTCTTGCCCATGGCGTTGATCTCGTCCTCATACAGAATGCGGCCGACCATCGCCGGCATGTACCACACGAACGTGCCCAGGCACAGCAGCACGCCGGCCAGCAGTGCGGCCTTGCGGGCATCGCGGTCGCTCTTGACGCTGAGGAATCGCCAGCACGAGGTCATGTTTGCCGACAGGACGAAACTGTACACAAGCGAGGCCACCAGCCAGCCGATGCTGAAGTAGCCCAGGCCCACCTTGGCCGCGGAGGACTTGTACTGGTGTCCTACCTCCATGATGACCTTGTAATCGTCCTGGAGCCCTTTGTCGGCAATGCCCTGGAGGAGCCCGTCCATCCAGCCCACCTGTCTCATGCTCAGGAACAGAACCACCAGGGCGATGGGCACCAGGATGTAGGCCTGGAGCGTGTCGGTGATCTGGACGCTCCACGAGCCGCCCGACACAGAGTAGAACACCACCACGATCCCCACAAACAGGATGACGGTGGGCACCGGCACATTGAATACGACCGCCATGAACTGGCCCAGCGCCAACAGCCAGGTGCCGCCCCAGAGCATCCCGCCCGCCGCTCCCAGGTACGCGTTGATCTGCTCGACGAACGGCCCGTATCGCAGGCGGATCGCGTCCGGAGGCGTGACCGCCCGCGTCCGCCGCATCCACGGAGCGAAGAACATCATGCAGACGTAACCGAACAGCGACCCCAAGCTCATCAGCAGGAAACTCCAGCCCGACATGTAGGCCTGGCCCGCGCCGCCCGTGAAGGTGCCCGCGCTCGTCATCAGCATGAAGATGCTCGTGCCCATCAGCCACCAGGTGCTCTTGCACCCCATGCGGACATAGTCGCTGACGTCTTTGGAGATGCCCTTGCAGAGCCATCCCACGACCATCATCAGGACGAGATAGCCGACCATCACACCCACGTCGACGATCGAGATCTCCCAACTCCCCAGGTTGAACATGGTCCTTGCCTGTTCCACGAGCCAGTCCATAGGCATGTCCTCTCTGTAATGGAACCGTGTCTGGTTACGGCGCGCAACATGCCATACGCAATGCGCATAAGCAATCGCGTACGGTGCGACGAGTTGAATTGCACTGATGTGCCGGATGCGGGCCCACGCAGCCCTCTCACCGTCACGATGCGGAGAACCGTCTCGGCGATGCAGGTGAGAATCCGAACGCGGGCGATACTACCCGGTCCGTGTCGCGATGTCCACGGCGAAATCGACGCCTGGGCATCGGTCCGCCGGACATTTGACGAGAGAACGGGCGTGACGGCACTTTCCCCGCCACGCCCGCTGTACTTATGAAGGAATCTGCCCGTTCCCCTGCTCGGGTCAGGCGGAAAGGCTCCCGGCTACCGGGGGCAGGGGCCGCCGCAGCAGCCGCTGGCGTCGTTGTCGTCGTTCCGCCGGTCGGCAACTGCCGCGGACGCCTCGGCCGCGTCGCTGAGGGCCCGGACGCGGGACTTGCGAACGCCGATCACGTAGAGCGGCCCGAACACGATCGACATGAAGCCCACGATGAAGAGCACCGCGCCGCGTTCGGTCCAGTCCCGTGCGAACAGGAGCAGAATCGAGACCGTGGCGGCCATCATCATACCCAACCCGCCGACCACCTTCAGCAACGAATGGTCGGAGTCCTTGCCCACCTCCATCTTGAAGTCCACCGGCGTGTCGCGCTGCTTGAAGAACTGATCCACCTGACGTCGGTACGCCTCGTCGGCCGTGGACCAGAAGATGACCATGGCCCCGGTCGGCAGAATGGCCAGTGCCATGCTGATCGGCATCCGCCAGTGCCACGGCAAGCCATCGGCGAATGCACTGTACTGTGCGATCAGGTCCAGGACCGGTATGCCGGCGAAGACGGTGCCAAACTTGAGGACGGCCGAGTGGATGAGGGCCGTGAACATGCCGACCAGGGGCGCCCAACTGGGCAGCCTGCGAACGAAGAACGACAGGACAAACGGCAACGACAGAGGCACCCCGAGCAGGGACACGATGTTCTGCACCCTTTCGTAGATGCTGGTGCCGCCCCCTGTTGCGTAGAGGAACAGTGCGATGCAGATCGCCCAGGCACCGAAGCCGAGGTTCACGAGCTTGGTCAGGACGAGCAGTTTGCGGCCCTCCCAGGGCGTGCCTCCGAACAGGCGCACCAGGGGAGGATAGAGGTTGCGTGTCACCAGGCCGGCGGCGCCGGTCAGGTTGCCGTCCATGGCCGCCATGGTGGCGGCGAACATGGCCACGATGACCAGGCCCAGAAGGCCCCTGGGCAACAGCCTCTTGGCAACCACCGCGTAGGCCCCATCCGCCGGATTCTGCAACTTCGGTCGCGCGACAATGCGCTTTGCTGCGGCCTTGCCGGCCTCGTTGCCCGCGGCCGCCGTCTCCGCCTCACTTGCGGCCTCGTTGCCCGTGGCCGCTGTCTCCGCCTCATTGACGCCGTCATTCGGGGTCTCGGCCTGCACCGGCTGAACGTAGCCGGTTTTCGCGGCCAGAGCATCGATCTCGTCCTCGAACTGGAGCCGGCCGACCATGGCCGGCAGGAACCAGATGCACGAGCCGATCACCATGAGCGCTGCCGTCAGGAACGCCGCCTTCCGGGCTTCGCTGTCGTTCTTGGTCGAAAGGTACCGGTGGCAGCCCGTCATGTTGGCCACGATGACGAAACTGTAGACAAACGAAACGATGAGCCACGGCCAGGTGAAGAAGCCGTCGCCGATCTTGCCTACCTTGCTCGTGTAGATGTGACCAGGGTCCTTGATGATGGCATAGTCCTCTTCCAGTCCTGCGGCCTTGATGGCGGCGAACAGTCCGTCCAGGCCCCCGATGGCCTTGAGGCTGAGAAACGTGACGACGATGGCGATCGACATGATGAGCATCGACTGAAGAGCGTCGGTGATCTGGGCGCTCCACGACCCGCCCAGGACCGAGTAGAAGACCACGACCACGCCCGTGACGACAATCACGGCGACCATCGGCACGTTGAAGGCCGCCGCAATGAACGCGGCCAGCGAGTAGAGCCACACGCCGCCCCAGAACGAGGTGAACAGGCAGGCGTAGACCCAGATCTGCTCCACCGCGGGGCCGAATCGCTGCCGGATGGCGTCAGCCGGCGTGACTGCTCGCGTTCGTCGCATCCATGGAGCGAACAGCAGGCCGCCGCAGATCCAACCGAAGGCGCTGCCGATGGCCCCAATGACCACGATGCTCCAGCCGGCCATGTAGGCCTGCGCGCCGCCCCCGGTGAACGTGGCCGCGCTGATACTCGAGATGAACAGGCTCAGCCCCATGAGCCACCACGTGCTCTTGCAGCCCATCCGGACGTAGTCGCTGACGTCCTTCGAGATGTCTTTGACCAGGAGGCCCACGACGATCATCAGCACGAAGTACCCGACAATGGCCCCGATGTCCACACGGCTGATTTCCCATTGGCTGACGTCGAGTACCGCCCTGACATCCTCAATCCACCTGTCCATCATGGGACATCCTTCCTCATCACCAGACTGCTTCTACGCCGAATCGGCGACACGCCACATACGATCGCCTGGGGGGCGACGCAACCGCAGCCATGGACTTGCGGCCTGCCGTCGCACCGGGCCGACCCGTGATTGTACCGAGTGGCCGGCAGAATCGTACAAGGTTTGGGGCGGCCTGTCCACACCCAATTTCAGGCGTAACCTCGTGTTGGCCGTGCAGATCGGCTTCTCGGGAGGCCCTGGCGAGGGCCGACGGCGGGTCAATGGCCGGCCCGCAGGGCGAAGACATGGACCTGGCCGCCACGGACCCCGAGTGTCAGTGGCCAGGCGAGCAGGCCTACCGCGAGTTTGGTCAGTTCGCTGGCATTTCGCGGCACGAACAACCGGTGGAACGGGCGGTTGTAGGTGTGGCACTCCTGGCGAAGGCCCAACTCCGCGAAGATTTGCCGCAATTGCCAGCTCGCCAGTGGTGTCAGGTGCCCCATGTCGCGGTAGTGCTCTTCGTAGAAGAACGAGAATCGGCCGCGAAGGAGGAACCGCACGCGGCTGTAGACGTCCTCGATGTTTGGCGTGGTCAGGAGGAGCAGCCCGCCGGGAGCCAGCAACCGCACGCACTGTCGCAGAAAGTGCCGCGGGTTTTCCAGGTGCTCAATGATCTCGACCGCTGTCACGACGTCGAATGTGCGGCCCATGGCTCCGGCGAAGTCGCCGTTGAGGTCGAGGCCATGGCAGGGCACCCCCTCGACGGCAAAGCGACCGGGCTCCCGTTCCACGGCTTCGCACGCGTAGCCGGCCTCGCGCAGCCGCAGGGTCAGCGCCCCTTCGCCGGCGCCCAGGTCCACAACGCTCGCCGGGGGCGGGCGAAGCCGCTGCACCACGGCCGCCGCCGATTCGTGCAGCCCCGGGGCGGTCCGCATCGTCAGGCCCTTGTAACTGTCCATGAGGCGATCTCCTGTGCCGGGCGTTGCCGGGCATGATACCCGACGGCCGCCGACCCGTCACCAGATTCCTTCGGCAGGACAGGGGCCGTACCCGCGGCACGGGCATCTTGCCCGTGAGCGGGAGGGACAGGCAAGCCCCTGCTTCCCCAACACGTTGATGCACTCCGGCAGGACGATGTCCTTGATAATTGGGCCGCCGGCGGATATCCTGTGTGTCTGAAGGAGCGGCTGGGCCGTCGTTGCCGGCGTACTGGCGACGGGCGGGTGACGCGATGGGCCGACCAGGGACCGTCGCGACCGCCAGGGGGCTGCTCGCAGGAGTGCAGGGAGGATACCGTCCGCCATGGCGGCGAGCGACTTCAAGGTGCTGTGCATTGTCCCGGCCTACAACGAAGAGGAGGCCGTCGTCGGCGTGGTGCGCGACCTCCGCGACCACGTGCCGCATGCCGACGTGCTGGTCGTGGACGACGGCAGCGTGGACCGCACGGCGGCCCGGGCCCGCGAGGCCGGGGCCATCGTCTGCAACCTCAGCTACAACCTGGGCATCGGCGCCGCCGTGCAGACCGGGCTTAAGTTCGCCCACACTCACGGCTACGACGTGGCCATCCAGGTGGACGGCGACGGGCAGCATCCGGCCGAGCAGATTCACAAGCTCCTGGCCGTCCTCCGCGACCATCCCGAGGTTGATATGGCCGTCGGCAGCCGGTTCCTCGAGGACACCGGCTACGAGTCTCCCGTCAGCCGCAAGATGGGCATCGGCATCTTCTCGGTGATTCTGAGCATCGTGTGCGGCCAGAAACTGACCGACACCACCAGCGGCTTCCGGGCGACGCGCGGCGAGGCCATCGGATTCCTGGCCCGGTACTATCCGCGCGATTACCCCGAGGTGGAGGCTCTGGTGCTCCTGCATCAGGCTCGCTACGTGATCCGGGAAGTGCCGACTGTCATGCGACAGCGGCAGGGCGGCGAAAGCAGCATACGGCTGTTCCACGGCGTGTACTACATGATCAAGGTCCTGCTGTCCCTGCTGATCGAGCTGCTGAAGAAGGCCAAGGGCCGCAAGGGCGACCCGACCTCGCTGGCTCGCAGGGCTATGGACTGATCGAAGGTGACCGGCATGAACGCAATCGCCCTGATCGGGGACCTCAAACCGTTCCAGGTGCTGACCATCGGCATGGGCCTGGTGCTGTTTCTCCTGACGTTCGAGATGATCCGTCGCGACCTGCTTCGGACCGCCTACGCGCTGCTCTGGCTTGCCAGCGGCCTGGCGGTGGCCCTCATCGGCCTCTTTCCCGACGCGGTCAACCTCCTGGCCAAGTACACCGGCATGAACTACCAGACCGGCATGCTGTTCAGTGTGTTCGGCTTCGTTCTGCTGCTGATGATGCAGTACTCGATCATCATCAGCCGCCTCAGCACCCGCAACAAACTGCTGACCCAGGACGTGGCGATCCTCCGCGAACAGGTCCGCCGCCTCGCCGTCCGGATCGATTCGCATGGGACCGCGCCGTCGGACCCCGAGCCTTCGCCCAGCCGCTCCCCCGAGGCCCCCGGAAAAGCCGGCGAATCCAGCGATTCCCGATAGTCTCCTCCCCAGGCCCCCCAGCGACGCGGGCTGTGCCCTGCTTGCGACCCTGCCCGGTGGGAGGCTGCTTGCCCTCCTGACACACGCAGACAATCGCATGCCTCTGCGACACTTCCGTTGTGAGGACAGGCCGCCGACTGCCGGGTCACTGCTGTGGCCCTCATTCTGTGACCTTTCCTGCGACGATGTTCCGCGATTCGGATGCCTTGTTTCATCCAAGCGCGGGGCAGCGACGACCAGGCGGCCCCAGGGCTGTCGCACCCTTGTCATAACTCTCTGTATGAACGGCGCGTAGCACTTCGTCGGTTGAGGGCCGGGTGGAGCTGATCGCATCCGATGCACTGAAAAAGGGGGTGGCCGCGGCTGTCCGATGTGCTATGGGGAATGGCGAACAACATGCTCCCGAAACTGCCTCTCGGGGCAACAGTCTGACCGGGCCTTCTCGGGAATCAACCAGAAATGCCGGCGAATACGCAACCAATTACCCACAAACGCAACATAATACCCTTGGTGTTGCCCGCATCTGTTTCGCATAGTATCGGTGTCAGGCTGACGGTCGTTGACCGTTCGGACGGGGCTGTCGCGTCACTTCCTCCCGTCTGACCGGTGCCTGCCGAGTTGGTTGATGTCGCGGCATCTCGTTGGGGCACATGCTCCATTCATGTCTTTCTTCCCTTTTCCCCTGGTTGGAGGTACCCATTATGAGAACCCTGTTTGCGTCGGTGCTTGTGCTGTTCCTGGTCGTACCCCTGTCGGCGGCGACGTACTACATTGACGTCGTCAACGGCGACGATACCACGGGTGACGGTTCCGAGCAGTCGCCCTGGGCCACCATGTCGAAGGCCGAGGCCAACGCCACCGGAGGCGATATCGTCTACCTCCGTGCGGGCACCTACCCGAAGTTCACGGCCAACAAGCTTTACACGCCCGTTCGCACCGATTACCTCGTGTGGAAGGCCTATCCGGGTGAGAGCGTGACCCTTGAGGGGCTGGACCTGAACCGCTATTGGACGCAACCCGACCTTGGCGGCTTTGTCTGCTACATGACCTTCGACGGGCTCTACATCCACAGCGATGCGACTGGGAATCTGGTTTCTGCCCAGGGGGCTTCCTATGTCAAGTTGCTCAATTGCATGGTTGAGGGTGATCGCGACTCCACGGGCCAAGTCATCTCCCTTCGCGACAGTCGCTACATCCTCATCGACGGATGCGATGTCAGCGAGGGCTGGTTCGACATCGTGCTCTGGGGCTGGGACCTGACGCTCCGCAACAGCACCGTGCACGGCGCCGTCGAGGATGCCATCCGCATCGTCAACGCAAAGGACATCCTGGTCGAGGACTGCGAGATCTACGACGTCGGCAGGAACGACGAACTCCACAACGACGGCATCCAGTGGTTTTCCACGGCCAGCGGCCCTGTGGAACTCCAGATTCCGTGCAGCAACGTCACCTTCCGTCGCCTGCACATCCACGACATCGAGGACCAGGACTTCTGGGGCGCAGGCGGCATCTTCGGCACTCACACCAACTTCGTCTTCGAGAACCTGTTCCTGGAGGAGACTCCCACCGTTGCATGGGAACTGAATATCGGCGACACCGAGGCCGTCGTACGCAACTGCACAATCATCGGTTCCATGCGCTTCACGCCCGGCAGCATCGGCGACGTCCGCAATACGATCACCGGCTCGTTGTACTGGGAGAACGGCTCCACCAAAACCTACGAGGACTACAACTGCATCGGCACCCTGACCGGCAGCACGGCCGGTGCTCACACCCTGATCGGCTACAGCCCCGCCTACATGGACCCCGACAACGGCGACTTCCGCCTGTCGCCCGACTCGCCCTGCATCGACGCCGGGACCTCGGACTCGGTCCCTGCGACCGACTTCCTGGGCCTGCGGCGCATCGACACGGTCGGCGCGCCGAACAACGGCGGCGGAAGCGACCCGTTCCATGACATGGGCGCCTTCGAGTACCAGGGCGCCGCGGGCGGACAACTCTGCGCCCCCCTGGCCGTCACGGTCAGCAACCTCGGGTCCGGCAGTGGCTCGGTCACCGTCACCGCCGACGGCTACTACGAGGTCACCCTGCGCG
>OFEK01001927.1_pt1 | contig 12335 bp, 8 predicted proteins | sample 1521131 | NCBI WGS metagenome assembly OFEK01 (sample SAMN05720209, study PRJEB24109) | activated sludge metagenome | isolation source: Anaerobic digester | place: China | collected 2015-12-16
ATCATATTAAATGTTGCAGTAGAACCATCATCCATTTCGAATATTGCACTCTGATGGTCCACAACATCATTATCACATTTGTACACACATCTTCCATAGGGTCCTGTCTTTAGAGCTTCATATCGTGCTGCAACGGATGTATCAACGGATATAACATCGGATGGCCATGTTACATTGGTTATCTGCTTCAGGTAAAGAGCCGGTGCAAAATAGGGACAGGTTTTCTCATGAGGGCACCCGCCAAGACAATAATCTGTCGCACCCTCAGGTGCATTTTCCTTTTTAAAATACATAAGATTTCCTTTAGAAGTTACAGATTTACACTTGCGTCCCATTAGGTATGTAATTATATCCAGATCGTGGCAGGATTTTGCTAATATCCATGGACTTGATACAGTTTCGTTTCTGAATATGCCTCTCACAAAAGAATGAGCAAAGTGCCAGTAAACCACATTTTCAGTAAGCTGAAAGTTTATTATTTGACCAATTCTTCCACTTTCAAGTACTTCCTTGAGTTTTTCGAAGAAGGGTGAATAGCGCAGTACATGGCAGACCATAAGCAGCAGGCCTTTTTCTTCAGCCTTGTTAACCATATCTCTGCACTCTTGTTCATTTGGCGACATGGGCTTCTCAAGCAATATATGATAGCCTTTTTCAAGGGCGGCCATTGCAGGTCCATAATGAACCTTATCAGGTGTTGAAATAATCACTGCATCAGCATATTTATCACCCTTTAAAGCTTCTTCCCATGATTTATATAGTCCATCTGCAGGAATACTGTATCTCTCTGCAAACATTTTCAAACGTTCTTCATTAGGGTCTGCTACTGCAACAATTCCTGCACCGTATTGTTTTGCATAATTGGCATATACCCTGCCTCTGGAACCAGCCCCTATTATTAACAGTTTCATATCAATTGATACCTCCAATTATTGAATATATTTTATACAAATTATAACATATAGCAGCGATCAGTTACAACAAATAAACCTGTACTGCAATAGATTTAGATGCAATATTACACCTTTTTAATTTCAAAAACATAACGCAAGCCTAAGCTATAGAAATTCCCATAACCATAGTTTTGTTATTTAAAGTAAAATAGTTCAATAATAAAAAATATGGAGTTTGCTAAATAATAATATCAAAAGATATAATTTATAATATTGATGATTTTTATAACTGACATTTGCTTTCATTATTCAAGAAGGAGAAAAAATAGATGGGCAGTATATATGTGGATTTTGATCAGGATGTGCCCCGTTTTGCTTGTACTTATTGCAATAATTGTACAAGCATTATGGGAAAAAGTCTGTGTAATATAAGTAATAGAGGATGCTGCTGGTATTTCCCCAAGTTTACTCTTTTAGATATACAAAGAATGATAAGAACCCTGGACGGAATACAAACGTTAGAACATATAAAAAACCAACCAGGAACTGTCATTAACAATTATTATATCCATGCAAAAGGATTCTTTGATAAGGAAGGATATGATAAATGGCTAAGTGATAACTTTTTTGAAGATAAACCTGTTGAGGACTGTACTATATTTTTCAGAGCATGTCCTTTTGTAAAGAAAGGTTCCGGCTGCACTCTACCACCACGTTTCAGGACAATTGTATGCAATTTTTTCATATGCAACGATGTTATTGGCAGAGCTGATATACAGGGTGCATTTAAGCCTTATATTGAAGAACGTTCACGCTACGCCGCATGGGTGGAATGGGAAAATCAAACTTTGGAACATTTGCTTCGTGAAAAAGGTGTTGATCTTGCAAGGAACTATGAAGCATCAATCAGCATACTTCAGGACACACCTCTTGATGTCTATGAATTTCCCATGCTCGAGCCAATTAATATGGATGATACATGGAATGATACATGGAATAAGGGTGCCTGATAGATATTAGTGCGATATAAATAGGTGCCGATATATTTTGGTGTCGGCACCTGCTCAGAATTTAACCCTGTTCCGCCCTTCTTTCTTTGCATCATAAAGTTTTTTATCTGCACTTTCAATAAAGTCTTCTATGGTTATACATGCATTCCCACTAAAAGTACAAATACCAAAACTTGCAGTTATTCTAAAACGCTTCCCTTCATATATAAAAGTTTTGTTCTGTATAGAATTACGCATTCTCTCAGCAATTTCTGCAGCAGTGTTGGTATCTGTTTCAGGAAGACAAATCAAAAACTCTTCTCCACCATACCTTGCCACCCAGTCCTTACCTTTTCTTACAGAACCAGTTAATGTTTCAGCAAAAGCTTTTAATACCATATCTCCATTTACATGTCCATATTTATCATTGACGCTTTTAAAATGGTCAAGGTCTGCCATTATTATAGATATAGGTTTATTCATAATCACACTGTTCAAAATATCTACAGGGAGCCTCTCATTAATATATCTCCTGTTAAAGAGCTCAGTAAGGCTGTCTTTAATAGCAATTTGGTTCAAATTATTTATTATACTGTAAATCTCATTACTGCCCTGTACAACATCATCACCTACAACCATACTGCTTGTAACATCCTTTAGAAGTTCAACAATAACAATTTTATCCCCTAAATTAACCGGCACAGCTGTTACAATAAAGACTTTTTCTTTAACATATTCAATTTTTATAAAGGTATCATTATCTCTATATGCCCTCATAGATATACAATTATCACAGATTTTATCCTGCTTCCAGAATTGATAGCAGTATGAATCCAATTCGCAAAAATTATCCTCTTTGCATTCATAAACTCTTTTCTTTACAGGATCCACTACTCTCACTAAATTGTACATTTTATTAAAAAGACTAAGTTTTTCTACTAACTTATTAATGTCTTTTTTACAATCGCAAGAATTTAGTTCATTCTTTATTGAGTTATTCTTTTGTATATTACCAGCTATGTCAATATTACCAACCGTATCCAATTTTATTGCAACCTTTCACCATATTAATTTAGTATTTGCTATTGCATATAATATCCTCATTTATGAAGATTATGAGGATATTATATCATTCATATTTTTACAAGCAACATAATTTTCAATTTTTATTATTCAAATATGCACTCATCCAAAAATGCAGGCTTATACCCTTTCTCCACTGCCCATTTTACAACAGTCAGCACTTTATCCCTGTACTCAGGTTGATATGCCGTATAGTGAGGATAAAAATACTGTTCATGTATGAGTAGATCCATATAAGCAGACTGATGCGGATCCTTATATATATTATCAAGGAATGGTCCTATTTTATCAACCTTATGACAGTCTGTTATTATAGCGCTTCTGATAAATATTATATCTTCCTTATTATCTTTCCATATAAAACGTCTGAAGATATTTCTCCTTTTTTCAATATCCAGATAATATGAAACCGGTATTCTTTCTGCAAGTTCATTATCTACGTTAAAATCAGCTACCAGACCTTTGTAGCCTGAATCTCTCAAAGCTCTGCATCCTTCAACAGTTGCTTCTCCCCAATGTAAAGTAGTTACAGGTCCTGCAAGTCCCCCCCCTGCAAATCGTCTGATCTCATTTAAAACAAGATCACAGTCCTTTTTCATTTCATCATAAGTGGCATTTATATATGGTTTGTCCGGCTTATTGGCCAAAGCATGAAAACTCAACCTCAGCCATTGGGAGTTATCCTGCCATTCGCTTTTATACTTTGCAGGCATCTGAGTAATATTGAAACCATCGTCAGTATGGTAATAAATATTTATATGGACCTTCGTGCCATATGTATCGTGTACCTGCTTAAAAAATCCCAGGTACGGGTTATCAAAAATAGACTTGTAATTATGTGAATTTTCAGCGATATCCTGGAGAAACCATATATTATCATCCAGAGATAATCTATATTTACCCGCATAATTTTTAAGCCAGTAAACTATCATACTTTCACTACAGCCGCTGTTTTCTTCAACAACCTTTATAACATTGCTATAGCACTTAAGCTGTACCTCTGCCGTATATAATCCATCTTCGTATAATGCGCTTATACCATTTATACTTATTTTAGAGCCATTAGGTGCCGTTACTTTTACCTTAGTAAACAAGCTCCCTCCAACTGTCTTTCCATCACGTTCATTAAGCATATCCCCATCTATAGGGCTGATTATTTTAATACTGGTACTGTTATTCACTGGTAAATATTTCTTCACTTTTAAAATATGCACCCCTTCATCATTATATATTTGTCAACTTGTACTTCCTTTATTATAATGAATTATTTTGAATATGTCCAAGCTTCTTTCTTCAGAAAGAAAGGATAGGAACTTATCCTATCCTTATTTCTTTAATTTTTCATTGTACTTTAATTTTTCATTGTATTTTGCCTTGCTTTACGGTACCATCAAAAGGGCCTTTTTTCATTTCCATACCTTTGTGAAATTTCATTCTGCCAGGGGACTTGGTTCCATCAGGTAATCTCATCCCATTTGGAAATCCATTTTCGCTAATGTTATTTTGCATTTCATTAATTCGCTCAATGTGCTTATCACCTTGATCATTTGTTATCAAACCGGCTGCAACCATCTTATTAACCAGTTCTTTCTGTAAATCACCCATCTTATTGGAGTAATCCAATAAATCAGCTTTTTGCTGTTCTGTAAGATTTTCAGGATTAATTCCTTTCAGGTCCAAAAAGCCAAGAAAGCCAAGCCTTTCAAAACAGCCTTTTCTCATAAACAGGCCATATCCATTATTTTGATTGTTCTTATTCACTTCATCAATTTTTTTGATGATGGAATCTCCCTGTTCTTTGGTAAGTAATCCATTGGCAATCATTTTGCTAATAAGTTCATTCTGCGCATCAGCCATCTTTTTTACTGTATCTGACAGCTCAGACTTCTGCTGATCGGTAAGCTTGGAAGTATCGATTTTGTTATAATTGAAATCTTCAGCAAAATCCTCTTTCCTTCCAAAGCCTTTTACACCGCCAAACCCCCTGAGGAAACCTGCTTCGCTGCCACCCTTATTCATATCATCTATTTTACTGATAGCTGTATCTCCTTGTTCACGGGTCATGGAACCGTTTTCTACCATCTTGTTAATAAATTCTTTCTGTAAATCAGCCATCTTTTGGGAATAGTTTTTAATATCAGCTTTCTGCTGATCAGTAAGTTTTGAAGTGTCTATTCCAAAAAATCCTCTTACGGCTTTTGCCGCAGGGGCATCAGAAGCTGCTGCAAACACAGAGAAAGGTATTACAACAGTTGCGACAAGTGCTAATATTAGAATTAACTTTTTATTCAAACTATTCACCTCCCTTCGCTATTTGATGTTTTTATTCTAACCATATAATTTGTATATTAGGTGTTGAAATTATTAATTTTCTGTGAATTATTATTTATTATTGCATCTCATAATTTTAGAAATATTTTCTCAGCAGTATACTGGCAAACTGCGTAAATGGGCAGATTAGGAAAAGAAAAATCAGGTAAAGCAAAATTAAGTAAAGGAAAATATAAACTCAAAATTATGTAACAAGAAGGTGTGAAACATGAATCATGAAATTATGAAACAAATCCTTCACTTTATAAACAAGTTATGCTATAATAAACTAGCAATGATTGTTAAATATTAAACAATCGAATATTTCACAACGAAAGGTTGATGCTTAATGAAAAATCTATTTGATCTAACTGGAAAAGTTGCAATTATTACCGGTGCATCAAGCGGTATAGGAGTTGCTGTTGCAAAAGCTTATGCTGAGCAGGGTGCAGATATTGCTTTGTTTGCAAGGCGTGCTGAAAAGCTTGAAGCAGTTGCTAATGAAATAAGAGCTATGGGACGGAAAGCTCTGGCTGTCCGCTGTGATGTAGGAAATGAAGAACAAGTCAAGGCTGGCGTTGAAAAAGTACTTGCTGAGTTTGGCAAAATTGATATTCTACTTAATAATGCAGGAATTGCTACTCCGGGTGGCGTGGATGAGCTATCTGATGAAGATTGGAATAAAACCATGGATGTTAATATTAAAGGTGTTTACTTAATGAGTAAATATGTAGTTAAACATATGAAGGAAAGAAAATACGGAAGAATAATTAATACTGCTTCTGTTAATGCGATTGTTGGCAGCAAAATTGCACCGCGTCATGCTTATAACGCATCGAAAGCTGCTGTTCTCGGTATTACAACAGGCATGGGAACTTCCCTTATCCAATATGGTATTACTGTAAATGCCATTGGTCCCGGATTGTTCAAAACTGAAATGACCGAAGATACCCTGTTTAATGAAAAAATGCTGGGTTATTATAATCAGCTTTCACCTGCCGGAAGGCCTGGAAAACTTGAAGAAATTACCGGTATTGCCATATATTTTGCTTCAGATGCTGCCAGTTATACAACCGCTCAGGTTATTTACGTTGATGGTGGATGGACAGCAATTTAGTGTTCTAGTATACCAAAATATCTGCAACACCAATTGGTGTTGCAGATATTTACGCAAATATTCGCATATCTTAGCAGTTAACTTATCTCTTCTGCCATCTTTCATATGATTTCTGATAGATGTCCAGTATCTGATCAATTCCCATATCTTTTACACCCTTAACATAATTGTCCCAATCTGTCATCGGTTTCTTGCCAAGTATGAAGTTTAACAGGTTTTCATCGACATAGGTCTGAATATCTGTAAGTTTCTGGCTGATTAAGCTGTTTTCTTCAGCAGAGAAAGATAATCCAGGAACCATAGGTTCAACAAACTTGGCGGGATCACGATATTTCTTTCTGTCGACTTCAATATATTCTGCTACTGTTGCGGATGTAAGACTCCAGGGCTGAAATATTGTAGGCCATATGCTTCTTCCGAAAGATACCATACCACGAGCTTCGTTCATAGTCTTTCCATCAGGATTCTTTAATACAAAGTCAGTCCACTTTGGCTCACCATTTACAATTGTATAAGTTACTCCTTCAACACCATATACATATGTTTGACCTACATCACCATACCAATAATCTGCCCATCTTGCAGTTTCCTTTGGGTATTTATTTGTTGCAGTAATAACCATACCATTTGGAACAACTGAACTACCAGGCCACATATGGATTTGATCTCCATAAGGTCCTTTCATAATAGGAGCTTCACGTACATTGAACTGATCCTGAGTTTTTCCTTCTTTTTCAGCTGTGGTATTTAGTACAGCCATGTCGCCATTAATCCAGCCTCTCCACATTGCAACCTTGCCTTGCAGTGCTTTTGCCTGAAAAGCTTTAGCGTCATTAGTTACAATTTCAGGGTCAATCAAACCTTCGGAATAGAGCTTTCTTAACCATTCAATACCTTCTTTAAATCTGGGTTCTATCTGCCCATAATGCACTTTATTATCCTGAGGAGCAAGTTTTTCTGCAACATATAATCCTTCAGGGAAAACACCCCATGCAGCAATCATGCTGATTGCAGCATTCATACCTTTCCCGCTTTCGCCATATCCGCTAAAAGGAGTAATGCCTTCTTTTTCTTTTAAGGTCTTCATTGCGTTATACCAATCATCTGTAGTCACAGGCATTGCAATATTATGTTTTTTCAGAAGATCGTTTCTGAGAAGCATTACATTATTTCCTGAAACAAACTGATAAATATAAGGTAATGAGTATACTTTACCTTCATCAGTGGTAACTACCTTTTTTGAAAATGGGTACTTTGCAAAAGCTTTCTTTAAATTTGGCATATCACTGTCAATAACAGATTTCAAATCAATGAATGCTCCCTGCTGTCCATATTTTTCAACATCAAGAGGTGCTATTACAGCATCAGGAAGATTTCCTGTATTCATTGCAAGAGTATATTTTTCCTTGAAGTTAGCTTGTGGTGGAATATCCCATTCAATTTCAATATTTGTTTTCTTTGCATATTCTTTTAAGATTGCCAATTCGCCATATTCTGTGTCATACATAACATAGGGCTTCATAAATCTTAATTTAATGGGTTTTTCAGAGATAGGAAACTTTATGCTCGGGTCAGGCTTGATTAAATCTCCGGATGCCAGAATTTCTGCAGGAGTTTTTGGTGTGCTGCTTACTTCTGTAGTTTTTTCCTGAGTTGGAGTAGTTAGTTTAGTTTCGTTGTTTCCATCATTGGTTTTTTTAACTGTACAGGATGCAAATAATCCGGCACACATAACCAATGCCATAACTAGAGACACTACTTTAAAGAATTTTTGTTTCATAAGAATACTATCCTCCCTTTTTTTTGTTATTGAATTGATTAAAAAGATAATTTTATTGCAAGGTGAAATCATAACATTTATGTGTTATAGATTCACACATTGTTCAATGTTAGTATAATCAAATGTATTTTTTAGTGTAAAGTACCAACTTGTGCTTTTGTTTAACAAAAAATTATTATCATTATTTGTTAAACTGTGCATATTTTGTTGATCGGCAGTATAACAAAGCAGTAATAATTTAGCCTTTGATTGCCCCTATAAGTATGCCTTTTACGAAGTATTTCTGCAGAAAAGGATATACCATTAATATAGGTACTGTAGCCACTACAATAGATGCATAGCGGATGCTTTCCCCTATAAATTCCTGCTCTGCCGCTGACCCTAATCCTTCTGCCATCCTTGCATTTAACAGGTTTTGCAGCAATATTTCCCTCAATATCAACTGTAATGGATATTTTGCCCTATTATTCAAATAGATCAATGCATTAAAAAACGCATTCCAGTGCCCCACTCCGTAAAATAGAGTCATAACTGCAATAATTGGTGCTGATAGTGGAAGCACAATACTTACAAATATCTTCAAGTCATTGGCACCATCTATTATAGCAGCTTCCTGAAGTGAAAACGGTACATTTGCAGTAAAGAATGTCCTCATTATGAACATATTCCATGTACTTACTGCACCTAAAATAACCATTACCCAAAACGTATCAATCAAATGCAGCTTCTGTATCAGCAAATATGTTGGAATAAGTCCGCCACCAAAGAACATGGTAAAAGTAAAATATAATGTCCAGACCTTTCTCCCATAAAAATCCTTCCGTGATAAAGGATATGCAGCCATAGAAGTAAGTATTATATTAATAAATGTTCCTACAACAGTATAAGCAATTGTATTAAGATAGCTTCTCCAGATATCCTGATTAATGAATACTCTCCTATAACCCTCAATTGTAAATCCTTTCGGCAGCAAACCTACTTCGTTAGCCATGACTGCAAAAGGGCTGCTAAAAGATACACTAACAACATGAATTAAAGGATATAAAACCACTATACATGTTATTATAAGTAATAGGATAATAATATGGTAAAAGATTCTTTCTCCAATCGATTCCTTTATAGCTTTACCCAATTTTGTCACCTCCTTACCACAAGCTTGTTTCACTAACTGCACGACTGAACTTGTTAACTGCAATCAGTAATATAAAATTAATTATTGAATTAAACAATCCTATTGCTGCAGTATAACTGTAATTTGCATCCAAAATGCCTTTCCTGTAAACATATGTAGAAATTACATCTGCTGTGTCATAGGTTAATGGGCTATATAACAGCATGATTTTTTCAAATCCGACACTGAACATACTTCCCATTCTTAAGATAAGCATAATAATTACAGTAGGAAGAATTCCCGGGAAAGTAATATGCTTCATCTTCTGCCACTTTGTTGCACCATCCACTGTTGCTGCTTCATATAATTCAATATCTATTCCTGCTAATGCTGCCAGATATATTATTGATCCCCAACCTGCAGACTGCCAAACTCCTGATAAAACATATACTGTTCTGAACCATTTTGGTTCTGCAAGGAAATGTATGGGTTGCCCGCCAATAGCTTGTATAAACCTGTTAATAAACCCTGTACTCGGAGATAAGAAAGACACAAGCATACCGCAAATAACTACTACAGAAATAAAATGCGGCATATAAACTATGGTCTGTACACTTCTTTTAAATCTGTTGCTCTTTACTTCATTAATTAATAAAGCCAGTATAATAGGCATAGGGAAGCCTACAACAAGTTCATAAATATTAATCGCCAAAGTGTTTCTCAGTAAACGATAAGCAAATGGAGATTCAAAAAATGATTTGAAATGCTTAAGCCCGACCCATGGACTGCTTATAATACCTTTAAACGCATTAAAATCTTTAAAAGCAATAAGTACTCCATACATGGGCATATAATGGAATATAAAATAATAAACTATTATTGGTAATATTAATAAATATAGGTATCTTGATCTGTAAAAGCCGCAAGCAACCGCAGATATTCCAGTTTTTTTTGAAGATATCCCTCTTTTTTCACTTGTGTCTTTATTTTTCATGGACAATTTGGGTGATATCATTTTAGCTCCCAGTGTTTCCAATTATGTTCTCTCCTTTCTGCTTGACAATAGCGCCCTCCATCAGCTACAATTATAAACCCCGGGAAGTTTTACTGTAAAGTTGCAATTTGTGATTGCTTTTAACATTTACTTTGATTTTACATATTTCTAACTATACAAATTTCATAAAACAGTCCAAAATCTTATTTTTATTAATACAATCCGGACTCTTAGGGTGCACATAATTTATCTGAAGAAAATGCGCCCACAAATATATTTTATTTTACAAATTCCCTATAGTACGGAAATTAGTAGGTGTAATACTTTCATAACGCTTGAATACACGGGAAAAATTGTGCAGACTGTTATACCCAACTTCCTCAGCAATTACGGCAACAGTCTTTTCAGTATTCTGCAAAAGCTCCTTTGCTTTTTGCAAGCGTACCTGATGTATATAATCAGTTATTGAATAACCAATGTGATCTTTCATAAAGCGGCTTAAATAAGATGGAGAAACAGAAAAATAATCAGCGATCCCTTCTACTGAAAGCATACTGTCACTATAGTTTTTATTTATATACTCAATAACCTTATCCCTTAATTCTAAATTTTTAGACATCTTTGCATCTTTTACTTCATCACACAACTTTAAATAAAAATTTGAAACAGCACTATATATTTCATCTAGAGTACCCATATTATTTAAATTGTTTATAAAAATTTCTATATTTGAACTTTTTATATTTATCTCATCAGCAGCTTTCATAGCAGTATTGATAATATCGAAGTAAATATATTTTATGAAATCAATAGTAACAGGTTCACTTTTAATGGTATGCACAATCTCATCCAGAATCTTTTGAATTTCTTCGTATTCACCCATCTTCAGAAAATTAATTAACTCCTTTTCCTGTTTAAAAGAATAACAAACCTTTCTTGTACCACGGCTGCAAATAGCATCATAGCTAATCACTGCATCGCGTCCCATTATTATTTTATATTCCAGGGCTTCACAGGCTTCGTTATAAGAGTCGCTCAAAAGCCATAGTTTATTATATAGCCCGCCAATTCCTATAGTAACTGTAAAACCCAAATCATTTTTCACAACATCCTTAATTTTCCGAGCAATATTAACAAGGTATACATAATTATCATGCTCGAAATTATTAAGACCCCTATTGCTGATATTGTTAGTATTACTGGTATTACTGATATTACTGATATTACTGATGTTATTCGGTATGCTGTTGTCCAATCTCCTTTTATCTAATCTGCTGTCATATGAGATGTCATTAAGTGAACTGTCATTTCCCAAGCTATGATTATTTGATCTGTCATCTACTCCAATTATTACACTAATTCTATATGCTTCATCTTGCAGAGCATATACAAAGCAATCTTTATCAACTAAATTCTCAACAATGTTGATTAAAGTTGCCTGTACAACTTCCCTAATAGGTTCATTTTTTTCTGAAGAATTTACATTATTGGAACTATCAACGTCAAGAATAAAAACTCCATATCTATCTTTCTTAATATTCAGACTTAAAAATTCAAGCATTTCATCTACACTTTGTTCATCTGTAAAACTACTTTTTAATAATCGGCTAAAAAATGTATTTTTCATAATTGGTATCTGTTCATATATTTTTTTCTGCAGTGACTCATTTTTGCTTATATAGCTAACAATAGTGTTATTTATCAGATCCCATTCACTTTTATACCCATTGAGGGTTGTATCATGTTCAAATCCTCTGATAGCCTTAATAATAGTATTAATATTATTATAGCCATTTTGGACAAAATAGAGCGCAATTGCTACACCAAGAAATAAGGTCGAAACCAATATAATTGTCATCCTATTTTGAATATCACTAACTTTATCCAGTATAGTATATGAAGGTATAATAGATATATATTTCCAATTATTTTCTTGAGATTTAACTGATGATACAACAAACCCGTACTTTGTAATATAGCAGCTGTCCGCTTCCTGATCTTTTAATCCTGACAGCAAAGCATCCCTCTTTCCGTCATCAAACAGAAAGTTACCAGATT
>OFEK01001928.1_pt1 | contig 12333 bp, 11 predicted proteins | sample 1521131 | NCBI WGS metagenome assembly OFEK01 (sample SAMN05720209, study PRJEB24109) | activated sludge metagenome | isolation source: Anaerobic digester | place: China | collected 2015-12-16
ATTGTACTTGCTCCTGCCTCAGTACAGGAAATGGCAGATTTTGTTAAGGATGGTTTTGAGCTGGCATTCAAATACCGAATTCCCGTACTTATTCTGAGTGATGGTGTGATTGGCCAGATGATGGAAAAAGTTGAGCTCTTCGACCCCATCCCCCGTTTAACCGATGAGGAGATAAAAGAAAAATATCCTTGGGCTACTACCGGCAAAAAATCAGGTACAGAACGCCGGATCATCACTTCCCTTGATCTCGATAGCCACAAGATGGAGCAGCATAACCTTAAACTGCAAGCCAAGTATAATGAGATTACTGAAAAAGAAGTTCGCTACGAACTGTTGGATTGCGATGATGCGGAGTACCTTTTTGTGGCTTACGGATCGAGTGCACGAATTGCACAAAAAGCCGTGAAACTTGCGAGAGCAAAAGGCATCAAAGCAGGGCTGTTCAGACTGATAACACTCTTCCCCTTCCCTACTGTTAAAATGCGTGAGATGTGCGGAAAGGGTATTAAAGGCTTTTTAGCTGTCGAAATGAGCTCTGGCCAAATGGTCGAGGATGTGCAACTGGCTGTGAACGGATGCTCCAAAGTGGCTCATTTTGGGCGTTTTGGTGGCGTTGTTCATACACCGGAAGAGGTACTCGAAGCACTTGAACAAAAAATAATAGGAGGATAATACCATGTCTGATATAACACTGGATCAAATTATAAAACCGGAAAATCTGGTTTACACCAAAACCAAACTCATGACCGACAAGGTGTTAAGCTATTGTCCGGGCTGCGGACATGGCACAGCACACCGCATCACTATGGAGGTGATCGAAGAGTTAGGCCTCGAAGAAAAAACCATTGGCATTGCCCCTGTAGGATGTTCAGTACTTGCTTATGAGTTTATGAATATCGATATGCAGCAGGCAGCACATGGAAGAGCACCCGCAGTTGCTACAGGTATCAAAAGGGTGTGGCCTGAAAAAATCGTTTTCTCTTATCAGGGTGATGGCGACCTTGCCGCTATTGGAACCAACGAAACTATTCATGCCTGCAACCGGGGTGAAAAAATTGTAATAATTTTCATCAACAATGGAATCTATGGGATGACTGGCGGACAAATGGCTCCTACTACACTTCCGGGGATGAAATCTTCTACCTCGCCTTATGGCAGAGATGTTAATGTGATGGGGAATCCACTGAAAGTGACCGAACTAGTCGCCCAGTTGCCAGGCACCTATTTCGTTACACGCCAGGCTGTTCACACACCGGCAAACGTTCGTAAGACAAAAAGAGCCATAAAAATGGCTTTTGAGAATCAACGTGATGGTAAACCAGGGGTTTCCTTTGTTGAGATCGTATCAAACTGTAACTCAGGATGGAAGATGACCCCACGCGATGCCAATACCTGGATGGAAGAAAATATGTTTCCGTTCTACCCGCTGGGTGATATTAAAGTTGATGGCAAGCTCGTACAAAAGTAGAATTAAAAAATCAGAACAATGACTGAAGAATTAATCATAGCCGGATTTGGCGGCCAGGGTGTACTTTCAATGGGAAAAATTTTAGCCTATAGTGGCATCATGCAAAACAAGGAAGTAAGCTGGATGCCTTCATATGGTCCCGAAATGCGCGGAGGTACTGCTAACGTAACTATTATTGTAAGTGATGAAAGGATCAGCTCTCCCATCCTTACTATCTTCGATTCTGCTATCATACTTAACCAGCAATCCATGGATAAGTTTGAAACCAGTGTGCGTCCCGGAGGAACTTTACTTTACGACCCTAACGGTATCACCCGCCACCCGAAAAGAACGGACATAAATATTTACCAGATCGAAGCTGCCCGCCTGGCTTCTGAAATGGGAAATACTAAAATTTTTAATATGGTAGTGCTTGGTGCCTACCTCCAAATCAAGCCTGTTGTTAAGATGGAGAACGTAATTCTGGGATTAAAAAAATCACTTCCCGAACGTTATCACAAACTCATCCCGCTGAATGAGGATGCAATAAATGCAGGATTAAAAAATGTGATTGCTGTGCAGGAATTACACTAATTTTAGCCAAAAACCATTATTTAAGCCTTCCAAAAAACTTTGGAGGGCTTTTTTGATTTCTTCATTAGCTACTTTTGCATCCATGGAGAATATTAAAACACTACTCGATTTTAAATTAATTCAAATCACCAGAGAACAATTATTTGTTGCTAATGATCCGATCAGTATTCCACATCGTTTTACCAAAAAAGAAGATATTGAAATTTCAGCCTTCTTAACAGCAATTCTTTCATGGGGGATGCGCCGTCAGATCATCGAACGTGCCGGCTTTTTGATGCAGCTGATGGATCATGCCCCTCATCAATTTGTGATGCAGGCATCTGATCGTGATTTCAGCAGGCTGGAACAATTTCAGTATCGCACTTTCAAAGGAATTGATTGTCATGCCCTAATAAACGCTGTGGCAATGATTTACCGACATTCAGGCGGACTGGAAGTGATTTTTTCGAACGCTTACAAAAATGGTGGCATCTGGGAAGCAATTGTATTTGCCAGAGAATCCTTACTAAAGTTTCCACATGAAAAAAGAACCGAAAAACACCTGGCCAATCCCAATAAAGGATCATCGGCCAAACGGTTCAATATGTTTTTGCGGTGGATGGTGCGCAAAGATGAAACTGGCATTGATTTTGGGATATGGAAGAGTATTTCAACGAAAGATTTGATTTGCCCACTTGATCTGCATACCTGAAAAGCCGCACGAAAACTGGGATTGCTCATACGGAAACAAGATGACCGTAAGGCGGCTGATGAACTTACAATACAACTGCGAAAAATGGATCCATGTGATCCGGTAAAATATGATCTTGCCTTATTTATGCTTAGCATGGAGAAGCAATTGGATTCTTTATAAACCAGCAAAGCCGGCACAAACAGCCGGCCTTACTGATCACATCAAACGAGAAAACTACAAATGTACCCCTCCTCGGGCGTGAATGACCTTTTTGTTATAAAATCCTTCGATAACGATTGAAAAGTTAGCTTCCAGTTTGTTTGAAGTGGCTTCTGTTACGAGGATATTTCCTGAGGTACATTTGTAAAATTCATCTGTAGCACCTTGAACGATCAACTCACATGTATTGGAGTTTCCTCCCAGCTTATATTCGCCCGGACCTGACCAGGAATTAAGCAAAAGCTCGAATATCACTTTTCCGGCGAGTTCATCCTTCATTACTTTCAAATTCAATCCGTCTTTACCTAATACATAGGTATCAAGATTGCTGGTACACATTGTTTTGCTACTGAAATCATCAAGACTCATAAAAAATACTTCATCACAATCAGCCGTATCTGTTGTTTGGTTTTGATTACAGCCTGTAGCTATTAAACAAAACATCACAATAAATAGCAAAGCTCTGTGGTTCATTGTCGTTGATGTTTAGCAAAACAATCAATAGATCAGCGCTTTACTTTCCGGTTACCGTAACACTGGTTGTAGCTGTAAAAGACTCACCTATGTGTGTACCACTCTTGATCGTTCCGGTGACAATAAAGGTCCAGGTACCACTTGTTCGTACAAAGTAGTTTGGAAATGTAATTGGCTCATTACGAATCAATAACATACCATTTCCCATATAGATATCATCCTGCAGTGCACCGGGTGATTTTACTTCAACCTTGATCAATTCATAATCATCTGATGTACAGGTGATGTAAAAATCAATGGTTGTTGCATCAATTGCAATTGAGGTAGAGGAAAAAACCGGATTGTAGGGTGTTGGCGGCGGTTCCGGATCCGAACTTTTTTTCTTGCATGATGTTGTTGTAAACATCACAAACATCATCAATGTGCCTAAGGCAATGAGTACATTTTTTGTTTTCATTGTAAATTAATTTAAGGGGTTACATACTGCTGCAAAATAGTGTTGTACGAAACCCTTAATCAAATCAATTTGATCAATGACAAGGTTTTTTTATTAAGTGTAGCGATTGGTTGATTATCTGAAATTAAATATATTGCTGCAGCGATGAAAGAAAATACTCTTTACGACGGCTCGAAACCGGTACATGCTCCTTTGTAGAAAGAAAAACCATGTTCCCGCTTTTTTCATAAGTGACCACATGATTCAGATTGATCAGATGCGATTGATGAACCCGACAAAAACCATATGGACTTAACAAATCTTCAAATTCTTTCAGGGTTTTTGAAACCAATAAAGTTTTGCCGTCTGCCCTGATGACATGTGTATAATTCTCATCTGCTTCGCAACGTATCACTTCATCAATCTTAACAACATGCATGGTGGTGGATGTGTTGAGAATGATCTTCTTTGTGGTTTTATCTGATTCAAGATTATCCTCCAGGGTCTCCAATTGCTTTTCATATTGATCCTCAACATCCAGTTGTTGCTCAAGCTTGGCTACCGAACGGATTAACTCTCTGGGACTAACCGGTTTGAGCAAGTAATCTACAGCACTCAACTTGATCGCTCTTAAGGCAAAATGATCAAATGCCGTTACAAAAATTATCTTAAATGGAATGGCTTTGAATTTCTTAATCAACTCAAAACCATTCTCTCCGGGCATTTTTATGTCCAAAAATATCACCTCCGGATTTTGCTCCATTATAAGCTCGTAAGCTGTTGCAACGCTATCTGCCTGCCCCACCACAGCAATATCTTTACAATAATATTGCAGCATATTCAACAACACCTGCCGGGCGTTTGCTTCATCGTCAACAATGATAGCTTTAATACTCATGTTTTTAACTTTTTACTTAAAAAACTACCTTTTAAAGGAACTTCAAACGCTACACGGGTTCCTTTAACCTGACCATCTTCGATTATCTCATCCAGAAGAAAGGGAATTTTTCTTTTTGTTTTGCGTTCCAATAGTTGTAGCCTTTCCCTGCAAATTTTAATTGAAAGGGATTCCTTTTTTATAGACTGGCTGTCTTGAACAAACTTTTTTGAAGCCACTATTCCAATACCATTATCTCTTACCTCGAAACGGATTCGGGAGCCAATCAATTGATAACATACCTCAATCACACCATCTTTATTATTGTTTTTAATCCCGTGCTCAATTGCATTTTCCAAAAATGGTTGAGCCATCATCGGGGGAACATAAGTTACTTCAGTATCAATATCAGGATCAACCTTTATACTAAAATCTATTTTCCCGGTAAAGCGTAATTGTTGAAGATTCATATATAATTTGATGGTTTCAATCTCTTTATCAAGGGAAATAGATTCGTGTCGGCTGTTTTCGAGGATAAGCCTGATGAGTCTGGCAAAGTCAGACAGGTATTGTCCTGCAAGATGAGTTTGATTGCTATAAATATAATTTTGTATAGAAGTGAGCGAATTAAAAATAAAATGAGGATTCATTTGTAATCGCAGCAACTGCTGATTCAGATCTGTATTCTGCCATTTCATTTTTTCGTCACGTATTCTCAGATACCACAAAAAACCAAAAAATCCGACAATTAGCATCGCTGCTGCAGTAAAAAACCACCACTGCTTCCACCATGCTGCTTTGATATGGATTACCAGCCGAGCCTCCTGATCACTTTTATTGCCATAGGCATCGCCAGTGCGCATTTTAAATATATAAGTGCCCGCCGGTACATTGGTAAAATACATCGATTTTTGCTGTGGCATAATCATTCGCCAATCGTTGTCGAATCCTTCGAGTTTAGTAAAATAGGTATAGGGCTGATCTTTTTCCCAGCGATCGGTGCCAAAATGAATAGCAAAGAAATTCTGGTTGTGCGCCAGGTTAACTTCTTCCAGTTTTGCGAGAAGTGGAATAAAAGTTTCATTAAACACATCCAGATGTGTAAGGAAAACCTTCGGAAAAGCATGAAGAAATCCCAGTTTATCATTCTCTATCATGGCAAAGCCGTTTGATCCACCCAAAATCATCACGTCCTCATCCCATTGAAGTGCGGCCGCCTGGTTAAATTTAAAACTAAGACGCACATGTGAGCTAAAATCAGTTAGCCAGTTCCTTTCCGGATCAAACCGCATAAGTCCTTTTAAAGTTAGCAACCAAAGATTTCCGTTTCGTACCGGATGTATGCGAAAAATTTCCATGAACTTCAAATTCAGTCCAAGCGACTGTTTTACAAAGCAATCCTTGTGCGAATCATACAAGTACAACTGACTTCCACATGCCCAGATGTTACCTTGAAAATCGAGAGCCACATCATAAATTTGCTTTTCATCGATACCACCTCCATTACGCTTTTCTTCAAAATAAGTAGTGGATTGCTTGTTCATCTCATTATAACATACTACACCCGATTGTGTTGTGGCTATCCATACTTTTCCATCGTTGGATTTAGCCAAAGCATTGATTAACCTATCATAGTAAGGATCAGGCATTTGACCGGCCAGTTCAGTTCCAAACACTCCCGATTTATGCCTAAATAAGGTTAAACCCGGCCCTCCCCAGAAACCCAGATAGACATCACCCTGCTGAGTAAATTCAAAATCATTATACCAATCCTTTTTGAAACTTGTCGGATCATAACTGAAATGTTCGAAAACATTACTGCCTTTTGCCATTCGTCCGAAACCTTTTCCCTCCCAAAAACCAATATACAAGCTTCCATCAGGATGATTCTTCAAAGTTCGTACATGCACTGATAGAATGCCGGGATTTGTTGTGGGTGTAAAATGCTTGAATTCAAAAGTTTCAATATTCATCGCATCAAGACCCCCATCAGCGGTACCTATCCATAGTTCATCATCACTTTTACGAGCCAGGCTGGTTATCCGGCTGGAGGCCGGAGTTTGCTCCAAACCCGGAATATGAAAAAGATATTTTATGCCAGGTTTGAGTGGTTGAAATGTTGAAACACCATTCTCATGTGACAGCCAGATACGGCCACTTCTATCTTCAATACATCAAAAATTCTTTCGCCGCCGAGCGATCGGGGATCATTGTTGTTCAGCCGATAAATTGTTCCCTTACCTGTTTGAGGATTAATCCGATACGCACCATTACCACTTCCCAGCCAATAATCTCCATCCCTTGACCTTATCATGTCATAGATTGTTCCGGATTTATATTTATGAAGATAATTCCTGGCTTTTTCGTAAAGATAAATACCTTCTAAACCTCCAACCCAGACAAAGCCTGGCTTATCTGCAAATAAAACTGAAACATCAGGCTCTCGTTTTGTTCCGGGTATTTCTTTAGGATCGACAGGCAGGGTGTGAAACCGCTTACCTACTTTATCATAGTACATCGGCGGAATGCCGCGTGCACCTACAAACAAATCACCATCCTTATCCTTTAAAATGGCATGATAGCGATAATAAAGCTGTGATACGGTCTGATGCCTATGAATTTTTCTGATTGTTTCCGTCCTACGATGATATTGATTCAACCAGCCATCCGCAGTTTCGAACCAAATGAGTGAATCCCCATCGAGTATGAGAGCACGTACATAGTTACTGTCAGTAATAACATTTCCACTTTCAAAAGCACCAAAAACCGAACGAAATGTATTATTGTTCTCATGATAAACAGAGATTCCGGCAGCATGACCTACCCACAAACATCCCTGCTCATCCACTGCCAGGTTGCTGATCAGATTACCATGAAGGCTGCCCTCCAACGAATCTGCATGATAAACCCGAAACTCGTAACCATCAAAACGTCCAAGTCCTTTTTCGCCTGCCAGCCACACAAAACCGGTACGATCCTGAATGATATCATATACCACTCCAATATCATGTTCGTTGAGCGGTGAAAAGGCGCTGAAACTGGCAAAAACATCCTGTTGAAACTCCCATTGTGGCGGGATCCTTGTATTCACAACATTTTCTTCGATTCCATGAACCGAAGCAATACAAGCGATAAAAAACAAGAATGGGACAATCCGCTTCATCTGTAGCAAATATCGCTACAAAGTAAGCTTTTTTTTGAACATGATGCTTAATCCATCACAATATCTTTATCTACGTTGCAATCACAATTAAAGCTCTTGTTATACATCTCCATCGCCTTCCAGCTCATACCCATACTTGAGAATCCTCCATCGTGGAAGAGGTTTTGCATTGTAACTTTACGTGTGAGATCAGAAAATAAGGTAATGCAATAATCGGCACATTCCTCTGCATTAGCATTGCCAAGTGGCGACATGCGATTGGTAAAATCCATCAAGCCGTCAATGCCTTTTACGCCGCTTCCGGCCGTTGTCATGGTAGGCGATTGTGAGATGGTATTAACCCTGATCTTACGATCACGGCCATAAATATATCCAAAGCTGCGTGCAATAGATTCAAGCAAGGCCTTGGCATCTGCCATATCGTTGTAACCATAGTGCGTTCGTTGTGCTGCTACATAGGATAATCCAACAACGGATCCCCACTCATTAATGGCATCCATCTTAAAGGCAAGTTGCAGCATTTTATGAAATGATATTGCTGAAATATCCAGTGTTTTATTAAGAAAGTTATAATCCAAATCGCTGTAAACACGCTTCTTACGCACGTTAAGCGACATCCCGATTGAATGTAGCACAAAATCTACTTTTCCATCCAACACCTTCATACTTTGCTCAAAAACATTCTTAAGATCTTCAACTGAAGTAGCGTCTGCCGGAATTACTGTTGAATTGGTTTTTTCTGCCAACTCATCAAGTTCGCCAAAACGTAAGGCAGTGGGTGTATTACTAAGCGTAAAAACGGCTCCTTCTTCATAAGCCCTCTCGGCTACCTTCCAGGCAATAGACTTGCTGTCCAAAGCACCAAAAATAATTCCTTTTTTTCCTTTTAAAAGATTGTAGGCCATAATGGTATTTTTTCAAATTTATAAACGGGCAAAGATAATTGAAATTTTTATTAACCGCTTTTAAGACCGTAAATGCATAAATCAAATGAATATATGTAAATAATTTGCACATATCAATCTGTTATTCTGTAAATTAAGAATTAATCAACCAGATCTTTACGAATCAAAAAGCTCTTTTGCTGCTTTAAGTGCTGCGGTTGTAACGTTATCACTGCTAAGCATTTTGGCCACTTCCCTATAACGTTCTTCTGTCGAAAGTGTTTTTATCACAGACTGCGCCCTTTCAGTTTCCTCCTGTTTGTAAACGTGAAAATGATGATCAGCCCTGGCTGCGATCTGTGGTAAATGAGTAATACTAATCAATTGAATCCCTTGTGACATCTGCTTCAACACTTTAGCTAATTTAGCAGCTATCTCTCCGGATACACCGGTGTCAATTTCATCAAAAATCAAGGTCGGAATCATTCCGGTATGCGATAATTTATGCTTAAGGGCAAGCATCAGGCGCGACAACTCACCTCCCGAAGCAATCTTACTCATTTCTGCCACTTCGATACCTTTGCTGGCCGTAAACAAAAAGTCAACCGCTGTATGCCCGTCAGGATGTAGCTTCTCAGTATTTCTGCATTGCAAATAAAATATAGCATGTGGCATACCAAGTTCATGCAGCACTTTGGTAACCTCCTGCCCAAAAGGTTTTGCGACAGCTAGTCTGCTGTTATGCAAATCATTGGCAATTTTGAATAGATCAGCTTCTATCTTTTTGTATTCAAGTCGTTTGGATTCCAGTTTATCTTTATCAAAGTCCATTTGATTCAACTCAGCTTCCAAAGTATTATGTGTCTGTAGCAAAGAATCATAGTCGTGCACATGATGCTTGTGCATCAGGTGATTAATCAAATCGAGCCTTTCCTGGCAAGCAATCAATTCCTGTGGATCAAAAAAACTTTGATCTTCAAGACGAGCCAGTTCAAAGCTAATATCCTTTAATTCAATCTGTATGTCCGACACTCTGCTACTCAACTCATTAGCCTCAGGGAGAAAGTTTGACAGGCGATTCAACAGTTGTTGCAAATGATTGATTTGTTGTAAAACAGTGACGTCCGAATGCTGTAAAATTTGGTTTGCTGCGAATAGTGAAGCTTTGATTTCCTCACTATGTGAGAGCAGGTGAAGTTTTTGCTCCAACTCTTGAAATTCATCAGGTTTAAGAGCAGCTTTAGCAAATTCGGCAAGTTGGAAACGAATAAAATCCACTTCGCTATCGTATCGAAGCTGATTAGACTGAAGTTGATCAATCTCTTTTCGTAGCTGCAAAAAATATTGATATTTCGTACGATAGCGCGACAGTATGCTCTGATCCTTCAACAAGGCATCCAGCACGCCAAGTTGATACGTCTGATCGGTAAGTAGCAGTGAATCATGTTGCGCATGAATATCAATCAACTGAGAACCGATTTGTTTAAGCTGTTGCAGATTAACAGGAGTATCGTTTACAAAGGCCCTTGATTTTCCATTCGGACTTATTTCGCGACGTAGCAGGCACTCCTGTTCATAATCCAGTAAATAGATCTCAAAGAGCGGTTTCAGGCTGTCATCTGCAAGCAGAAATCCGGCTTCCACAACACATTTTTTATTGACATCGGCTAAAACGGATACATCAGTACGCCTGCCAACAACCAAACCCAGCGCTCCAAGCAATATAGATTTCCCTGCTCCTGTTTCACCTGTTATTACAGTAAAACCAGACTTAAAATCTATCTCCAGCTTTTCGATCAAAGCATAATTTGAAACGAGAAGTTTTTGCAACATAATCGCTTTTGGTTTGTCGCAAAATTACAGAAACCTATGGATTAGAAAACTTTATTTAGGGGCAAGAATTTTTTCGTATTTGGAAGCATTTGCCGGATCAATTTCGCGCATGATATTAACCGCTTTAGTCTTCTCTTGCGGACTTCCCTGTGAAAATACATTGATAATTTCGTCTCTTTTAGCATCTAAAAATAACTGAAGCATCAACAAGTTTGGCCTGTCGCGCCAGGTCTGTTCCAGGTATTTGAGTGTTTCTCCAATTTTCACTCTGCCTTCGTCAGGTTTTTCGGACATGATATCAAAGCCAAGGCGGTGATATTCGTACATAAACTGACGCAATGGGCGATAAGCCGGATTGGTCATATTTTCGACCAGCCAGTATCTGTTTCTGTTTCCATCAAATGCTTTCCAGCCGCGCTCAGAGGCATTTTGGGCTGCATTCACGATAGACTCGGCAACTCTGAAAAACGGATCACCTCCGTATAAGGAAAAGCTGTCGAAATCGAGACCCAATAAATAGTAGAGATAAAAGGCAATGGTTGAGGTGAGGCTCGAAGAATAACTATTTTCAATGTAATCAAGAGGTTGCGATTCGATATAGCGAAACTGAAAGCTTTCGTCAACATAATTAAACAGCACACTATTGTACGAAGATTTGAAAACAGGCCGTCGCAGAACAAGATTGATCGATCCTTTAAATTCATCTGAAGAAACGCGTTCTTTTACCGTTATTAATATCGAAAATTCGATACGTTCCTGGTTTTTTAAGTTTACATTCGTCCATTTGCGGTTGTTGATAAAGTCATAAAGTGCCTGCTGCAATGATTCAAAAACACGACGGTCAGTTCCTTCAATCGTTGGTGCAGTAACCCTTATATCGGCCAAAAACTCCTGGGCCTTCAAGTTCCGAAGTCCAAACAATAGCACAATTAAAATTACAAGTAATGACTTAGTTCTGAAAAACCTTAAAAATGTATTAAGCATTCGCTTGTTTTTTACCAGTTAATTCATAGATGTATTGTATCAGATTATGGGCCAATTCTCGCTTCGACTGCAATTCAAAATTACGTTGCGTGCCATCTTTAGTAATGCAAATTACTTTGTTTGTATCTGTTCCGAAGCCTGCACCTTCATCTGCCAACGAGTTTAGAACGATCAGATCAGCCTTTTTCGTATTCAATTTGTGCCAGGCATTTTCCAGTTCGTTATCTGTTTCAAGGGCAAATCCTGCCAAAAACTGATTCTCATTTTTAAGCTCACCAAGTTTTTTGAGGATATCAGGATTTTTAACAAGTTTAAGGTCAATACTTTCAACTGACTTTTTGATTTTAGTTTCTTCCATTTTTTCAGGTCGGTAATCCGCCACAGCGGCACTCATCACCAATATATCTGCTTCAGCTGAAAAAGCGAGGCAGGCCTCATACATTTGAAGCGCACTGGTAACCGGAAAAACTTCTATTAAGGGGTAATCCACACGAAGGCTGGTGGGGCCCAAAACCAGTTTCACGCTGGCTCCAGCATTTGCAAATGCCTTTGCCATTTCAACACCCATTTTTCCGGTACTATGATTGCCAATATATCGCACCGGATCAATAGCTTCATAAGTGGGACCCGCACTTATCAAAATTTTTTTGTCCCGAAATAGTTGTTTTGTTCTAAAATGTCGCCTGATCTCATTGAAAATTGCTTCAGGTTCCATCATTCTACCCTCACCACAAAGCCCGCTGGCCAAT
>OFEK01001933.1_pt1 | contig 12309 bp, 11 predicted proteins | sample 1521131 | NCBI WGS metagenome assembly OFEK01 (sample SAMN05720209, study PRJEB24109) | activated sludge metagenome | isolation source: Anaerobic digester | place: China | collected 2015-12-16
GCTTTGCACCAGAATTCTCCTGCCCGTCATGGGGCACGCCCTGAAAATGATTAATAACGAAGGGCATTAAAAACAAACAATTACTGCATAATCTTCGAACAGTTCACACACTGTTTCCACAAAGGGCAGGATATATAAATAGACCATGCTTTTTATAACAATTTTTTTATTTCCTTCATGGCGGCGATCTTTAAGCGTCAATCTTTGTAACCGGTTTTGCCTTTCAGGTTCAGGTGTTAAGCAAGCAGCCGGACTGTCGCTGGACGTATTCTTGGCGGTAATTTTACTTTCGGTTAACGCTTTGCTTTTCTGAGATTTTTTTTTCAATGCTAATATTTTGTCTTCAGCTTTTTGTAAAATGGGGGTGATTTCTCTTTCCAGATCGTCAAATATTGCCAGTAATTCTCTGGCGCCTTCGGTCAGATGCAATTTGTTTTCACCGGGATTAACCTCCACCAGATGAATACCCAGTCTCTCCTCAGCAACTTTAATTTTCCCCCATGCCAGGCGGTAGGAAACATTCAGCTTTTTGGCCGCCGAATTCAGGCTGCGGCATTCATCTATCTGTTTGAAAAAAGTATTGCGACCAGGTCCGAATATTGTCAAGCCATGTGCTTCAAACCATATCTTATGTTTTATCTTCATTAAACAACCTTTCCAGCCTGAAAATGACAAACAGGGTAAATTTTTTTGACTTTCGCTTCCGAGAATATCCTGATTGGCCGTATCGCAACAGTTGATCGAATTGATAGGGTCTTTATTTGCGAGAAAACATCTATAGGAAAAAGACTTTTGTCTGTCAATAAAAAAGACTGGTTAAGTAGCGATTTATACAGGATTAAATAAACGCAACTGTTAATCAAAAAGCGTAAATGATTATTTATTATTATCTGAATAATTACTTAATGTTATTATCTGGCACCTGTTATTACCTGTTATTATTAATAATATGAGTATCGAATTATCTTTATGATTATAATGATTTTCTGCTGACGACTCCGGCCGTTAAATAAAAAATATTATTTTGTGATGATTAAAATATTGCGATTATAAAATTTTTATGCTAGGGCAAGCATAAATCATTATGCTGTGGCAAGCATAGAAAACAATGTTTCCCCTGTAGAAATTTTAAAATTAACAATTTTCAGGCGACCTCGTAAAAAGGTCGCAGGCAAGGCGCGCAAATACCGAGGAATGAAGCGTACTTAAGGTACGTTGCAGTGACGAGGGATGAAGCGCAACGCAGCATCCGGCCTTTTTACGAGGTCGTCAACAATAACAATAAAGAAACTAACCATCTTTCGATCCTGTGTTTTATAAAATGATTGCCAAATCTTTTGCACATCATCGTCATCGCTCTAAAATATCAATTAATATTAATTATATCGGCATGTTGCACACAGGTGTACGGCCTCGAAATTATTGAAAGGAGATAATATGGCAAAAGGGAATAATTCCGCGTATAAGAAGATGCTTGACAAGCAATACAAAGAATTGATGCAGCGTTGTCAAGTTCACCTGGAACAAATCGAAAAAGATTTACCTGAGCCGAAAGAAGATTTACATGAGTTATTAAAGGATCGGGGTTTTTCCAGACGAGATTTCATGAAATGGACATCGGCAATGACAGCCGCCCTGATGCTGCCGCCGGTTTTTCGTCCCATGGTGGCCAAGGCAGCGGAAAATTTCAGCCGTCTTCCCGTCGTTTGGCTTCATTTTGCCGAATGCACCGGGTGCAGCGAAGCATTTTTACGCTCTTCTTATCCTAATGTTGACGATATTCTTCTGGAAACGATATCTTTGGAATATCACGAAACATTGATGGCCGCATCGGGATACCAGGCGGAAGAGAATCTGGAAAAGGCAGTCCATGATTTTGCCGGCAAATTTATCTGTGTCATTGAAGGCGCCCTGCCCCGTGGTTTGCATGGACAATATTTGACGCTCGGCCCGAAGGGGAAAACCGGCGTTCAGGTCGCCCAAGAAGTTACCTCCAAGGCGGCGGCCGTAATATGCATCGGCTCCTGCTCGGCATTCGGCAATATCCCCGCTGCAAAACCCAATCCCACCGATTGTGTGGGAATCAGCGAGGCCATCGGAGTTAAAACCATCAATATCGCCGGCTGTCCTCCCAACGCCGTTAATTTCACGGGAACTGTTCTTCATTATTTGTTGTTTGGAGACGTTCCGCCTCTGGATTCATTAGGCCGGCCGCTTTGGGCTTATGGAAAACGCATTCATGATTTCTGTGAAAGAAGACCGCATTATGACGCCGGTGAATTTGTTGAAGAGTGGGGTGATGCCGGTGCGATAAAGGGCTGGTGTTTATATAAAGTCGGCTGCAAGGGTCCCTATACGTTTGCCAATTGCAGCAAAGTCCGTTTTAACGACGGTATTTCCTGGCCGGTTATGGCCGGTCATGGTTGCATCGGATGCACCGAACCTGGATTCTGGGATACCATGGCTCCGCTGGAAAAACCAATCAGTGATCAAACTATCGGCGGTGGTGAAAAGACGGTCGATAAGATTGGTATTGCACTAACGGGTGTGGCTGTTGCCGGAGTTGCCGCGCATGCCGGGGCTACCGCCATCGTGCGTAAAGCGAGGAATAAGGATGACCGGACGAAAGCTGAGGAGGAATAACATGACTAAAAGAATTATTGTCGATCCGATCACCAGGATTGAAGGACATTTAAGAATTGAAGTCGAAGTTGATGATCAGAATGTAATTAAAGATGCCTGGAGCAGCATTACTCTCTGGCGCGGCATTGAAACAATACTGAAGGGCCGCGACCCGCGTGACGCCGGTCTGATTGTCCAGCGATTTTGCGGAGTATGTACTTATGTTCATTATGAAGCCAGTATTTTGGCCTGTGAAGACGCCTTCGGAGTTAAACCGCCACCCAATGCCCGAATCATTCGCAACCTGATAAATGCCGCCCTGTACATGTACGACCACCCCATGCACTTCTATCATCTGCACGGCCTGGACTGGGTGGATGTGGTGAGCGCCCTTTCGGCTGATCCGAAAAAGGCGGTGGACATGGCCAGAGCTTACTGTCCCAATCCTTACAATTGTTCGGCCACCCACTATAAAGCGGTTCAGGATAGAGTAACCAAATTTGTTAAATCCGGACGCCTTGGACCTTTTGCCAATGCTTACTGGGGAAATCCATCTTATAAGCTGCCGCCGGAAGCAAACCTGATTATCCTTTCTCATTATTTGGATGCGTTGGCCGTTTCTAAAGTCGCCGCCCAGATGATGTCCATATTTGGCGGTAAGAATCCCCATCCGCAGAGTCTGATTGTCGGCGGGGTAACTTCCGTTATGGATGCTCTTGATGCAGAACGTCTGGGGCAGTATTTGTTCCGTTTCAAGGAAGTTAAGAATTTTGTAGAAACAGCGTATATACCGGATGTTCTTCTTGCCGCTACCTATTATAAAGGTGAAGGCCTGAGCGGTATAGGCGGAGGCGTGAAAAACTATCTGGCGTATGGCGGATTCCCGCTCGATGATGACTGGAATAATCTGCTCTTCCCCAGAGGAATTGTTAAAAACAGAGACTTGGCCAAACCATTAAAATTGGATGAAACCAAGATTACGGAAGAGGCAACCCATTCCTGGTACAGGGATAACGAGCCGCAGCATCCGTACAAGGGAACAACTGAGCCGAAATACACGGGCTATGATCAAGAAGGGCATCTAAAGGGAGACGGAAAATATTCCTGGTGTAAAGCGCCGCGCTATGACGGCGCGCCTTATGAAGTCGGACCATTGGCCCGCTTCATTGTTGGTTATGCTCAAGGCTATAAGCCTATGAAGGAATTGGTGGATTCGACATTGAAAGCAACCGGACTGCCGGCGACAGTTCTCTTCTCGACTCTTGGCCGCACTGCCGCCCGCGCTCTGGAAACCAAGCTTGTCGCCGACAACGCGGAAGCATGGGTAAATGAACTTATCGCCAACGTTAAGAAAGGCGATACGAGAACCTGGACGCGATGCGACGTGCCCAGAAAACCGGCTCAGGGCCGTGGTATGACCGAACCGCCCCGTGGCGCACTCGGCCACTGGATCAACATCGAAAAGGGAGTCATCGCCAATTATCAGGCGGTTGTTCCTTCCACATGGAACTGCTCGCCGCGTGATAAAAAGGGTGTACGCGGCCCCTATGAAGAATCTCTTATTGGAACAAAACTGGCGAAAGTTGACCAGCCGCTGGAAATCATCCGCACAATCCATTCGTTTGATCCGTGCATGGCCTGTGCAGTGCATATCATCGATCCCCAAACGAACGAGATTAAACAATTTAAAGTGGCGTAAAGTGATAAGGAGGTTACAGTGGAAAAGATTGTTGCCCACAAAGAATGGTCCGTGGCTATACGGATTAACCACTGGGCCATGGCAATATCAATATTTATTTTAATTGCCACCGGTTTTTATATTGCCGATCCGTTTACCGTCGGAGCAGGTGAAACAGTAAATAAGTTCCTGATGGGAGATATTCGTTTCATCCATATTTTATTTGGGATGATCCTCTTTTTCCTTTTTCTCTGGCGAATTTATTTGGCGTTTTTCTCCAAATTTCATGCGGATTGGAAAGATTTCTTTGCCTTTATGGATATAAAGGCAACCATTCAACAGATAAAGTTTTATCTGCTGATTGAAAAAGAAGCTCCGGAGCATAAATGGTTGTATGGGCCGTTGCAGTCTCTGGCCTATGCGGGGCTTCTGTTTATGGTTTTGGTTATCGTTGTTACCGGTCTGATCATGATGGGCGCCGGTTACCATGCCGGACTCACTGCGCTGCTCTATAAGTTGTTGAAACCGATAGAAAATATGATAGGCGGCCTGGCCACGGTTCGCTTCATTCATCATGTTTTTACCTGGTTCTTCATTTTGTTTATAGTGGTGCATATGTACATGGCCTTCTGGTATGACGCGATCCTGCAGAGGGGAACAATTTCCTCCATGATCAGCGGTAAAGTTTTTAAAAAGGAACAAGAGTAAGAAATAATTCTGCTCTTAAAAGGAAGTATCCGAAAAGGGGAGAGAAATTTCATCTCCCTTTTTTTTCTTATGTAAATTATGACCGATAAAAACTTTGTTACTATATTAGGAATAGGCAATATCCTGCTTCAGGATGAGGGATTCGGCGTTCATTTTGTTCGCTGGATATCCGAACGCTATTCTGCTACGGATGAAGTACGAATAATTGACGGCGGAACACTGGGGTATACCCTGCTGGATATTGTCAGCGGATGCCGGAACCTCATTGTCGTTGATATTCTCAAAGTGGATGATGCGCCGGGATCGCTTTATCGCTTCAGCAAACAGGAAATGGAAATTCATCTGCCTCCGCCTACCACCGCTCATGAAGTTACGTTCTCCGACTTGCTGTTCAAAGTAGAGTTGATGGATGAGTCTCCGGAAGTGGTTTTTCTCTGTATAGTACCGGAGAAATATGTTGATATGGATATGGAAATGACCCCCTTGATGCGGGAAAAGTTTCCGGCCATGGAAAAACTGCTGCTCGCTGAGCTTGACCGGTTGAATGTGCAGCTGGAGAAAATTACAAATGCATGAACTATATCTGGCCGAATCGGTTTTGAACATTGTGCAGGAATATGCGGCAAAACAGCAGTTTAAGAAAGTCAACTCTATCTTATTGTCTTTTGGCCGTCTTTCCTGTATCGAGCAGAAATCACTGCAATTTGCTTTTGAAGTTCAGGCAAAGGATTCGCCGGCACAGGATGCTGTATTACAGTTTAAGATTATGCCGGCAATTATTCATTGTTTTTCTTGTGGCCGGGATTTAGAATTGGACGTGTACGAAGGAATCTGTCCCCTTTGCAGGGGGGAAGAAGTTCTGCTTGTCGGGGGAACTCAAGAGCTGCAAATTTTAGAAATGGATGTGGATTAGGATTTTTTATGTGTATAGGCTTTCCGGGAAAAATAATTTCGGTTGATGAAGACAACTATGCGATCATCGATATCAGCGGTACGAAACGGGAAGTTTGTCTCGATATAGTGGATGAACCGGTTACGGTTGGCGATTATGTCATAACACATGCCGGATTTGCCATTCACAAAATCGATGTTGAGCTGGCCCAGGAAAAGCTGGCCCTGTTAAAAGAACTGCTCGAAAATGAAATATATTGATGAGTATAGAGATCCTGTTTTGGTACAGGGACTGCTCGCGAAGATCAGGAAAACAGCCGACCGGATTGATCGGCCGGTAACAATTATGGAAATTTGCGGCAGCCACACCTACGCCATCGGCCGCTTCGGCATTCGAAAAATGCTGCCCGACAATATCAACCTGGTTTCCGGTCCGGGTTGTCCGGTCTGTGTAACTTCCGCCCGCGATGTCGATATTGCGCTGTATTTAGCCGCGCAGGAAAATGTTATTTTTGCCACCTTCGGCGATATGCTCCGGGTCCCCGGAGCAAGCGGCAACAGTTTGCAGAAGCAGAGAGCCGAAGGCTGCGACGTCCGTGTTGTTTCCTCTTCTGATGAATGCATTAGGCTGGCGCAAAATTCTCCCGAAAAAGAAATTATCATGATGGGCATCGGCTTCGAAACAACTACTCCTACTATTGCCGTCACCATCGAGCGGATGAAAAAAAAAGGAATTAAAAATTTCTCGGTGTTTTCCGCGCACAAGATTGTTCCTCCCGCTGTTCGGGCTTTAATTGCCGATCCCACGCTGAATATCGACGGTTTTTTGTGTCCGGGTCATGTGAGTACGATGATCGGCTCCAATGCTTATAAAATGATGCCCGAAGCCGGATGTGCGGCGGTAATTACGGGATTTGAGCCGGTGGACATTCTGGAAGGCATCTGGATGTTGCTGGAACAGATTGCCGCTGAAAAATTTGACGTTGCTCTTCAATACAGCCGCGGCGTGAGACCCGAGGGCAATATTCGGGCTATGGAATTAATCGAAGCAGTATTTAGAACGGAAACCGTGGAATGGCGCGGCATTGGTCCGATTCCGGCAAGTGGCCTTGTTTTGCGGGAGGATTATAACGCCTATGATGCGCTTTCCAAATTTACCATACCGGATATTCAATCGGTGGAGATTAAGGGCTGCGGCTGCGGAGATATATTAAGAGGGATAAAATCACCTCACCAGTGCCTTTTGTTCAGGAAAGTCTGTACACCAACGAATCCGATCGGCCCCTGCATGGTGTCGACGGAGGGTAGTTGTGCGACATACTATAAATATAATTGATGGCTTCGTAAAAAGCACACTTTGCCGTCATTGAGGAAGCGAAGCAATCTCGTCCTTTGTGGCGCATTGATATTATTAGATTGCTTCGTCACTCTGTTCCAATGACAAAGTAGTCTTCTTTTACGGAATCATCATTATTTAAGGGAGGGAGAGAAAAAGTGAAGGTAACAGTCGTAAAAAATGTGCTCGATGCCAATGATAGAATTGCCGCCGAAAACAGGGCGTTGTTTGATAAAAACAAAGTTTATGTCATTAATCTCATGAGCTCGCCGGGTGCGGGCAAAACGACTCTGGTGGAAAAAACGATCGGGGCTCTGAAAGACAAATATCGCATCGGCGTTATTGAAGGCGATATCCAGGATACGTATGACGCCGATCGCATTGCGCAACTGGGGATTCCCGTTGTGCAGATTAATACCGGCGGCGCCTGTCATATCGACGGCAACATGATCCGGGAATCTTTGCCTTCGTTTGACCTCAGTGCGATCGATTTGCTTATCTGCGAGAATGTCGGCAACCTTGTCTGTCCAGCCGAATTCAAGATTGGTGAAAATACCAAAATTATGATTCTGAGTGCTCCCGAAGGCGCCGACAAGCCGGCCAAGTATCCGTTGATGTTTCAGGAATCATCGGTCATGGTCATCAATAAAATTGATCTCTTTCCCTATGTTGATTTTGATGCGGCCAAGGCGAAGCGCGATGCACTGGCCATTAACAAGGATCTGCAAATATTTGAAGTATCGTGTAAAACCGGAGCCGGTCTGGAAGGCTGGATTAAGTGGCTTACGGATCGCATAGATGCCTTTAGAAAATAAAGAAGAGATCAAAAGGGTTCGCTGTCTTTTTTTCGGTATTGTTCAGGGTGTCGGTTTCCGGCCGTTTATTTACCGGCAGGCGGTTCAATACAGGTTAGGCGGTTTTGTGCAGAATCGTCCGGACGGCGTGCTGGTCGAAGTTGAAGGTGCTGCCTCCGCTATTGATTCTTTTATCCATGGGGTGCAAAACAATCTGCCGCCGCTGGCTTCCCTGACCGGCGTATCAGCGCTTGATATTGAAATAATGAGCGAGGACGTCTTTCGGATCATCTCCAGCGACATTCGCGGTGATGGAGACGTGCACATCGCTCCCGATGTGGCTGTCTGTCCGGAATGCCTTGCGGAATTTTCCAACCCGCATGATCGCCGTTACCGGTATCCGTTTATCAACTGCACCAACTGCGGCCCGCGGCTGACGATTATCAAAGCAATTCCCTATGACCGCGTTAATACCTCCATGTCTTGTTTTCCCTTGTGCCCGCAATGTCAGTCTGAGTATGACAATCCTGCCGACAGGCGCTTTCATGCCGAACCTGATGCCTGCCCCGTGTGCGGCCCTCAGCTAAAAATTCTCGATGGAGAAGGAATTCCACTCAACACCGCTGATCCGATTGCGGCTGCCGTTGGTTTGCTTAAAGAAGGCAAAGTTTTGGCGGTCAAGGGACTGGGCGGCTTTCATTTAAGTGTGGATGCTGGAAACGATGAGGCTGTGGCGCGGCTGCGTTTACGCAAATACCGGGAGGAAAAGCCGCTGGCCATTATGGTTTGCGATCTTGCCGGTGCCCGCCGGCTGGCGCAGATAAATGGCGAAGAAGAAAAATTATTGACCTCACCGCAGCGGCCGATTGTTCTGTTAAAAAAGAGAAGCAGCGGCATAATTTCGGAGAAGGTGGCTCCACAAGTTCCCCATTTCGGCATAATGCTTCCCTATACGCCGCTGCATTATCTTCTGCTGGAGGAAGATTTTGCGGCGCTGGTGATGACCAGCGGCAATCAGGTCGATGAGCCGATCTGTATCCGTAATCGCGAAGCCGTTCATCGGTTAAAGGGAATCGCCGATTATTTTCTCGTCCACAATCGCGACATTCTGGTGCGCTGCGATGACTCGATTGTTATGGTCGCCGGTGATAAACAACAGATGTTAAGGCGCTCGCGCGGTTTTGTTCCCCGGCCTGTAGAACTTGCCGAATCTTTTCCCGAAATTCTGGCTTTAGGTCCGCAGCTCAAAGCAACACAATGCATTTTGAAGGGCAAGTTTGCTTTCTTAAGCCCTCATCTGGGCGATCTGGAAACGCCGCAGGCCCGGGATTTTTTCCATGAAAGCCTGTCTCTCATGCAGAGAATTACCGAGACAAATCCTTCGGTGGTCGCCTGCGATTATCATCCGGCCTATTATTCAACAAAAGTTGCCGCTGAACTCGAATCGGTGGAAGTTATCCGCGTCCAGCATCATCATGCCCATATCGTCAGCTGTATGGCGGAAAACCAGATTTCCGGAGAGGTGATCGGTCTGGCGATGGACGGCACGGGCTTTGGTTTGGACGGTAATGCCTGGGGAGGAGAGTTCCTTGTAGCCGATGAGACTCAATTCCGGCGCTGGGGACATCTGGAATATTTTGTTTTACCCGGCGGCGAAAAGGCTATCCGCGAACCCTGGCGCATCGCCGCCAGCCTGCTGAAGAACGCCTACGGACAGTCATGGCTGTCTGTAGCGGAAAAACTGGGGGTTGTCAGCGATAGAAAAAGCGGCGAACTGCTCGATAAAATCATGGAAAATAAAATCAACAGCCCGCTTACTTCGGGGTTGGGCAGGTTGTTTGACGGAGTCGCGGCGATGCTGGGCTTGCGCCGTCAGGTGAGCTTTGAAGGGCAGGCGGCGATGGTGCTGGAAGGACAAATAAACGATACTTCCGGCGCATCTTTTCCTTTTGCAATAAACCGTGATGATGATGAAGGATGTTTTATCCTTGATGTGTCGGAGACAATTCGATCTATAGTCGATGAAATAATTCGTGGGACAGGGAAAAGTAAAATATCCTCTTCTTTTCATTGGACACTGGCCCGCGCTTTTGCTGCAATGGCCAATAAAATAAAAGGGGAAACCGGCATCGAACGTGTTGCTTTAAGCGGGGGCTGTTTTCAAAATCGAATTCTTCTGGAAAAAAGTGTGTTCGAACTGGAGAATGCCGGATTTTCAGTTTATTGCCACAAACAGGTTCCGGCCAACGACGGCGGCGTTGCCCTGGGGCAGGCCGTTGTCGCTGCGTCGATCATGAAAAATAGAAAGGTTTAAAAATGAAGTACGATAAAGTCTTACTGGAACACGGCAGCGGCGGGCTTTTGAGCAATGAATTGATCGCCAATACCTTTCTTCCCAACTTTAAAAATTCCTGCCTGGAAAGGCTGGAAGACAGTGCGGTGCTTTTCATGGGCAACCAGAAGTTTTGTTTCACGACTGATTCTTATGTCGTCAGCCCAATTTTCTTTCCCGGTGGAGATATTGGTTCACTGGCGGTGCACGGTACGGTAAACGACTTGGCTGTATGCGGTGGAAAGCCGCTGTTTATGAGTGCGGGATATATTCTGGAAGAGGGATTTCCTTTTGCATCGCTGGCCAAAATAGTTCAGTCCATGGCGGAAGCTGCCGGCAAAGCTGGTATAAAAATAGTAACCGGTGATACGAAGGTCGTCTCCCGGGGAGCGGTGGACGGCATTTTCATTAATACATCCGGCATCGGTCTTGTCGAATATGCAGCGCCTCTTTCAGTGAAAAGTATTCAGCCGGGCGATGCGGTAATCCTCAACGGCACAATCGGCGATCATGGCTCGGCCATCATGCAATCCAGAGAAAATATCGGGTTTGAGGCGGACATCATTTCCGATTCCGCCCCTCTCCATGGACTTATTGCGGAAATCCTGCAGGCAAGCCCGGAAATTCATTGTATGCGCGACGCCACCCGCGGAGGGCTGGGGGCGATTCTGGCGGAAATTGCCGCAAGCGCCGGTGTCCGCATCAACATCTCCGAACAGGATATTCCGGTTGGTGAGAATGTCCGCGGTATCTGTGAAATCCTGGGGCTTGACCCGCTTTTCCTGGCCAACGAAGGTAAAGTAGTCGTATTTTGCCCGGCGGCTGAAGCCGCCAAAGTTCTCGCGGTGATGAAAGAACATCTGTTCGGCAGGGATTCCGCCATCATCGGCAATGTTGAGGAAAGCAGCAAGGGACGCGTTGTTCTGAAAACTTCCATCGGCGGGGAAAGAGTGGTCGATTTGCCCACCGGCGAACTGGTTCCGCGCATCTGCTGAAATTCACGGCAAAACTTTTCCACAGTTATTCTAAAGATAATCTAATTTGAGCGGTGGGCCGTCAGGAAATATTAATTATTCTATCGTATTATCCGGAAATTGTTAATGATGGTTTCTGTTGTCTTCATAATTGCTTTTTTTGCGCCGCTGCTTTAAGATGACTCGTAGTTGGCGTGTCGACAATTTTGTTCATATAGATTATCTTAAATTTACTGAATCATCTCGGAAAGCCATGAATGAATATGTTTCTTTGATCCTGGGCGTCGTGTGCGCCGGAATCGGCGGCGAACTTTTTGTTCGCGGCACGGTCGGTCTTGGCCATTGGCTGCGCATTTCTCCGGGCATCATTGGCGCAACCATCGTCGCTTTTGCTACGTCGAGCCCGGAGTTGTCGGTTTCCGTAAATGCCGCCCTGGCGGGAACACCGCAAATCGGGCTTGGTAACGCCCTCGGCGGTAATGTTGTAAATGTTGTTCTGATCCTTGCCCTGGCCTTGGTGATATCCGGTATCCAGACTACCCGTGACAGCGTAAAGCGTGATTTTCCGGTGGCGTTACTGGTTCCTGTGGTCACGGGAGTTCTGCTCCTGGACGGCAAACTTTCCAGAATCGACGGTTTTCTGATGCTGGGGACGTTCATTGTCTGGCTTATTGCCGCCGTTATCGAGGCACGAAAACAACAAAGCGCTGCAGACGATGTTTTCGGGGAACATCGATGGGGATTGATTATTCTCTCCTGTATCTTTGGTCTTGCATTTCTGGTTCTTGCGGGAAATCTCATTGTGGCGGGGGCCGAAAAGCTTGCGATATCCTTCGGCGTAGATAACTTTGTTATCGGGGCGACCGTCGTAGCCGTTGGCACAACCGTGCCGGAACTGGCGACAACCGTGATTGCCCGCCTGAGAGGCCACGACGAATTAAGCCTGGGAACCATTCTCGGCAGCAACATCTTTA
>OFEK01001936.1_pt1 | contig 12299 bp, 9 predicted proteins | sample 1521131 | NCBI WGS metagenome assembly OFEK01 (sample SAMN05720209, study PRJEB24109) | activated sludge metagenome | isolation source: Anaerobic digester | place: China | collected 2015-12-16
CAAATCCATCGAAAAAGCACAACGTTCATCCGGTTATGAGATCACCTCTGCCCTGGTGAGCATTGCCGGTTCCCACGTCTCTTCAATCAACAGCCGTGGGGCAGTTGGCATTACCAACGGCGTAGTCAGCCAGATCGACATCAACCGCGCACTCGAAGCTGCCCAGGTAGTTGCCATCCCACACGACCGCGAAGTGCTGCACGTCATCCAGCGCGGTTTTACCATTGATGGGCAGGATGGCATCAATGAACCCCTTGGAATGCACGGCTATCGATTGGAAGTTGAAACCCATATCATCACCGCTTCCGCTGCATCCGTTGGAAACATTCGAAAATGTGTTGAAGCAGCCGGCGTGAAGATCAAAGCGTTCGTGCTGAATCCACTGGCTTCTGCCGAAGTGGTATTGAGCGAAACTGAGCGCCAGCTTGGTGTGATGGTTTGCGATATCGGTGGAGGAACAACCGACCTGGCTGTGTACATTAACAACAATGTCTGGTACACGACGGTTATTTCTGTAGGCGGTGACCTGGTCACTTCGGATATTGCCTATGGATTGAGATTACCACTGCCCGATGCAGAGAAAGTGAAAATTGCATACGGGCGTGCAAAAGAATCGCTGACCAGTGGCAATGAAACATTCAGTATCCGATCATTCGGTGAAGAAGAAGCCACCGAATTCCGATACGCGGATCTCGCCTATATCATCGAGGCGCGTACCGAAGAGATATTTCAGTTCGTCTTGCAGGAGTTAAAACGCTCCGGTTACGACGGACTTTTACCGGCAGGAGTAGTACTGACCGGAGGATCAAGTCTATTACCTGGGATCCGTGATCTGGCAAGCGACGTGCTGGGTTTACCAGTGCGCGTTGCCCAACCGGACGACCTTACTGGACTTGTGGATCAATTGTACTCACCAGCATATTCCACCAGTGTGGGATTGTTGAAGTGGGCAGGTATCTTAGCGCGTGCGGTCAAACGATCTACCCGTACACGCGGATTACCGCCTATTGGGGCACTGGATCGCGTGAAAGATTTTATCAAACGCTTCCTGCCACAGTAAACAATAGGAAAAGGAGTTTGATGCAGATCGGAGGAGAAAAAATGGAAACAAATTCGTATCAACAAGGTGAGTCATTTGCACGCATCAAGGTAATTGGAGTAGGAGGTGGTGGTTGCAATGCTGTCAACCGCATGATCTCCGAAGGAATACGCGGCATTGAATTTGTCTCGATCAACACCGATGGTCAGGCTTTGTTATTTTCAAAAGCTGAGACCCGGGTGCGCATTGGAGATAAAGTCACTCGTGGAAGAGGTGCGGGGGGCGTTCCTGAAGTGGGTCGCAAAGCTGCCGAAGAATCTTCAGAAGAACTTTACCAGGTTCTCAAGGGCAGTGATATGGTCTTTGTCACCGCCGGAATGGGTGGCGGTACCGGCACCGGAGCTGCTCCGATCATCGCCCAGATTGCTAAAGAAGTAGGCGCTTTGACCATTGGGGTCGTCACCAAGCCCTTCACCTTTGAAGGCGTACAACGCATACAAGCGGCAGAGGTGGGCATCACCAAGCTCAAAGAGCAGGCTGATACACTGATTGTCATTCCCAATGATCGCTTATTGCAGATTGTCGACAAACGAGCGTCGCTTGAAGAGGCATTTTCCGCAGCCGACGATGTTTTGAGGCAGGGTATTCAAGGCATATCCGAACTCATCACTGTTCCAGGTCGTATCAATCTTGACTTTGCCGATGTGCGCACCATCATGTCAGAAGGTGGTGCAGCGCTGATGGCGGTTGGTCGTGGCAGTGGTGAAAACCGTGCACGCGAGGCGGCTGAAAGAGCCATTTCGAGCAACCTTCTGGATATAACCATCGATGGCGCTCATGGCATCCTCTTCAACGTGACCGGTGGGCCAGACCTGACCCTCTTCGAAGTGAACGAAGCGGCGGCTATCATCAAAGAGACAGCGCATCCTGACGTCAATCTCATCTTCGGCGCAGTGATCGATCCAAATATGGGCGACGAATGCCGTATCACGGTCATCGCCACCGGTTTTGACCAGGCTGGCATGCGTTCCCGCTTGCGCCATTTCAGTGATCTCAATGAGAAGAAAACCGACGAAAACCGTTTTAGTGCCCGCCCGGTGAAGGATAATCCTGAATCGATCCGAACGCAGTATGATTTTCAACCGCGTGTTTACAACACTGAGGACATTGAAAAAATTCCTGCTTTTATCAGGAATCGTGAAAACGATTAACTGAGATCTTAGGAAATCCTTTTTCTCCTTTGTAAGGGGTATGAGCTCTCACCCGGTTCATACCCCAACCTTCAAGAACGGATATATCCTTTTCTCCAATCTATCGCTACGCTGTCCCACTTTTATCATTAAAAAATTGTAATATTTAAGATTGTTTTTCCCTTCTTACTTGAAACCAGAATTTATTTATGCTAGAATGACCCCACTAATGTATACATGCCGCTATTGATCCCCCACATATGGGGGATTTTTCAGAGTTTTGCGTCACGCAACGAAGTGAAACATTTTCCAAATCATCAAGGAGTAAGCTATGCGCTGTCCGCATTGTGAAAGTGAGAATACCAGAGTGATCGATACCACCCACGATGCCAAAGGGGGAATCCGCCGCCGGAGAATATGCGAAGATTGCGACCAGCGTTTCAGTACTTACGAGCGCCCAGTCCTTTCCACCCCGCTGATCATCAAGCGCGATAATACCCGCGAAGAATTCGATAAGGAGAAATTACTTCAGGGAATCCGCCTGGCATGTGCCAAGCGACCCGTGCCAGCAGAAAAGATCGAACGCCTGGCTGGGGAAATCGAAGCCAAGTTACAACACTCTACCAAGTTAGAAATCCCTTCAAAAGTCATAGGCGATCTCGTTATTGAAGGACTGCGAAAATTGGATGATGTTGCTTACATTCGCTTTGCGAGCGTTTATTTGCCGTTGGGCGATCTGAACGCACTACGCGACGAGATCGACCGTTTATTAGAACACAAAGGAGAAAATCGATGACCTCAAATTCAGCAAGCCAGCCGCCAAAAAATGATCGCCCATTCGTTGAAATGCCGCATGGTCTGCCGAAAGTCGAGTTCAGTGAAAACAGTTATCAGGTTTTTACAAAAAGATATGTGCGCAAGGGGGAAGATGGGCAACTAACCGAAACACCTGAAGAGACCTTCTGGAGGGTTACCTGGCACATTGCTGCAGTTGAAGACAAAAGCGAAGAAGAAATCATCGAAACAGCAAGCCAGTTCTATAACCTGATGGCATCGATGAAATTCTTACCCAACTCCCCCACTTTTACCGGGGCAGGCACTCCGCTTGGGCAACTGGCTGCCTGTTTTGTATTACCCATCAGTGACGACATGGGCAAAAAACCAAGCGGAATCTTTCAGACTCTGCGTGATGCAGCACTGATCCAACAAACTGGGGGAGGGAACGGTTTTTCATTCTCCTCGCTGCGCCCATCCGGTGCACTGGTAAAGTCTTCCGCTGGAAAAGCCACCGGTCCAATCGGATTCATGCGCGTGTTCGATCACGCCTTCGGCGAAGTAGCCCAGGGTGGCACGAGGCGCGGCGCCAACATGGCTGTTTTGCGGGTAGATCACCCAGATATCGAGTCTTTCATCACCTGCAAAACGCGTGAGAACGCCATCACCAATTTCAACATTTCGGTCGGCATCACTGATGCCTTCATGAAAGCAGTGGAAGAGGATGCCATGTGGGATCTGCGCTTTCCAGATGTCAACCACCCCCTGTATCGTGACTTTGAGGGAACCTTTGAAGATGCAGAAAGAGCTGGCATCCCACTGATTATCCATAAAACTGTGCGTGCCCGTGATCTCTTTAACCTGATCGCATTCCAGGCACACCACAATGGCGAACCTGGCATGCTCTTTATGGATAGCGCCAACCGCTCCAATCCGATCCCCAATTTGTATAGCCTGGAAGCCACCAACCCCTGCGGGGAACAATGGCTCGGACCGTATGAAAATTGCTGTCTTGGATCCATCAACCTTTCCAAGCACTATTTGGCAGATACCGGCGTGGACTGGGAAGCCCTACGTTCCAGCATCCAATTGGCAGTGCGTTTCTTGGATGACGTGGTGGATGCCAATAAATATGTACCCTCGGTTCCGCAATTGCGCGAGAATGCATTGCGCGCCCGCCGCATCGGTCTGGGATTCATGGGGTTGGCTGATCTGATGTACTTGTGCGGTATCCGTTACGGCTCTGAAGAAGGGCAAGAATTTGCTGCCCAGATCATGGAATTCATCCGCTACCACGCCATGCTTACCAGCATAGAACTGGCAAAAGAATTCTCACCTTTCCCTGCTATACACGATAGTATCTACAATCCCGAAAAGATGACCTGGCAACCCCCTCAATCGATCGTCGCTTACACACACAATTGGGGTCGCCCCGATTTGGACTGGAACAAGGTCATCAAAGATATCCGAACCTATGGTATCCGCAACGCGGCACTCACCACCATCGCCCCCACCGGAACCATTTCTACGGTGGCTGGCTGCGAAGGTTATGGTTGTGAACCGGTTTTTGCCCTGGCTTATGTGCGCCATGTGGATGATGGCGGGAAAGATCTGGAATTGACCTACCTGAGCCCGATCATGCAAGCCGCTTTGGATCAATGGGATCTCACCCCCGAACAGCGAGAAACGATCGTTCAGGAAATATTAGAAGAGGGCTCTTGCCAGGCGATCGATCAACTGCCTGAACAGATCCGCAATGTTTTCGTGGTGTCGCAGGATATCAGCGGAGAGGAACATGTGCGCATGCAAGCCGTTTTGCAGGCGTTCGTAGATAATAGTATTTCTAAAACGATAAACTTCCCATCCAATGCCCGCGAGAACGATATTGCTGCTGCCTTCTTACTGGCATGGAAATTGGGATGCAAAGGGATTACTGCATACGTCACCGGTTCTCGGGAACAGGTAGTGCTTGAAACTGCCGCAACGCGCAACCAAAAACAAAGCGTTGAAATGCGGGAAATGGTCCAGCCGAGCAACGATCCGCTCAGCCCGGTGTGGTTGACCGAAAACGACTATGACCAACCCAACCTGTGGAGTGAAGCCAAAAAGCCTCGCCCGCGATATTTATCGGGGATGACCTACGGCATCAAGACCCCAGTAGGCAAGACCTTTATCACCATTAACGAAAGTGGTTTCAACCAACCCTTTGAAGTGTTCATCAACACCGCCAAAGCAGGTTCAGATGTGGCTGCCGATTCAGAAGCCCTGGCGCGTCTGATCTCTTACGTCCTGCGCCTCTCCTCACCGGTTGAACCCAGCCAGCGCCTGCAAGAGATCTGGCGGCAACTGGCTGGCTTGGGCGGTGGGCGCCCGCTGGGCTTTGGCCCCAATCGCGTGGGTTCTCTGCCCGATGGGGTTGCCCAGGTTCTGGCGGAATATATGGAGCAGCGCGCGGAACGCATCGCGCTGGAGGAACCCATGCGCCTGGATGACCTGCTGAAGGACACCCAAGACCCCAACCAGAAAGCATCTGAAAAGTCCAAGAAAGATCAGTGCGCGCTCAAGATCGGCGACCTGTGCCCTGAATGCGGACAAGCAGCATTGGTAAATGAAGAGGGCTGCCGTAAGTGCTACGAGTGCGGGTATAGCGAGTGCTGAAATAGTGCAGGTCTTCAATTGGAGCTTCGACCACTGGAGAAAATATGGCAAAAAAACTCATCCTGGTAGCTGGCAACATCGGTTCTGGAAAGACCTCGCTCACTGAGCGCATTGGAGAACAACTGGGCTGGCGCACCGCGTATGAATCGGTGGTCAATAATCCCTACCTGCCCAATTTCTACAAAGATATGCGCAGTTGGTCCTTCCACCTGCAGGTATATTTTTTGGGTCATCGCGCTTTGCAACATCAGGAAATGGCAATCGATCCGCGCTCTGCCATCATCGACCGCAGTATCTATGAGGATGCGTTCATCTTTTGCCGTGCTCTCAACCGCATGGGCAACCTGACCGAACTCGATTATCAAACCTACCTGCAGCTTTTCAACCTCGTAGTGGCTCAACTCCCCGCCCCTGACCTGCTCATTTATCTGCACTGCCCGGTGACTGCTCTCATGGAACGCATTCACCAACGGGGGCGCGATATGGAAAGCAGTATCACTGCCGATTACTTGACCCTTCTCGAATCCTTCTATACCGACTGGATGCACACCTTTGACATTTGCCCGGTCCTTACGATCCGCACAGACGATTTGGATTTCGTGCATAAAAAGAAGCACCTTGATTTGGTGATCGCTCGCATTCAGGATAAGCTAGCCGGGAAAGAAGAAATGGTGTTTGACAAAGAACACTGACAATTCTTGTAAATTTATATCATCGTCGCTCTTTTTGAAGTGAATGCATAGACTGGAAAGAAGTGCTTCATAGATAAAAATATCATCTCTCGAACCTGGCTTAAATTGAGCAAAGCCGGACGAAAGCTCGTCTTGCACGAGTATCTTTCTCGCGTTGCATTGTTTCTGATCCTCTTCTGTGTCTCAGGAAACTGGGGCTGGTTGGGTGCCTGCATCCTGATCCCCATCGCCATGCGCGCCAATCCATTCTTCTCATCCACCGTGCGCATCCAATCGGAGCGCGGTCAGACCGTTGTGGGACAGGAACCTTTAATAATCATGACCACCCGCATAGCGGGTGGCATGACCTAGCCCTATAAGGGCACTTCACTTGCAGCACCTAAAAGTGCTGCTTTCTCTTCGTTCAAGCCCGGTGCAACGATTCCCTAGCTACCCCTAAAGGGGTCTTCTAACTCCTTCTCACTGATCTTGTCCATCATCTGATCTGCCTTCTCCTGTTCTCTCACATACTTCGCTATCGTCGCTTCATTCAACCCCACTGTACTTACATAGTACCCTCGCGACCAAAAGTGCCTGTTCCCATATTTGTATTTCAGGTTCGCATGCCGATCAAATATCATCAGCGCACTCTTCCCCTTCAGATACCCCATGAAACTCGATATGCTCATCTTTGGCGGTATGCTCACCAGCAGGTGGATGTGATCTACCATCGCTTTCCCCTCTATGATCTCTATCCCTTTCCACTTGCATAACTCCTTGATTATCTCTACTATATCCCTCTTCATCTTGTTATAGATCATCTTCCGCCTGTACTTCGGTGTGAATACAATGTGATACTTACTCATCCATTTCGTGTGTGCTAAACTTTTATCCACGGACGTCACTCCTTCTTATTTTGATGGCTTGAACTTCCATCATTTTATCGGGAGTGACTCCCTTTTTCTATAAGTCCTTTCCCTCCACCCGCTTAGCGGGTGGTTTTTGTCTCGGACGTCCCGTCCTCAACTCGCTAAAGCGTTAATAAGATTAACAAGCAAATTTAAAAGTAGTCCTGTTCTATACTATCCATTCCAGGTTTGTATCTTAAGTATTGGCATCATAATTAAAACTGATATTGATAAAGTTTTAACGATAATTTCCTAAGTTAAAAATTAAATCAGAACACTACAATTTATCATAGCGATAAGGCAAGGTAGCCTTAATGCCATTGATTAGTTAATAATTAGTGAACCTGCTTTATTGAACACACTCTTTAAAGCAGGCTCATATATATACGCTGATGAGAGATCATTCTCCCAGAAAGCTTTTTACCATACGGCATACCGCGTAGGTGATCCAACCATCCGCATCCGGATCCTTCGCCTCATAGCTGGAAGTCCAGGTTCCACCAGGGTTTTGGTTTTCACGAAACCACTCAAGCCCTTTGCGGATGCGCGGGTCATATGATTTAAAGTACAAAGCAGCCAGCGATTCCAAAGCCGAGAGCAGGTTTGTCCACCAGTAGGGATACTGCAGTTTGAACCAGTAGCTCGCGGCTTGTCTGAAAGTAAAGGCATCTTCTTTGAAAAGTCGCTCTGCCAATAATTCACCAGCGCGCTGTACTGCCTGTTTATTGCGGTAATCCGGATGAGCACACAACCCTCGCAAAACCATGCCGGTGGTCATGTGAGAAGACGGTAGTTCCTTATCGGGTGGAATGGGTGCTTTGAGAGCTATTTCATAATAATATGATTGTTTGTACATGTTGAGCGGGATGATCCACCCACCATCCTTTTGCTGCATGGTAAGCAGCCAATCCAGAGCGCGCAACACCCGTTGATCGTCAGCATAACCGGCTTTGATGAGAACTTCCAGCAACGCGCCTGTATAATATGGCGCATATTGATTTCCGAGAATGCCACGGATATCCCCTTCTTCGCTCTGGCATGAAAAGACATACTCTGCTGCCTGCCGTGTGGCTGGATGATCGCGATGAAATGAATATTTTCCAACCAGCAAACGCAACATTTTCCAGGTTTCTATCAGTTCATAATTCTCCCCGAATTCTTGACCCGGGCGATTGCCACGATATCGCCAACTGCCATCAGGTAGCTGACGCTGTAAAATACGTTTCACGGGTCTACTGCTCCAAACTTCTGAAACCTGCTGCCCTTTCTGATGGAGTAAATCCCTTGCAATCAAAAAATGCAATCCAGGATCGTTGACCGATAAAAGGGCAGGCATCGGATTATGAACAAAATAATCCTTCCACATGGTTATGCTCTCAATCCTTTGAAATAATCTATAATGGATAATAATGGAAGATTGGGCAATTTTCAATCGTCTGATAATACCCGTTCATTGGAATATTATGCGGTCTTCAGAACGGTTGAAACCTTTTTTATCTAGAATCGTATATGGGTATAAATAAACAATCTTTGGAGCCACGCTTGGAAACCAGCTTCATGGAAGCAGAATACATACAACAGGTGCTCGATGGAGACGAGGATGCCTTTACGGACATCGTCGAACATTTCCAATCGCCTGTTTATAATCTCTGCTATCGCATGCTGGGCACACCACAAGAAGCAGAGGATGCCGCACAAGAATCATTCATCAGAGCATACCGCTATATCCATCGCTATGACCCCAAGCGTCCCTTCGCGACATGGTTGCTATCCATTGCAGCCCATTATTGTATCGATCAACAACGAAAAAGGCATTTGCTCTCGGTTGATCTGGATGAGATTGTAGAATTTGGTATTATGGACGATTCACCGGACCCTGAAAAGATGGTTGTTGATGGGGAACAGAGCGAACTCATCCAGAAACACCTGGCAGCTTTGCCGGTAAAGGATAGAATGGTATTGATTTTGAGATACTGGTATGATTTTTCGGAAGATGAGATCAGTCAGGCATTAGAAATTTCCAGGAGTGCCGTAAAAAGCAGATTACATCGCGCCAGACAACACATGGCAGAACAATGGACTTCAGAAGGATCAAATTTTCCCGAGAAAAAAGGGAGGCAGCATGAGCCACAAACAATATAAATATTGGATCCTAGATGATTCACCTTTAAACGCAGAAGAAAAAAGGCTGCTGCAAGCTCACCTGGCAGCCTGCGGTGACTGCCGAAAATTAAAAAAGGGTTGGGAAAAGAGTCTGCATGCCATCCGTGCCACCGAACGGAAGAACCCCACCCCGGATTTTTCTGTGCGCTGGCAGGCGAAATTACAGCAGGAGAAAAAACGAAACAGGATCGTAAGGCAGCGAGTGATCATATTCAGCAGCCTCCTTTTAATAGGGCTTGCCCTGATCGCTTACGTGATCTTATCAGGCTCCTTGACGGCTTTTTTGGCACACATGATCACCTCCAGCACGCAGATCCTCCTGTTCCTTACCAAAGGATTTTCTGAACTGGCGTCACTCATTAACGGTGTACCTTCCATTGTTCGGTGGGCATTGGGAGTCTTTTTCATCGGTGTTGCCAACATGTTCGTCATTTTGCTTTCTTATCTGGTTTGGAAAGCCAGAAAGAACCACAAGGAATGGCAAAGAGCGGGGGTTTATGCTGAAGAATAAAAACTTCCTGCTTATCCTTCTCTTCTCTTTCCTTTTCATTACAGGGTGCACTTCAATAAACACCATTCAAGAAACACGTGATGGCACATTGGTCATCGGGGAAGTATATACCCTTGCCAGTGATCAGGTCTTATTTGGTGACGTGGTGGTCATTGGATCAAGTTTCACAATGGAAGAAGGTGCTACCATCCACGGCGATATCACCCTCATCGGGAGCACAACAGCAATCTCAGGAAAAGTCATAGGGGATATCTTCATCCTCGGCGGATCAACCACCCTTACATCGAGCGCAGCTATCAATGGCAATATCGACCAATTATTCCATGAAATCGATATTGAACCTGGCGCAGATATTTTAGGAACGATCGATACATATTCCAATCCATTCGCTTTCCGCCAGACGTGGAAAGGGATTAGCACCATCTTCCCTTATCTAGCCAATCCGGAACGGGTGCTGACAAGCCGCATGATAAGTTCCATTGCTTTCTGCCTGTTAGCATGCCTGATCACTTACTTATTGCCAAAACCAACACAAAACAGCATTCGCACTATACGCAATCAACCCGGCACAAGCTGGGGCATCGGGTTTCTGGCATTGCTGCTTGTACCCCTCATTATTCTGATCCTGGCAATCACGATCTGTCTCGCCCCTATCGCACTGGTGCTTGCAGTGCTGTTCATGATAGCAATGCTCTTTGGATGGATCGCGCTGGCTACCATCATTGGTGAGAAATTCAATCAATGGTTTTATTTAAGAATGGCGCCTGTTCTCCAAACATTGGTTGGATCCATGCTAATCTCAGTCGGGATCAGTTTACTCACCCTTATTCCCTGCCTGGGTATCGCCATCAGCATGCTCATGGGGTGTTATGGATTGGGCGGTGTGATCATCAGTCGCTTTGGCAAAATAGAGGATCAAGGCGATAAGAGAGGCAAACGCTCTTCAAGTCTTCCAACTCCAGGCGATGCACCTCAAATTGAAAAGTAGATCAATAATCTCTTGCGTTCTTCATCAATCAAAGAAGCTGGGCGTCGATCCAGCTTCTTTTTGATATTCGGGATTAAATAGTTATAATTTCATCATTCAACATACACGAGGTAGGAATGAAACAGGTTCTGCAGTACATGAGCACAGGAGAAACCAAGATTGTAGAAGTCCCTGTTCCGCAAGTGCAGAGAAAAACAGCGCTGGTGCAAACCGCAACATCATTGGTTTCCGCAGGCACCGAACGTTCCCTGGTGGAATTTGCTGAAAAGAATCTGGTCCAAAAGGCTTCATCCCGTCCAGACCTGGTAAAACAGGTCACGGAGAAAGCCAAACGTGAAGGCATCCTCACCACGCTCGATTCCGCCCTCAACCGGCTTGATCAACCATTGGTGCTTGGGTACTCTTCGGCTGGTACTATTCTTGAAATTGGAGAAGGGTTGGAAGGCTTCCAGGTTGGTGACCGCGTTGTGTGCGGTGGTGGGAATCATGCCGTGCATGCCGAATACGCAGTTGTCCCGCAGAACCTCATGGCTCACCTGCCTGATGAGGTTCCTTTTGAACCTGCCTGTTTTGGTACTTTGGGTGCCATTGCCCTTAACGGAATCCGCCTTGCCCATTTGGAAATCGGAAACCGTGTGGCAGTGGTAGGTCTTGGTTTATTGGGTTTATTGACCGCCCGCCTGGCAGAAGCAAACGGCTGTCTGGTAACCGGCATTGATACAAACTCTGATCGGGTCCAATTTGCAAATAAAGCGGGGATGCATTCCTTCAGCCGCGATAAGTTCCCCGCCATAACCTCCTCTCTGACAAACGGGTATGGTTTTGACGCCGTGCTCATCTGTGCTGCCACCAGCAGTGATGATACCGTTCAATTGGCTGGCGAGATCGCCCGCGACCGCGGTCATGTCATTTCATTGGGTGTGGTCGGATTGCATATCCCCCGCAAACTTTATTATGAAAAAGAACTCCACTTTCAGGTTTCCCGCTCCTCTGGTCCAGGTCGCTATGATCTGCACTATGAAGAAGAGGGTCACGATTACCCGCTGGGGTATGTGCGCTGGACGGAAGGTCGCAACCTGGAAGCATTTGTCAGTTTGCTGCATAGCGGGAAAATAAAGGTAAGCGATCTCATCACCCATCAATTTCCAATTCAGGATGCCGGAAAGGCATATGAGCTCATTACCGGTAAAGCGAAAGAACAGTACCTGGGTGTGCTTCTCACCTATCCGCAAACCAAGGAGAAAATTTCTGCACGGGTCTCTTTCCAAAACACCATTCCAGCGGCAGATACAGTAAAAGTGGGGGTTATTGGCGCAGGGAACTATGCCAGCAACACTTTTCTTCCGGCTATGCGCAAGAACAAGGACACCCACTTCATCGGCATCGCTTCCATCAAC
>OFEK01001942.1_pt1 | contig 12285 bp, 12 predicted proteins | sample 1521131 | NCBI WGS metagenome assembly OFEK01 (sample SAMN05720209, study PRJEB24109) | activated sludge metagenome | isolation source: Anaerobic digester | place: China | collected 2015-12-16
CGGGCGCACGGTTCGGGGGCGGGCCGATGCAGCCGGCGGGGAGGCACGGAAGGGGGCACTTGCTGTTCCTCCGCAGCTACGCAGGCCGCGATGTATCTCAATCCATGCACCCGTGAAGGGTGCGACCGGCCGAGTGTGCCGCCTGGCTCTCGGATAACCGATTTCAATCCACGTACCCGTGAAGGGTGCGACCCCCGGGTCGGGGATCTCCCGACGGCCCTGGTCATTTCAATCCACGCACCCGTGAAGGGTGCGACGAGATATCCATTCGTGTCAGCAGTCTTGACTCCATTTCAATCCACGCACCCGTGAAGGGTGCGACGGCGGTGGATAAAAGGGTCTTTTTTCATAGCTTAATTTCAATCCACGCACCCGTGAAGGGTGCGACAATCCTTACGGTCCCTACCTCTATTCTGACGGTATTTCAATCCACGCACCCGTGAAGGGTGCGACCGTCTTTCGGCACGGCGATGCCTATGCCGGACACATTTCAATCCACGCACCCGTGAAGGGTGCGACATGTCCTCGCTGCGAGCAAAGACTCGCTGGAGATATTTCAATCCACGCACCCGTGAAGGGTGCGACGACGTGACGGCAGAGATGCAGTGGCGCTGGCTCCAATTTCAATCCACGCACCCGTGAAGGGTGCGACGGCTGTTCACTAGGTATTGTGCAGTAAAATGTGAATTTCAATCCACGCACCCGTGAAGGGTGCGACGTCGATCGACCTTGACATCCTATATGGGATTGTTATTTCAATCCACGCACCCGTGAAGGGTGCGACATCACGACCGCGCCGTACGGACCCGTCAGGTAGATTTCAATCCACGCACCCGTGAAGGGTGCGACACGGGCGGGTCCGGCTCCTGGTGCACTGGGATATCATTTCAATCCACGCACCCGTGAAGGGTGCGACCACTGGCGATGCGCGCAACTTGTTTATCAAGGTATTTCAATCCACGCACCCGTGAAGGGTGCGACGGCCTTCGGGATCGCGGTCCCTACCGCGACTACGATTTCAATCCACGCACCCGTGAAGGGTGCGACCGTCGAGAAGAGATCGCCACGGCGCTTCATACGAATTTCAATCCACGCACCCGTGAAGGGTGCGACCGGTTCCCTCTTCATACGTTCCGGCACCGAGAGATTTCAATCCACGCACCCGTGAAGGGTGCGACGCCTTTCGCGTCCTTCTCCAGATTCTCCTGGATATTTCAATCCACGCACCCGTGAAGGGTGCGACTGTTCGTCGGGATCTTCGCCGCATCGATCTGCTCATTTCAATCCACGCACCCGTGAAGGGTGCGACTTTCGACATTCGCGGATCACCCACCTGATCCGGATTTCAATCCACGCACCCGTGAAGGGTGCGACCAGAAACTCCCGGGCAGGTCTAAGCGGGAGATAGGATTTCAATCCACGCACCCGTGAAGGGTGCGACTCGCGATCATCTCTGAGAGCGACCCGCTGTGGCAATTTCAATCCACGCACCCGTGAAGGGTGCGACTCCCGAGTGCCGCCGTCAATGGACCGAGAAGCCAATTTCAATCCAAGCACCCGTGAAGGGTGCGACTTCGGCGGCACGGTGCCGGTGGCCGAAGAGTGTGATTTCAATCCACGCACCCGTGAAGGGTGCGACATCGGAGCACCAGTATGATCGAGTCAATCTCGTACATTTCAATCCACGCACCCGTGAAGGGTGCGACCTGGTGTTCCCGCTGAATGCCACATCGATCCGTATTTCAATCCACGCACCCGTGAAGGGTGCGACGTGCGTGCCTGTGGTCCGGTAGCGGTCATATTTCGGATTTCAATCCACGCACCCGTGAAGGGTGCGACCACGCGATCCGTCCGTGATCACGACTTCTTCCGGCGGATTTCAATCCACGCACCCGTGAAGGGTGCGACTCTCGGCGGCGACCGTCTGGGCCAGTGTACCTTCATTTCAATCCACGCACCCGTGAAGGGTGCGACCGCCGGCGACGGTGAGGGTGATCGTGCAGGCGGTATTTCAATCCACGCACCCGTGAAGGGTGCGACTACCTGAGCTCGAGGTGGGTGCCATTGTTCCGATTGATTTCAATCCACGCACCCGTGAAGGGTGCGACGCAGCTGATCCGTGATGACTTCCGACCCAGTAAACAATTTCAATCCACGCACCCGTGAAGGGTGCGACCCGTCGCACCAACGCTGCAATCAAGACCCGCTGATTTCAATCCACGCACCCGTGAAGGGTGCGACCCGTCGCACCAACGCTGCAATCAAGACCCGCTGATTTCAATCCACGCACCCGTGAAGGGTGCGACCCGTCGCACCAACGCTGCAATCAAGACCCGCTGATTTCAATCCACGCACCCGTGAAGGGTGCGACCCCGTATCCCGGACCTGCGGGTTAAGGGGCATTAATTTCAATCCACGCACCCGTGAAGGGTGCGACTCCCGGCGGGCGACCTCCTCCACCTCCTCCCGTGATTTCAATCCACGCACCCGTGAAGGGTGCGACCTCTGTCTCATGGACAACCTGATTGAGATCGAAATTTCAATCCACGCACCCGTGAAGGGTGCGACTATTAAACGGGGTTTCACGTACTTGCGTGTCAAAATTTCAATCCACGCACCCGTGAAGGGTGCGACAATGGTATCTCGATCTTCACGTTGATCTTCACGTATTTCAATCCACGCACCCGTGAAGGGTGCGACCATCTACATCCGGCCGATCCGCGACATCAACCTGATTTCAATCCACGCACCCGTGAAGGGTGCGACACACGTGGGAGGTACCTCCGGGCGTCGATAGTGTCATTTCAATCCACGCACCCGTGAAGGGTGCGACTCACTATCCGCCACCCTCAATCGATTGGTCCCCGATTTCAATCCACGCACCCGTGAAGGGTGCGACGCGGGATTAATTACCCCTGGGATCATGCGTATGGTATTTCAATCCACGCACCCGTGAAGGGTGCGACCCTCGTTTCACGATTATCGGCCCCGGCATGTCTAATTTCAATCCACGCACCCGTGAAGGGTGCGACTCACGACGCACGCGGTCGCCTGCAATCCCCACAAATTTCAATCCACGCACCCGTGAAGGGTGCGACGACCTTCGAACCGGCCATGCCCTTCCCGTAGGTACCATTTCAATCCACGCACCCGTGAAGGGTGCGACGTGTGGTGCACCAGGTGTTGCAAATGGTGCACTGGATTTCAATCCACGCACCCGTGAAGGGTGCGACAAGTGTTGTACGTGGTGCAGCGGTGCACTGTCTCAATTTCAATCCACGCACCCGTGAAGGGTGCGACTGTGGCAGGCCTCCGGGCCTGCCGGGAGTCGAGATTTCAATCCACGCACCCGTGAAGGGTGCGACTCGACGATCCATGGATACCCGTCGTGCGGAGGGATGATTTCAATCCACGCACCCGTGAAGGGTGCGACGGCCTCTGCGGTCGAGCCGGCAGCGTTTGTTGCCGTATTTCAATCCACGCACCCGTGAAGGGTGCGACACCCTGTTTGCCTTGTCGGTGTCAGCGATATCCTCATTTCAATCCACGCACCCGTGAAGGGTGCGACATCATCTCCTAGACCGCCACGGTCAGGTTGAGATCATTTCAATCCACGCACCCGTGAAGGGTGCGACTGAGGAGGAGCGCCGGCAGTGTGTAGTGCAGGCATTTCAATCCACGCACCCGTGAAGGGTGCGACTCTCCTCTTTTTTGATCTCCGCATCATCTGCCAAATTTCAATCCACGCACCCGTGAAGGGTGCGACGGTCGAATTATCGACCCAGTACGTCGGTTGGTAAATTTCAATCCACGCACCCGTGAAGGGTGCGACCCAGGGTGACGGGGTTTGCGAGCAGGGCGGCCGTATTTCAATCCACGCACCCGTGAAGGGTGCGACCCGGATCGCCTCTTTGATTTCCCGGGCAACCGGATTTCAATCCACGCACCCGTGAAGGGTGCGACATTCGATATCTGGTCGCAGAAGGCGGGGCGGTTCGTATTTCAATCCACGCACCCGTGAAGGGTGCGACTAAATATTTGCAGCCCCATTTCATGGTATGCTTATTTCAATCCACGCACCCGTGAAGGGTGCGACGCGTTAATGGCGTCGAACATCCACACTGGTACTTTATTTCAATCCACGCACCCGTGAAGGGTGCGACGAGGCGCTCATCGCCCACAACCTGCAGCGGGAGAAATTTCAATCCACGCACCCGTGAAGGGTGCGACCAGCCGGGACCGGGCGATGTTCTCGTTACTCTACATTTCAATCCACGCACCCGTGAAGGGTGCGACGTCACTGGCGACGATGGATCGGGCCGTTCGACCAATTTCAATCCACGCACCCGTGAAGGGTGCGACGGCCTTGCTTGATCACGTATCGGGTTAGGTCCTCATTTCAATCCACGCACCCGTGAAGGGTGCGACAGCCCTCTGTACGGTCTGTTGATCTAAGTTCTTACCATTTCAATCCACGCACCCGTGAAGGGTGCGACGGGCGGCTCGACATCTGCAAGGTGGTGAGAGCGTATTTCAATCCACGCACCCGTGAAGGGTGCGACACGCCGGCGAGGAGATCGCCGATCGTGTTCTGGTCATTTCAATCCACGCACCCGTGAAGGGTGCGACCATCGCCCGGCGGCGATCCACCGCAACACTGGAGATTTCAATCCACGCACCCGTGAAGGGTGCGACCGGTCTCACGGCCGGGAGTGAAGATCCGGCCGGTATTTCAATCCACGCACCCGTGAAGGGTGCGACCTAATTGATGATCTCGTAGCCCAGATCCCCCTCATTTCAATCCACGCACCCGTGAAGGGTGCGACATGACGACCAATTCGATGGGTTCGACTTCGCTATGATTTCAATCCACGCACCCGTGAAGGGTGCGACATGGTGCAGAGCGCGATCACGCCGGCACCCCCGAGGATTTCAATCCACGCACCCGTGAAGGGTGCGACCACGGTGGCGCAGGACTACGCCGACGAGCTGGAGATTTCAATCCACGCACCCGTGAAGGGTGCGACACCGATCGCGCGTTCGAGGCGATCGAGGGGGTTATTTCAATCCACGCACCCGTGAAGGGTGCGACGAGAACGCCCGGACCGAGGGGCAGCGGGAACGCCTATTTCAATCCACGCACCCGTGAAGGGTGCGACTGACGCTCAGCTGTCCCGCCTGTGACGGCGAGGATTTCAATCCACGCACCCGTGAAGGGTGCGACGACCGATCGCGCGTTCGAGGCGATCGAGGGGGTTATTTCAATCCACGCACCCGTGAAGGGTGCGACCAGCGGCTCGGGTCCCGGTTCATCAACCAGAGCCATTTCAATCCACGCACCCGTGAAGGGTGCGACACGGATCTTGATGATGCCGGATCGCCGGAGGATATTTCAATCCACGCACCCGTGAAGGGTGCGACAGCAGCCGGACCCGATGGACTTCATCGAGCACCCATTTCAATCCACGCACCCGTGAAGGGTGCGACGGCATCCCGGGCGGCGGCCTGGGGTACGTCGTCATTTCAATCCACGCACCCGTGAAGGGTGCGACGTACATGCCCTCCCTGGTAGACATGCAGTGGCAGATTTCAATCCACGCACCCGTGAAGGGTGCGACGTACATGCCCTCCCTGGTAGACATGCAGTGGCAGATTTCAATCCACGCACCCGTGAAGGGTGCGACGTACATGCCCTCCCTGGTAGACATGCAGTGGCAGATTTCAATCCACGCACCCGTGAAGGGTGCGACAGGGATTCCTCGCAGACGACATCGAGATCCGGAGGATTTCAATCCACGCACCCGTGAAGGGTGCGACGCTGGTAGAGGTCGGCGAAATGGTATCGCGTGCCGAATTTCAATCCACGCACCCGTGAAGGGTGCGACGGAGGTCCTGCCGCTCGCGGTATGTCGCAACCGGATTTCAATCCACGCACCCGTGAAGGGTGCGACCGTCGAGTACATAGGCGGTTACCTGGAGGCCCGGATTTCAATCCACGCACCCGTGAAGGGTGCGACATTTGTATTCGGCTCTGATGCCGAAATCGATGCTTTATTTCAATCCACGCACCCGTGAAGGGTGCGACGTGTGCAGGGTCTCGTCGGTGTCGTCGCGGGAGGGATTTCAATCCACGCACCCGTGAAGGGTGCGACCGGCCGGGGTCGGCGTCGCCGGCACCGGTGCCAGGACATTTCAATCCACGCACCCGTGAAGGGTGCGACCCCCGGTCTTTGGGCATCTTTTCCCGGTCTTCCCGATTTCAATCCACGCACCCGTGAAGGGTGCGACGCCCGACCGTAACCGTTCGTGGGCGTAGTTCTGATTTCAATCCACGCACCCGTGAAGGGTGCGACAACCCCCCCAAGTCCGGCCGGTCCTGGGTCAACCAGATTTCAATCCACGCACCCGTGAAGGGTGCGACGGGCATAATTATTCTTCGATAACGAGCCTTATATATTTCAATCCACGCACCCGTGAAGGGTGCGACGAACGCATACGGGGCGGCGCTTTACGACAAGCGATTTCAATCCACGCACCCGTGAAGGGTGCGACAGGTCAACGCGATCCGGGTCGCCCGGAAGACGGAATTTCAATCCACGCACCCGTGAAGGGTGCGACGCGCACTGTAGATAACGTCGGCAAGCAGTCGGAATTTCAATCCACGCACCCGTGAAGGGTGCGACGGCGAGGTCGCCAACAGACGGCGCAGTAACTACCGATTTCAATCCACGCACCCGTGAAGGGTGCGACGGCGGCGTTGCTATAGGGATCGTTGTCACCAGAGAATTTCAATCCACGCACCCGTGAAGGGTGCGACAATCCACAGGCGACCGTCCATCGGCCGGAGGGGAATTTCAATCCACGCACCCGTGAAGGGTGCGACCTTGATTCAAGCACTTGAAATTGATGGATCGCCGTATTTCAATCCACGCACCCGTGAAGGGTGCGACGTCTGATCGGACGATCCGAATGTCGTCGGGAGTCTCATTTCAATCCACGCACCCGTGAAGGGTGCGACTTCCGGCCATTGTTCCAATTGCCCCCTGCTAGCAGATTTCAATCCACGCACCCGTGAAGGGTGCGACGTGTGTTGCAACCCACCTACCTGCAGTGGCAGACAATTTCAATCCACGCACCCGTGAAGGGTGCGACATTGCATGGCTCACAGCTCCGACACGGGCACGATATTTCAATCCACGCACCCGTGAAGGGTGCGACAGACTCGCATCAACTCGGGCAACATCTTCCGGCTATTTCAATCCACGCACCCGTGAAGGGTGCGACTAGCATCGAGGTTGGTCGCCTGAACCATGTCGGGATTTCAATCCACGCACCCGTGAAGGGTGCGACGGGTTTTCTGCCAGCAGGTAGGACCGTACTGGCGGATTTCAATCCACGCACCCGTGAAGGGTGCGACGGTCGATGCAGCCCTACAACTGGCCGGCGTCGACATTTCAATCCACGCACCCGTGAAGGGTGCGACGAGGCGGGCCAGCACTCCCTCCACACCGCCGACGAATTTCAATCCACGCACCCGTGAAGGGTGCGACGGCGCGTGCTCCAGGGCATCGCGGATCGTCTGCAAATTTCAATCCACGCACCCGTGAAGGGTGCGACCAGCGGCTCGGGTCCCGGTTCATCAACCAGAGCCATTTCAATCCACGCACCCGTGAAGGGTGCGACAGGGGATCCCGCGGATCGACTTCAACGCCGCCGAATTTCAATCCACGCACCCGTGAAGGGTGCGACCGTCGTCGAGGACGGGGTGGAGCGGTCCATCTGGATTTCAATCCACGCACCCGTGAAGGGTGCGACTCTCGTCCCGGACGGTGGCCTTGAGCACGCTGGGATTTCAATCCACGCACCCGTGAAGGGTGCGACTGTGGATTGTCTGATACGAGTCACTCCGGTATAAATTTCAATCCACGCACCCGTGAAGGGTGCGACAGCTCTACGAGCGCATCAACGCACTGGCCATACAATTTCAATCCACGCACCCGTGAAGGGTGCGACGTCAATCGTCCAGCAGTTCTCCACCCTCGCCCAATTTCAATCCACGCACCCGTGAAGGGTGCGACAAGCCGGGGAAGACGTTCCTCGTGGTCTGCCAGAATTTCAATCCACGCACCCGTGAAGGGTGCGACTTGACCCGGCATCAATCGAGGGGTATAGCAGGGGATTTCAATCCACGCACCCGTGAAGGGTGCGACTCCTCTCGATATAGCAGGCGGTTGGTTACCGTCCATTTCAATCCACGCACCCGTGAAGGGTGCGACGTACCCGTCGCGTGCCGGCACGATCGTCGAGATCATTTCAATCCACGCACCCGTGAAGGGTGCGACTTTGTGGAACGCGACCGGCGGGTTCGACCGTCTCGTATTTCAATCCACGCACCCGTGAAGGGTGCGACGGGCATTCCACGCACCGCCTGACAGGTTGCTCAGATTTCAATCCACGCACCCGTGAAGGGTGCGACGTCGCGTCCGCGTCCGCACCTATCAGCCAGTCAGATTTCAATCCACGCACCCGTGAAGGGTGCGACGTCGACATAGGAGTCGAACCCGGCTTTGGTCACATTTCAATCCACGCACCCGTGAAGGGTGCGACCCGGAGGGGTGGCTATGACCCGGCCCCGGAAATGATTTCAATCCACGCACCCGTGAAGGGTGCGACGGTAAACATCAGGGATCGGTCGCCGTCGGTAATCATTTCAATCCACGCACCCGTGAAGGGTGCGACTCTGTCGTAATGGCGCATGTAAGGGAGGTTGTTGATTTCAATCCACGCACCCGTGAAGGGTGCGACTGTGTTGCAACCCACCTACCTGCAGTGGCAGACAATTTCAATCCACGCACCCGTGAAGGGTGCGACCGACGCACTGTGTGATCGGGTATTCGTCGCCAGAATTTCAATCCACGCACCCGTGAAGGGTGCGACTCAGGACGCGGATCATATCACACTAACGAGGGAAATTTCAATCCACGCACCCGTGAAGGGTGCGACACGAAACGAAGACGCCGAATCCAGCACGTTGTGGATTTCAATCCACGCACCCGTGAAGGGTGCGACCGGGGCGTATGTCGACGAGGCAACGGTCCTCCCAATTTCAATCCACGCACCCGTGAAGGGTGCGACACTGGCTGATAGGTGCGGACGCGGACGCGACCTATATTTCAATCCACGCACCCGTGAAGGGTGCGACTGGTGATGTACCCCCGTTTCAACGCCTCTCGTTGATTTCAATCCACGCACCCGTGAAGGGTGCGACATCAGGAGTGACGAGCCCGGCCCCATCGCATAACATTTCAATCCACGCACCCGTGAAGGGTGCGACTTGAGCTGATCGGTGATCGAGTCTGCGAGGCACCCATTTCAATCCACGCACCCGTGAAGGGTGCGACCACAGAGACGTAGCGGTGGTTTCCTGACATCGCCGTATTTCAATCCACGCACCCGTGAAGGGTGCGACGCGACCGCATTCGTCGATGTCACCACAGAAGTAATTTCAATCCACGCACCCGTGAAGGGTGCGACTGAGATCTTGACGATCCATGCAGTTTGCCTGTTTATTTCAATCCACGCACCCGTGAAGGGTGCGACCGGGGATATCATCGGCATCCAGTGGGATTCGTCGTCATTTCAATCCACGCACCCGTGAAGGGTGCGACGTCATATCGACTCTCCAACCCCGGGATGTCGGATTTCAATCCACGCACCCGTGAAGGGTGCGACGACATGATGCTAGTTTGTTGTCAGTGTATACCCCATTTCAATCCACGCACCCGTGAAGGGTGCGACGTGCGCGGCGTTTGACCGGTCGCAACCCCGGACCCATTTCAATCCACGCACCCGTGAAGGGTGCGACCGGAGAACGCAACGATGTCGCGGTTATTTTTGTGATTTCAATCCACGCACCCGTGAAGGGTGCGACGGACGCCCGCGTGGTGCTCGTGGATGCCAAAAGATTTCAATCCACGCACCCGTGAAGGGTGCGACCCGGGGGCGCGTTGCAGAACGGGTATATCACGACATTTCAATCCACGCACCCGTGAAGGGTGCGACGCGCCGCGCGTGCAAAATGGCCACCCGTGAGATATTTCAATCCACGCACCCGTGAAGGGTGCGACAGGGGGCGGCTGGATCGTCGGTCGATCCTCCTCCAATTTCAATCCACGCACCCGTGAAGGGTGCGACAAGAGCAGCAGGAGCGCGGTGCGTGGCTCCAGGCTATTTCAATCCACGCACCCGTGAAGGGTGCGACGTGTCGATCTCCTCCGGGGAGTAGAGGCCGGAGATGTATTTCAATCCACGCACCCGTGAAGGGTGCGACGGCGACGATCTCTATGTCGTGCCGTTGCACCGGCTATTTCAATCCACGCACCCGTGAAGGGTGCGACTCCGATCCATCCCTCACGCCCCGCGCGTCGGGGTGATTTCAATCCACGCACCCGTGAAGGGTGCGACCGCGACGAGGCGGATGCCGCGCCTCACAATCTCGATTTCAATCCACGCACCCGTGAAGGGTGCGACCTTGCGCTTGAGGGCGATCACGTCTTCGCGGGCGTTATTTCAATCCACGCACCCGTGAAGGGTGCGACAGGCCTGCGCTGCAGGAGTCGAGATCGTCCCTGGTGTATTTCAATCCACGCACCCGTGAAGGGTGCGACTTTGCCGGGGCCAGGGTCGGCGTCTACGGCCTGATTTCAATCCACGCACCCGTGAAGGGTGCGACGACCCAGTACGTTCGCGGCGCGCCGCCCCCCGGGAATTTCAATCCACGCACCCGTGAAGGGTGCGACCGGGCCGCCCGTAAGTGTAGATGTTCCCTTTTTATAATTTCAATCCACGCACCCGTGAAGGGTGCGACGGCGCAGTGGTGACACCGTACTTCCGGGACGCATGATTTCAATCCACGCACCCGTGAAGGGTGCGACGTTCATGTTCCCGGCCGGCCGGCTGATCGTCGGTATTTCAATCCACGCACCCGTGAAGGGTGCGACGCGCTGCAGGCGGCGCAGGGATCACGTATTTGACATTTCAATCCACGCACCCGTGAAGGGTGCGACGCGTGGGCGATCTGGTGTCGTACCATGGGTGGATTTCAATCCACGCACCCGTGAAGGGTGCGACGTCATTTTTTCGCCTCACATACAATCTGCCAGGCTATTTCAATCCACGCACCCGTGAAGGGTGCGACATCTTCCGGCAGTCAGCCAACGCTTTTGGGGTGATTTCAATCCACGCACCCGTGAAGGGTGCGACGACCGGGTAGGATGCCACGCGCCGTGTCGACGGGGATTTCAATCCACGCACCCGTGAAGGGTGCGACTGTTGGTGGTTGTGATGTATTCGCCATCGGAGCCATTTCAATCCACGCACCCGTGAAGGGTGCGACCTACAACAGCGGCGGAGACTGCCGCAAATTTTGCATTTCAATCCACGCACCCGTGAAGGGTGCGACTGTAGGGGTTGAGCTCAGCCATCCCCAGGGACGTATTTCAATCCACGCACCCGTGAAGGGTGCGACCGAAGTCCCCGTGGGATCTGCAGATCGAGGCTCTTATTTCAATCCACGCACCCGTGAAGGGTGCGACCGTCAAGCTCGAGCCCGGACCCCTGCTCAATATTGATTTCAATCCACGCACCCGTGAAGGGTGCGACGTTCGTCAATGCTGATCTCGAGGTCGCCGGTCTGATTTCAATCCACGCACCCGTGAAGGGTGCGACCGGCACGGATCTCGCGGACCCTATCGCAGATCTGGAATTTCAATCCACGCACCCGTGAAGGGTGCGACTTGTGAATACAGGTAAGGACGTTAAACTTGGTCTTATTTCAATCCACGCACCCGTGAAGGGTGCGACTCCCTTACACTATAATCAAACGCGCACAAATCATTATTTCAATCCACGCACCCGTGAAGGGTGCGACCGGGTGCTCCTGTATATACTCCTACCCCTGAGAAATTTCAATCCACGCACCCGTGAAGGGTGCGACGCTCACGCTCTGCCTTCAGTGCAACATCAATACGAATTTCAATCCACGCACCCGTGAAGGGTGCGACCCTTACACTTGTACATATATTTGTACATATATTATATTTCAATCCACGCACCCGTGAAGGGTGCGACACCTTACTGTATACTGTTACAAGTGTAAGAATAAATTTCAATCCACGCACCCGTGAAGGGTGCGACTGGATTTGTGGAATCTGTAAGGAGTGAAGAAAATGATTTCAATCCACGCACCCGTGAAGGGTGCGACTGCAAGATGACCCAGATCATCCC
>OFEK01001951.1_pt1 | contig 12225 bp, 10 predicted proteins | sample 1521131 | NCBI WGS metagenome assembly OFEK01 (sample SAMN05720209, study PRJEB24109) | activated sludge metagenome | isolation source: Anaerobic digester | place: China | collected 2015-12-16
CACAACTTATTTCATTTCATTAGGAGGACATAGATTATGTCAGATAAGAAGAACACAGAGATTGCAGTGACTGAAGGATTCGCTGCACTTACAAACAGAGACGTACTGAATGAGGCTTTGGCCGACGATTGTCAGGGACTTGAGTTTTCCTTCGACCGCGTGAAGTTGCCTGCGGGCGGCGGCACAGCTTTCGAGATCCCCTCGGCCGAAAGCGATGAGTCAGAAATGGTGAAGGATATCACCGGCGTTATCGTCTACAACCATCCCGCCTATGCATACTACCGCGACAAATACACAGGCGGCAACAATCCTCCCGACTGCGGCAGTTTTGACGGTGTGACGGGATTCGGCGTCCCCGGTGGGAACTGCGCAAACTGCCAGTATAACAAATTCGGCAGCGGAGATGGTCAGAGCAAGATGTGCAAAAACAAACGTATGCTCTACATCCTGCGCGAGGGAGAATTGTTCCCCATTACGCTTTCTCTTCCGACCGGGTCGCTCAAGTCATTCACGAACTATGTGAAGAGCCAGCTTTCCCGTGGGCGCAAGCTGAACCAAGTGGTCACGAAAATCACGCTAAAGAAAGCTACTAATGCATCCGGAATCGCATTTTCCCAGGCGGTGTTTTCATTCGAGCGTATGCTGACCGCCGAGGAACGCAAGGATGTGGCCGGCGTGTCGGAAACGGTCAAGGCATATGCCACGAACCTTACACCGGCATCGCTTATTGACGATGAACAGCCGGTCGATCCGGAAACAGGAGAAATTATCGAACCCTTGAAGTAAAGCACATAGAAAACCCGGAGGGGTGCTATGCTCCTCCGGGCATTTCCCATAGGAGTGATTACACATGAATACTGACTATAGATGTGTGACCACGGTGGACGGAATTAAGGATTACATCGGCGGCAGCCGTATTATCGCGTTCGACTTTGAAACTGCTCCCGATGATCCGTACCGTGAGGAGGATAAAGCAGCACTTGATCCGGCGAAGGCTCACATTGTCGGCTGCTCCTTTTCCGTAAAGGAAGGTACGGGCATCTATGTTCCCGTTTCCCACCGTATAGGCACCAATATAAATGAGAGCGCCTTTTTCGTTTATCTGATGGCATTACTCATGGATAAAACAGTAATAAAGATTGCCCACAATATCGCCTTCGAATCTTCGATGGCATATGCGAGGGGCATAGTAATCCAGGCGCCAGTGTACGACACAATCTGTGCGTCACAGATGAGTCTTAAAAGCATATATGAGTTCCGAAAGCTGAATGAGAGCGGTCTGAAACGGCTTGCGGAGGAGCTGTTTGGAGAACCGATTCCTTCATTTTCAAGTGTCACAGATGGAAGACACTTTGACGAACTGGACGGCAATGATGTCGAGACGGTGCGCTACGGCTCCGCCGACTCCGATTTTGCCCTTCGGCTCTATCACAAGTTCAACGACTGGTTCGACCGTTATCTTCCGAAACATAGGTACATCGTTGAGGAAATTGAAAGCCCGACCGCTGTATATCTTGGCATTATGAAATTCAACGGTATCCCGGTCAACCTTCCTCTCATGCAGGAACGAAAGGCCGAGGCGGAAAACGAAATGGAGCGTATCCGCAAGGAGATTGAGTTCATCATCGGCGATGTGAACATAGGGGCAAACTGCTCCACGCAGACATTCAAGAACTATTTATATAAAGACCTGGGCTTGCCAATTCTGAAGACCACAGAAACCAACCGCGAGGCGGCGGACGATATGACCATGAAACTCCTCAAAGAGTGGTGCGATGTGAACCGTCCGGAACTGTCAAGGTTGTTCACACTGGTTCAAGAGTACCGCAAGTGGGGCAAGATCAAATCTACCTATATCGATGGATATTTGAAACATCTCAATCCCGTGACGGGCTGCATCCATCCCGACCTGTTCGCTTTATCTACGGATACAGGAAGAATGAACTGCCGCAATCCCAACGCGCAGAATATGCCGCGCAAGAGCAATGATCCTATCGGCGTACGTAACTTCATCAAAGCACCGGAAAACTGCCTTATTCTGTCGCTCGACTTTTCACAGATAGAGCTTAGAGTAGGCGCATTCTACTGCCGCGATGAGAGGATGCTCGATACCTACCGCAAAAACGGTGATATCCATGCCGCTACGACCAGCGTTATTTTCGGTGTTAGCTATGAGGAAGCCCAAGACAAGCATTTGGAGAATTACAAGGAACGCAGGACGATTGCTAAAAATGTGAACTTCGGTACTTTCTACGGCCTATTCCCAAGAGGGCTGCAAACAGCACTGAAGTTCAAAGCGGGGGTTGAAAAATCTGTGAGTGAGTGTGAGGAGATACTTTTTAACCTCAAACACGGATACAAGGGTCTGACCGCATGGCAGGAAGAGACGAAAGCAGATGCCGCAAGGCATATGTATTCCGAAACCTGGCTCGGACGGCGCAGGTACCTCCCCGGCATCATCTCGGACAATTGGAGTCAGAAGTCCTTTGCGGAGCGTTGCGCATTGAACACACCTATCCAGGGGACAGCGGCGGATATTCTGAAACTCGCCATCACGAGGATACTTGCCGGACTGCCGGAGCGGAAATGGCTCAAGCCCATCCTTCAGATACACGATGAACTGACCTTCATTATCCCGGAGGTCTGGCTGTCGGAAGCGGTGACTTTTATCCGTGCCTGCATGGAAGAAAAGCCTTTCCCGGAGTTCGACCTTCCGCTGATTGCGGAAGCTTCTGCGGGACCGACCTTTGGAATGATGGAAGAACTGGAGGATTGAATATGTTCAAAAACAGCGAAGGCTATGCCGACCCGACAGCAGGAGCGGCGATGAGCCTTATTATGAAGGAATACCGGCAAAAACAGAAAAAACGCTATGCTGACAAGAACCGCAGGAGGATTTATGTTGCTTCCAAATATGCAGGTGATGTGGAAGCGAACGTTGCAGCCGCAATAGGTTACTGCCGCCGTGTCATAGACGAGGGGCATATGCCGATAGCAAGCCACCTTTTATATTGTCAGATACTTAACGACAACGATCCCGACGAGCGGGAACTTGGACTGATGTTTGGGCTCGCTCTTCTCCGTCTTTGTGACGAGGTATGGGTATTCGGCGCGGTATCCCCGGGTGTCGCGCAGGAAATCGAAGAAGCAAAGCGGCTGAACAAACGGCTCAGATATTTTGAGGAGGTGGGTGTATGAATGTAACGGTGACCGATGTTCTCGGAGCGCTCTTTAATCCGACCGATACAGTCTGCTTCCGCGTCTTTGACGATAAGAAGAGCGGCGTGTTCCAGGGATCGAAGCTGTCCTGCGAGTGCGGGAAATATAAGAGCATCGAAGAGACGCTTAAGAACCATAATGCCATGAACCGCGGCATATTTTTCGTTGTAAACTTCGGCGGACAGGATGATGATTCCATAACGAGGATCAATGCACAGTTCGTGGAGATGGACAATGCCAGCTTTGATGAACAGCAGAAAAAGATCGATGCGTTCCCGCTACCTCCATCAATGATAATGAAAACACAGAAATCCTATCATGTGTACTGGTTCATGGACTCGACCGCTAAAGTGGAGCGTTTCCGCATGATACAGACGCAACTCGTAAAACATTTTGATGGCGATCCGATGTGTGTGAACGAGTCGAGGGTTATGCGGCTTCCCGGCTTCATGCACTGCAAAAAGGATACTCCCGTGGAGGTGACCTGCGTCAGCTTCCATCCGGAACGTAAATACACTCAGAATCAACTGTCGGACGTGCTGCCGGAGGTAGATCTTGCTCCTGTGGAGCGTAAGTGCGGCGCAGAGAAAGGCATTGATCAGGTCATGCGCTCGTGTGTTTTCATGCAGCATTGCCGCGATGACGCAGCGTCCCTGTCCGAGCATGATTGGTACGCCATGATAACTAATCTTGCTCCCTTTGAAGGTGGCACAAAGATGATTCATAGCCTATCCGCTCCATATCCTGGATACAGCGAGGTCAACACGCAGAAGAAAATCAATCATTTTCTGGAGAGCGGTACTAATCCCATCACCTGCAAGACCATCTGCGAGAAGGGATTCAAATGTCCTAATTTCACATCGGGAGAATGTCCAGTCAAATCTCCGGCGGCATGGTGCTATCAGCCGTTGTCCGCAGACGCGTTGCTCGATATTCTGAAAGGCATTCCTGTAACGGGCGAGGCTATTAAGGACTTGCAGGCCGCTAAGCAGTTTGTATCGGACTATCTGTATAACCAGGACGTGGTCACAGCCGACGTTATCATCAATTCCGAAATCCGTGATCATTTCAAGCTTAAGTCATCGTTTTTGAAATCGCTGAACATGGTGTTCAAAGACGCCAGCAAAGCGTTCCATGCAAGTAAGAATGCCAAAAAAGCCAAAGCAGGCACAGCAATTCCTGACTGGTACGAGCCGACTGATAAGGGGCTGCGTTTCCTGCCCGGGGTGCTTGCTAAGGATTTGACGGAAGAACAGCAGGTGTTCTATGCGGCAGAACAGCACTTCAGCTATAGGGGCGGTGTGTATGTTGAGATGTCAGAGATGGAAGCCCAGCGGCTGGTGCAGGAAAAGATGCTCGTCCGTGAAACCAAGATGTCGCAGATCGTTGACGCAGAGAAGCAATGGCGGCTCCTTGTGCAGAGAGATATACGCGAACTGAACGCTAATCCGTACATCATCAATGTCCGCAACGGATTATACAACGTCTTGGAGGATACGCTGACGGAACACACACCGGAGTATTATTCTACGGTGCAGTTGAACGTGACCTACGATAAAAAGGCGGACTGCCCTCTGTTTAAAAAGTTCCTTTCGGAGTCGATGGGCGGCGATATGGGACAAGTCGGTCTGATACAGGAGATGCTGGGCTATTTTCTTATCCCGGTCAACTCGGCGCAGAAATGCTTTGTTATTGTTGGTGTTGCTTCCGCCGGAAAATCGGTGCTTCTCCGTGTGTTGAATGATGTGCTTTTAGGCAAGCAGAACGTGTCAAATGTATCTTGGCAAGCACTGAACGAGCGTTTTAAGACGGCGGAACTTTTCGGTAAACTGGCTAACATCTTTGCCGATCTGCCTACGAAGAACATTGACGATAACGGAATCTTCAAGGCGCTTGTGGGTGAGGACTATCTGACTGTTGAGAAAAAGAACAAGAATCCGTTCTCTTTCCAGTCGAGCGCAAGGCTTCTGTTCTCATGTAACAGCATACCAAAAAACTACGGGGATAGGTCTGAGGGCTTTTACCGCAGGCTTATCATCATACGGTTCAACCATACCGTGCCGCAGGACAAGCGCGATCCCGAACTGCTGGAGAAGTTCCGCATGGAGGCGGATGGCATATTCCTGTTTGCTTTGGAGGGACTGCGTAGGTTGATGAACAATCACTATGTATTTTCCGAGACGCAGGTCAACGCAGCCGAATTGCAGCAATACCGAGAGGAGTCGGATTCCGTGCTGTCGTTCGTGAAGGATTACTGCGAACTGGGCGCTGAATATAGCGCCGGGTCCACGGAACTGTTCAATGCTTATAAGGGGTACTGTGAGGAATGCGGTTTAAAACCATACTCGCAGAAGAACTTCGTACAGCAGATTACAGCGGCATTCCCTGATGTGACACGGGATATCGACCGCATTGCGAAACGGCGTATTTTATCCGGGATAAGACTCGGTGAGGTACTTGGATAATGGTGTCCGGCGGTGTTTAACACAAGAATCGCCGGAACACGAAAACACATCGGAACACCAAAATCCTATCTCTATTTATATTTTAGCTATTTTATATACACCAATTTTTATCACAAAAAAATATATGAAAATGGGATTTCTCGTGTTCCTTATGTTCCATCGTTGAAATAAAGAGGTGTGAAAACAGATGAAAGAAGCAGACATTGTAAAAGCAATCATGAACTACCTTAAGACCGTGCCGGGATGCTTCTGCTGGAAAGAGCATGGCGGTATGTACGGGACGGCTGGCATTCCCGATATCATTGCCTGCATAAACGGACGGTTCTTCGGTTTCGAGGTTAAAACCAAGGGTGAAAAGCCTACGAAACTCCAAGATGCGACTATCCGAAAAATCCTCGCGGCGGGCGGCACTGCGTTGGTGGTGCGTTCGGTAGATGAGGTGCGAACCGCAGTAGACGGTTTCCTGCTCTGATACAAAGATACATCGCTCCAATGCAACGATGCCTATTTTCGATAATAGGAGGTATCGCATATGAGCGACATCACAAACTACGAGAACTTCGCGAATGCTATAATCCTACAAGCCGTGAAGGACTATCGTATGGCTCTGAAATGTCTGAAGTCTAATCCAAAAAACAGGACTGCGCGGGCGGATAAGGACGAGATAGATAGATTCTTCCGTTCGCAATGGTTCAAGGTGCTTACGAGTGTTGATGGCGAGATGCTGATCCGCTCCCTGTGCATGGAGGTGGACGCATGACCGCAAAGGGATATCTGAACCAAGCACGGCACTTAGACGCGCTTATCAACTGCCGGCTGCGTGAGATTGACTACTGGAGGGATTTATCGAGAAGCGTCTCAGGCTGCAGCTTAGAACAACATTACAATCCGAACCGTCCGACAGAAGCACCATTCGTGAAATGCATTGAGAAAATAGACATGATTCAGAGGGACGTGGAAGAAAAGGTCGCATACCTTATACAGCTTAAGGAAGAAATCAACACGGCAATCGATATGCTTGCAAGTCGGGATGAACAGCTTTTACTCCGGTACCGTTACCTTGATGATTTCAACTGGGAGGAGATCGCACGGATGCTGAATGTATCGCTCCGGACAGTGCATCGAATACATGGGTCGGCTCTTCAGAATTTTATTGTACCAAATTGAAAGATGACACATTTTGGCGCGGAATGGCACTATTGACCTATGGTATCATTAAAATAGCAAAGTAGAATAAGACAAGCCTCATGGGTGTAATCCTGTGGGGCTTTTCTTATGCGCAGAAACGGAGGTGAATTTAGTGCCGAAGAAACCTAAAAGACCTTGCCGGATGAATGATTGCCCCAACCTTGCCGAGGACGGTGAGATTTACTGCCCGGAACACAAAACGGAAGCCGTACATTTCTACAACCGGTACCAGCGACCTAACGATAAAAATGTATACGGACGCGCATGGAAACGAATAAGGGACAGAAAAATCCGGGAGTCTCCATTGTGCGAGGAGTGCTTGAAGCAAGGCATCTACCGTCCGGCGGAGGAAGTCCATCACCGTGTCCCCCTATCGGACGGCGGAACACACGAGAGGTCTAACCTTGTGTCTCTGTGTCGTTCGTGCCACATGAAAGCGCATGGCGAACTTGGAACCCGAAAGCCGCACAGTTTTGACGACTGAGCACCCGGTGGGGGCATCAAAATCTCCACAATTTTTTCAAGCTGACAGCGGCCTGGGGTCACGTGTGAATAAAAAGCGAAATCAAAAGGGTGATATGGAAGGCGGTGAAAAAATGCCGACAAAATCGAATAACACCGGTGGACGAGGTGGAAAAAGAACCGGTGCCGGACGCAAGAAAAAGGCTGTGACTGAAAAAGCCTTGAACGGAAATCCTGGCGGCAGAAAACTGACTGTTCTGGATATTCCCGATGTTGAGGGGGCGGCGATGCCGAAACCGAAGGACATACTCTCGGCAAAACAGCGCGACGGTACTGAACTGCGCGCGAAGGAGTTATATGAAGAAACATGGCAGTGGCTAAACAATATTGGTTGTGCATCTTATGTATCTCCCCAGACAATAGAGCGTTACGCTATGTGCGTGGCGCGATGGCTTCAATGCGAGGAGATGACCAATGAACTCGGTTTTCTTTCAAAACATCCGACAACCGGAAAGCCGATTGCTTCTCCGTTTATAAACATCGGAATCAACTATATGAACCAGGCAGCCCGTCAGTGGGATGCCATCATGCAAATCGTCAAGGAGAATTGTACCGTGGATTTCAGCGGCGCAAACCCTAATGATGATTTGGAACGACTGCTTCATCAGAGAAAGGGGTTTTAACATGACCATATATAAAACCTGCGAAAGTGTATGCATCGGTCACCCGGATAAACTGTGTGACCTTATTGCCGACAGCATTCTGGACGAGTGTCTGCGGCTCGACAAATCCTCCCGTATAGCCTGCGAGGTCATGGCAACGGGACATAAAATTATCGTAGCGGGAGAAATCACCTGCTCAAAGCGTGTGGATATCCGGTTTATCACTCGGCAGGCGCTGCGGAAAGCTGGATACAATCCGATAGGATACCTGATTTATGTATTTGTACATAAACAGTCCGAGGACATTGACGGCGGCGTGTCCAGGGCTCTTGAATCAAGAAACGGAGATACCTCATGGTATTCCACCATCGGCGCCGGAGACCAGGGTACGGTTTACGGCTATGCCACCAACGAGACAAAAAGCCTTATTCCTCTTCCACTGGAACTTGCCCATCAGATATGCAAACGGCTCGACAAAGTTCGCTCGGACGGAACTATCAAGGGCATCTTCTCTGACGGCAAGGCGCAAGTGACCGTTCAGTATGAGAATGGAAAACGCGTGCGTGTTAAGACCATCGTGGTTTCCGTTCAGCATTCCAAGGATAAAGATCTCGATGCTCTCCGAAGTGAAATCATCGCCAATGTCCTGTGGCCCGTGTTTGAGGATTTTCCTTTTGATAAAGATACGGAAATCCTCGTAAATCCCTCCGGCAGATTTGTTAAGGGCGGTCCCACCGCGGACACAGGTCTGACCGGTAGAAAAATCATCGTGGATACCTACGGCGGTGAAGGTGCGCATGGCGGAGGTGCGTTTTCCGGCAAAGACCCCACCAAGGTCGACCGTTCAGCGGCATATATGGCAAGATGCGCTGCTGTGTCCGTCGTGCAGAACGGATTCGCGAATAAGTGCCAGGTTGCTGTTTCCTATGCCATCGGCAAAGCTGACCCTGTCGCCGTTCAGGTAGATACTTTCGGCACAGGCAGATACTCCGATACTGCAATCAGAAACGCCATCATTGATACATTCAACTTCCGGCCGGCGGCAATTATAGAATTCCTGAAACTGAAAGATACAAATTATTCCGCAACCTCGACCTACGGTCACTTCGGCGGCTTTGAGAGATGGGAGTGGAACCATTGTTCACAGGAACTCCGGGAGGCGGTGAAAAAGCATGAACAAGACAACGACTGAGATGCAGCTCATACCCATCTCCAAACTGGTACCTTACCAAAATAATGCGAGAACACACTCGGCGGAGCAGATAAAAAAGCTCCGCTCTTCTTTACGGGAGTTCGGCTTCGTGAACCCCGTCCTCATTGATCGCAGCTATGGAGTCATAGCCGGACACGGCAGAATCCAGGCGGCTATGGAGGAAGGCATCACCGAAGTGCCGTGTGTCTATGTCGACCATCTCACCGATGCGCAGAAGAAGGCATATATTCTCGCCGACAACCGGATGGCGCTTGACGCCGGATGGGACGAGGAACTTCTGAAGATAGAGTTGGAAGAACTCGAGGGACTTGGTTTCGATCTCGGTTTAACGGGTTTTGATGAAAAGGAACTGTCAGGATTGTTCGGCAAGGACACCGAGATAAAGGATGACGATTTCGATGTCGAAACAGAACTGCAGAAGCCGACCTTCTCAAAATTGGGAGATGTGTGGAAACTCGGTCGGCACACACTCATCTGCGGAGACTCTACAAAGCAGGAAACCTACGATACCCTTCTGGGCGACATCAAGGTCAATCTGGTGCTGACTGACCCTCCCTACAATGTCAACTATGAAGGCTCCGCAGGGAAAATAAAGAACGACAATATGTCGGCGGAAAAATTCTATAAGTTTCTTCTGGATGCATTCACTTGCATGGAAAAGACCATGGCGATGGATGCATCTGTATATATTTTCCATGCAGATTCTGAAGGTTTAAATTTCCGCCGTGCCTTTGATGATGCGGGATTCTATCTCTCCGGCTGCTGTATCTGGAAAAAGCAGTCTCTCGTTCTCGGACGTTCTCCGTATCAGTGGCAGCACGAACCGGTGCTGTACGGCTGGAAGAAAAACGGTAAGCATCAGTGGTATACCGGCAGAAAAGAAACCACTATCTGGGAGTTCGATAAGCCGAAGAAAAACGGAGATCACCCCACAATGAAACCTATACCGCTCCTGGCTTACCCCATCATGAACTCCTCACTTACAAACTCCATCGTCCTCGACCCTTTCGGCGGCAGCGGGTCTACCCTTATCGCCTGTGAGCAGTCCGGACGCATCTGTTATACAGCCGAGCTTGATGAGAAGTTCTGCGATGTGATTGTGAAACGGTACATCGAGCAGGTCGGTACAAGTGAAAATGCAGCAGTTATCCGGGACGGCAAGACCCTCAGATTTGAGGAGGTGCAGACGGATGGAACTGAATAAGCCTGTATCCGAAAGCGGACTTACCCTCGGCAGCCTTTTCGACGGCTCCGGGGGTTTTCCTTTGGGAGGGCTTCTTTCCGGTATCAAGCCTGTCTGGGCATCGGAGGTTGAGCCATTCCCTATAAGAGTAACGACCAAACGTCTGCCGTTCATGAAACACTACGGTGATGTCAGTAAAATGAATGGCGGCGAAATTGAGCCGGTGGACATTATAACCTTCGGCAGTCCCTGTCAGGATATGTCCGTCGCCGGGAAAAGAGCGGGGCTGGACGGCAGCCGCTCCAACCTTTTCTATGAAGCCGTCCGAATCGTAAAAGAAATGAGGTGTGCGACCGATGGAAAGTATCCGCGATGGATCTGCTGGGAGAATGTCCCCGGCGCCTTCTCCTCCAATAAAGGAGAAGATTTCAAAGCAGTCCTCGACTCTATCTGCAAAATCAAAGACGAAAACTGCGATGTTCCTGAATGTAAAAAGTGGGAACCCGCAGGAGAAATCCTGGGAGATGATTTTTCCGTCGCGTGGAGAGTTCTCGATGCGCAGTTTTGGGGAGTACCCCAACGAAGAAAACGCATCTTCCTTGTCGCGGATTTTGCAGGCCGGAGTGCCGGACAAATACTATTTGAGTCCGAAGGCTTGTCAGGGTATTCTGCGGAGGGCTTCCGTTCGTGGCAAGGAACTGCCCGCTGTGCTGAAAACCGCGCTGACAAGACAGGCATCGGTTTTGACGGATATAACGGCAGTCTGACTGAAGACAAAGCAGCCACCCTCGGCGTTAACTGCGGTATGAGCACCGGTAGAAACGGTGTCGTGCTGAACGACCAGGGTGGAAACCGTATGGACATAACTAACGACATGACCAGTACGTTACGTGCAGAAGCGCATCATCCTCCCTGCGTAATGGAATCGGCGGGTTTCTGCACCGAGCATTCAGCAAAAGCACGGTCGATAGGTTATGAGGAAGAAATGTCTCCTACGCTGCGCGCGGGCGTCGTCCCGGCGGCAGTCGCACTTGAAAACCATCCAACCGACAGCCGTATCAGATTATCTGATGATAATAAGGTTCAGACCCTGACATCACGCATGGGAACAGGCGGCAACAATGTACCGCTCCTTATGAAAATACGATGCGGCTGCGAAGGCGGCGGAAAAGGCGCTTTGATTCAGGAAGATAGGTCTGCTACGCTTTCATGCAACAATGACCAGACACTTTTCGAACCGAAATCCTGGGACGGCTCAGATGTATCTCCCACACTCACCGCGAACAATGCAGGCGGCAATCAGCGGATGCCGGATAAGGACAACTTCAACTGCGTGGTTGAGGCCTACGGTATATGCTCCAAAGATTCCAACTCCATGAAGTCCGACAATCCGCACAGCGGTTTTTATAAAGCCGACTCCTCCCGCTGCCTTGACGGCAATGGCGGCAATCCCGCCTGCAATCAGGGAGGCATTGCCGTGGTGGAAAGCATCCCGTTCACGCAGAACCAGCGTGACGAAGTCCGTCTCCTCGGTGATAAGAGCGGCGCGCTTTGCAAAGCGGCGACAAAGCAGCAAACTTATGTGCTTCAAGGCTCGATGATCGGACGCAAAGATGCGAACGGTCCGCAGGGCGATGGTGTCAACGAGGATGTTTCCTTTACCCTTAACACCGCCGACCGTCATGCGGTTTATGCAATGACCGCCGGGTCCTTTGCCAATATCGGCGAGGAGCAGTCGCCTACTCTTCTGGCAAGGGATTATAAAGACCCGACACTGATTGCCGAACCTTCATACGGTATCGGCCGGGACGCTTTCAACCAAGGACAAAACGC
>OFEK01001967.1_pt1 | contig 12147 bp, 5 predicted proteins | sample 1521131 | NCBI WGS metagenome assembly OFEK01 (sample SAMN05720209, study PRJEB24109) | activated sludge metagenome | isolation source: Anaerobic digester | place: China | collected 2015-12-16
ATTTCCAGTGCCTTCAATGGTTCGGACATGAAAAAAAGTGGTATTGGGGCCAGACGCATCAGGGATCCATTACCTGCAGAACGTTCATGATCCGGTCCAGGGTATGGTTCTCCTGTTTCTTGAAAGGTCATCAGAGCCTGACAGGTGGTGTTGCCTATGTCAAAGCATTTACCATTTACTGAGAGGTGTCCGTCATTGTACCATTGAAGGTATCGACTCAACTGATCTACTGGGTCAAACTTACCTGTTTCGCTCAGGCTTTCTGCCAGGCAAAGAGCCATGGAAGTATCATCAGTCCACATGCCTGGATCCAAATGGAATGGTCCACCTCCGATCATATCTTTTACTGGCTGGAAGCTACCGGGATTTGTGAACTCTAGGGGCACACCCATAGCATCTCCAACTGCCAGACCAAGAATGGCACCCTGGAATCTATCTTCAATTTCCACACGAATATCTTTCAACCTCATTAATAGAGCTAAGATAAATCCATTATCAATCATATCCCCCCCTAAACCCTCGCAAAATCTATCCCCTCTGATTATGGAAGTGAATAATTTTTGTATTATGGTGATATCTGCTGTAACCAGCATTTTCGGGTCGTCAATATATTTCTTGGCTTCGTCGCTCCATTGGGGCCAATTAAAATCGTATACCATATTTCTATGGTGTATATCCTGATGAAAAGAATGAACCATTTCTGAATAGCTTGCAAATGGCATTTGATGTGGTTTGCTAACGACTTCATAAAACTCATTATTCTGGTCTTGGAAGTAGGGCAAATAGTTTAGGAAAGCGTCAATATTACTGATACTGGGTATTCTGGGATTCATATTATTATCTCGGTGATCTAATTCAGTAGAATAGAGGGTCTTTTAATCTTCATTTAAAATAATACTACAATATCTCATTTTAGGGAACAGTAAGCTTCCTTGTACTTGCCGAGTTCTTGCAAAAAGTCTTATAATCACAGGCATCACAGGTTCTCTTACTTATTTAATCAGATTATGATGTTAATTTAACAATTTGGTGAATTTTCTCATATTACAGTTTGTAGCTTGCGATAGTAGATCACATCTTAGATTATTTAGTGGCAAATAAAGCTAAAGGAACAATTATCACAGTCCCTGGTCTTGTTCTTCGGGAAGACGTTGTTGTTAATGTTTTGAGCAACATTAGCTATTTTATTTTGGAAATTATTTTGATATTCTTCATCTATGTTAAAAATTAATAATTTACTGTCCTTTGGAGCTTTTAGTAGGTAAACAGCAAGTTCTTTTATATTTTCGTTGTGAAATTCTGGATTTAATTTTAATGCTAATAAGTAGGTGTATAACTGGTTTTTTATTTCCTCTTTATCAATTGCATATTTATTTTTAAAATCTAATATTCCTAACATCCCATTTCTTCTATAGATTAAATCTATTTGACCATTTATTATATAGTTGTTTTTTTCGATGGTAAATGGATATTCAGATTTTATAATTTCAATATCTTTAAAAAACGTATTTAGATACTCTTTAATATTTTCAATTTCATTTTGATACAGTTCCTTTTCATTTTCATCAATCATAGTATCAACAAAATCCAAACTGGCTCCATCTTCTAATGTTTCACCTGTTTTACCAACGATAGAATCTTTGTGTATTTTATTAAGGATTGCATGGGATATGTTCCCTTTTTTTATCCTAAACGTGTCTGATTCTTTATATGATAGTTTATGAACGATATAGTACTTGAATGGGCATTTTTCATAATCCCTTATGGAGGTATAACTTAATAGAGGTATTTCCTGCTCTTCATCAGGGATTTTATTTATTCGAGTTGGGGGAATGATTGAATAATCATCTTCTATCCTTTTTAATGACATCTGATTAAAATCAATTCCATCTATTTCTGGAAGTTTCCCGTCTTTGTCTTCATAGGTGGATAAAATTAAAATCTCTTTAGCCCTGGTTAAACCCACATAAAGAACTCTACGTTCCTCATAGTAATATTTTCTCTCTTTTTCTTCCAGAGTAAGCTCATCTTTATACTCTAAATATTTATAGGGAATGGGGAAATTGGGGGTTTTAAAAAGACCGTAAAGTTCGTATTCATCATCTTTAAAATCTTTGGGGAAGCTTTTACTTTTAATACCGGCTATGAAAACAACTGGGAATTCAAGTCCCTTAGATTTATGGATAGTCATTATTTGAACTTCATTTCCATCATTGATTTGATTAGAACTGTGCTTTCCTAAATTATGGTAAAAGAACCAGAATAATCTTCTTAAACTGTGTCTGCTAACTACATCTTCAAATTTATAGATAGTATTGGAAAGTGTGGATACATTCAGTAGTTTTTCTGTGTTCTCATCATCAAAATCATCGAAGTTGAAATTATCTACTATGCTCATTAGTTTATAAAAAACATCTAACAATGTAGTTTTATCAGAATAAGAAATCGTTTCATCAGACCATTCTTTTTCAAGGGATTGTCTTAATTCATATAATCTCTTAAAGAAATTTAGATCATGTTCGTTATCTATACCTATTTCCTTCAAATCATCAATGGTGAATTTGTATAAATATGGTTTACTTACTCGTTTAAAGATTTCATCAAAACAAGCTTCTTTTAACTCTTTTTGCTTATTGTACTTATCAAAAACTCCAAAGTAGGATCTAACCCTGGATGTTTGTCCTGTTTTCTCTTTAAAAAGCTCTTTTTCAGCGGTGATTATGTTATCTCTAAAATCATCCTCAATCTTAACTAATATTTCCCGTGTTTTCTCTGAAAATCCGAAATATTTATTTAAATTGAAATCTTTAGATGCAAATCCATATATATTTAGCCAGTCTGCGCTTTTACCAGACCATCTATTCATTATATATGGCTTATCATCCGATTCAATTAGATAATAAATCATTAAAAGGAGAACCTTAACTTCGGCTTGTTCAAGTAAATCTTCGTTTCCTATAATATCATATGGAATACCATGCTCTTCTAAAGCTAAACTTAACTTTAAGGCTTTACCTCCCATAAGAGCTCTGAAAAGAATTCCAACATCACTGTAATTAGCAATTTTACCGGAATCCTTTAAATGTTTAATTATATGGGCTATTTGGTCTGCTTCATCCTGTCTTCCACTTCTTCCACCAGCATTTTTGATATAGAAGATATCAGGATTTTCTCCGGTGCGATCTGGATTGGAGTTCAATTCTTTCTTTATTATGCGATCATTTTTTATGAAGTTTTCACAGAATTCCACAATGTTTTGTGTGGAGCGGTAGTTTGTTTTTAATGTGATAACTTCTGCATCATAATTATCCTTAAATTCTAGGAAAAATTTGATTTCAGAACCTCTAAAACCATAAATACTTTGGTCATCGTCTCCCACCACGGTGAAAGTGTCTGCATTTTTGATTAAAAAGTCAAATATCTTCATCTGGATAGGATCTGTATCCTGAAATTCGTCAATTAAAATATTTTTAAATCCCAATTCATGAACTAAATCAGGATTTGTTTCCAGTAATTCCAATGCCTTGGTCTGAATTAGAGAAAAGTCGATATAATTCTCCTTTTCAAGTAGGTTTAAATATCGCCGGTAACTTTCAGCAATTTGATTGTACCTTGCATTATACCAGGCATCACTGAATACTTCACTATCTTTAACATCCTCTTCTGGAAAATTAAAATTCTCATCTGCTTTAAGATTATCCAGAATAGATTTGATATAGGCTAAGTACCCACTGGAAACCGGAAACTCATCCTTAACATATTCTTCAAATCCATGGATATCCACATTAAATGTGGTCATTTCATTGAATTTCTTTACCAAACTCTCAATATGCCCTCTTTTAAAATATTTTTCAAATTCAAAACCTAAATCAAATAAATGCTTGTAGATGAACATGTGATTTTTCTCATCTTCTTCCAAAATATCATAAGACAATCCCTGATTAGAAATAAAATCATAACAAAAGGAGTGAATAGTAGAAATATGGATCATATTAACAGTTTCTGCATCCAACCCATTTTCCGAATCCATTAATCTCTCCCTTAACTCATTACTGGCCTTATTAGAAAAGGTGACCACCAGGAATGTTTCTGGATCGATATTTTTCTCTCCAATTAAATATTTCACCCTCTCTATGATCACCCTCGTTTTTCCAGAACCCGGACCAGCCTGAATTAATAAAGGTTTAGGAGAAAAATATTCAACAGCTTCCCTTTGGTCTTGATTTAAATCTATTATAGGCATAAATTTCACCTTTTATTAATTCTTCTATTAATTTCCTCTGGATTTCTTTGCTGGTGACTATCTTCCTCAGGATCAGGCATTACTAATAATAAATAACGTCATTGGATACGCTGTCCAGGGTTCCGGTTATGATTTGGTTGAATTCTAGGCGTCTTAGATGGGGATGTATGTCTTGAAATTGTTGGCCCTTTGGTAGTGCTTGTCTTATTTCATCTCGCCATGAGAGGATTCTTGAACGTAACTCACTAGCTGCCATGATTAGTTATATACTCTTTTAAGGCGTCTGCAATCCATTTCGATCGTACGTGGTGTCCTTCTTTTTTTAACACTCATCCAAGTCCTTTACAATTAATCTGATAGTTCTTTTCGGTTTCCCAACATTTTTCCTCTTATTCCTAATTTATCTTCTATTCTTTGTTTATCTCTAAAACTTATATTATGCACACTACAATGTTCAACTACCATTAATTTCGTTGATTTTACTGCTATTTGAGAATAATCATTTTTTTGGATTCTATCAGCTATTTCATCTAGCCTTAAATTTTTTTGATACCACATTAAGATTCCTTGTTTAACCATGAATGATGAAGGTGTATTAAGTTCATCACAAACATTATCCATTATTAAGTTTAATTTATCAGATCCTAATGAATGTACGATTTTATTGATTATTCCAATGACTACAAAAAAATTCATATTCCAAAAAATAATTTCCGCGTTTTTCCTTAATTTATCATTATCAAGTTTATCATTATCTGGCGTTTCTTCTATTATTTTTTGTAATCTACTTGAAATCAATTCTATGATTATTTTTTGTTCTTTTTCCTTTTTTATTATCTCAAAAAAATTAGTTAAGCTCCTCAAATGAACATTCATAGCTTCTTTAAAAAGATATTCTAATTCTTTTTTTTCTAATGAACCCGCCCTATTTTTAATTATACAACCCATTACTTCAACGGTTTTTATAGATCTTCTTAATTCTATTTTAAGATCAGATTCAAACTCTTCTTCTTCATCTTCCTCATCATACTCATTTTCCTCAAGTTCATCTTTAATTTTTAACCTTTTTTTCCTTTCAGTTTTATGGTTTGTATTATTTGAAGGTAATGCGGCTTCGACAATGACATCAACCTCTTTATCAAAAAACTCAGCTTCACTTGTAGTTAATGCAGCGGGTTTAAAATCTGCAAATAATGATTTAGCATTTTTCTTCAGTTCGTCTAAGACATGGGTATTTCTAGAGTGATGCGCAATAAAAACAGCTATGTATGCATTCTCGTTAACATGTAAATTATCCATGATTTTCTTTATTTCTTCTTTAATCTCTTTTTCTTCAATATGTTCTGCAAAGTACTGGGCTACAAAGAAATAATATAGATAATTGTATCTAAATGCATAATTATTGAGGCTGTCGGCAGAAAAAATTTGATTTAAATTTTCTAGCAAAGTAGGTGATTCTATTGGAAGATTATATTTTTCTAGATAAATCTTCATAAAATGATCAAATTCATGGGGGGATAACTCAAATTTCTGTTCTATGTAAAAATAAAATGCTAATTCTGTTAAAAAATTCATATAAATATTAATTTCATCATTCTTTACTCCTTGTTCTCTTAAATAAAATGTTATAAAAGCTTGGTAACAATAACCTTGTGAGGTAATATCTTGATTTAGAGGCATTGAAGATGTTTCAGAAGTAAAAATTACAGATAGGATGAAGAATGGGTATGAAGGCATTATGCCCCGACCTATACTTCTCCCTATTGTATGATCTATTAATTCTGTTCTTCTATCAATGTTTTTGTAATGTTCAATATCTTTTATTTCTTTATCTGTAAGATAAGCCCATTTCTCAATTAATTCATGTCTTAGTGATGGTTTAAGTTCTTTAATTTCATAATGAGCAAATGATGAAATGAGATTTTCATCTTCAACAATGTTAATACTGAAAATATCATCCACAACAAGAATAAAATACTTGTAATTAGAAAGAGCTTTTATAATCTTATCTTTATACTTCGCAAAGTGAAAATCATCAATGATAGGTACTACTTTGTTATTATTTACTTCTTTAAAATCTATACCTTCATATTGGATATTAAAAGACCGTGAAATAGCTTTCAATGCACCTTTTTTAAATATGTTCTTTTTTCCACATACATAAACGGGCAAAAAATTTTTTCCATACAGTTCTTTAAGAAGTGATTTACAAAGTGTAGTTTTTCCGGACTGGCCTTCTCCAACGATGACGATCCTTTCATTTTCTAATAATTCTTCAAATAGATCTTTCGAGTTAATTATTTCACTTTTTTCCCTAAAAGAATCATACTTTGTTAAATCTGGATAAATAAAAATATCTTCTAATAATACTCTTTCTTTTTGAGAATGGGCCTTTTTAAAAATTTCAGTATCCTGAAGAAAGTCAACAAATTTTTCTTTTATTTTAAATTCTCTATACGTAATTTCTTTTTCTATTACTTTTTTTAATTCTTCATAAATATTATTCCAAGCATCATCCCTATCTTGAAAATTTGATATAGGTTTTCCATCAGTTGGTAAAGCTAACAAACTGGAAATTTCATCATCTTTCCACCCGCATTTATTTACTATTATCGGGATTACTGGAATATTTCTTTTTTTATTTAATTTAATGGCCATATTTTTTTCTTCCATACAATTTTCTGAAGCTAGAAAATTTGAAGAAATAAACAAGCATATAATATCTGCAATAGTTAAATTATTTTCTATTTCACTAAGATAATCACTGCCAGAAAAGATTTCACGATCATACCATTCTTTGACTAAAGAATTATTCTTTAGCGGAGCTAAATGTGTTTTAAATTCTTCGATTAAAGGTTTTTCTTCAGTATTATCTTTATGTGAGTAGCTAATGAAGAGTTTAAGTTCTTTTTCTCGTTCCATTTTTATTTCCCCTCTGGAATTATTATAAATTATTGAGAAGTTTTATTTTAGTAATATGATAGGTTACTTAATAATATTTTCTATAAACAACAATTTTGCTAGGAATTAAATTCATTATTTAAAAAGACTTCTTCTTAAGCCAACAATTACTAAATTTTTTTAATAATTCGCGCTTATCATACCAATCGTTACCCAACTTAATCCAGTCTTTTGGCTCTGATTTGATATTTCCATCTTTATCACAAAGTGTAACATCATTAATTTCAGATGCAAATTTCTTACTCCTATCCGGATATTGTATCCGATTAATTCTAATAAAAATGTATTCAGGAGTTAAATTTGGACTAGACTCATGAAAAACCTTACCTCTTTTGTAGTAGCCAGGAAATTCCCTAAAAATATTTTTAAAAGTTTTTGTGGAGGGATACCATATTCTTGTTTAACCTTCTTTTAATAATGCATCAGACTATACATAATCCTAGTCTATGGTAATTTTAAGTATCTCTTCAAATCCTTTTTCCATATTTTTATCTTTTAAAACTAAAACAGGTTGGTCGATGGCTTCTTTGAAATTTTTAATAAAAATACCATCCCAAACAACTAGAATACCTTTAGGATTAAGAGTATCTTTAAGACAGTCTTCAAAGTCATGAATATATCCTAAAACTTTGTAAACACTATCTACAATGAAATTCCGATCTTTGCTTCTTTTTACTTCTATTAATTGATAGTATTTCTTATTTTCAGATTCAATCTTCAAAACAATATCCGGACGTCTTAGACTAACATTTAGATTATAAAATTTGAATATGTCCTTGTTTATACTACAATTCTTGAAAATAGAGGGCATCTTTTGATAAAAAATGCAAATATTAACATTATCAGAGACATATTCTGCAGTGTAGTTCTGACCAGGTTGTAACAAGCCTATTTTAAGCTCGCCATCAGAGTTATCTAAAATATCCAACAACTTGATCAAAACGTAGATTTCAAAGAGTTTATCATTATTTAAGGGTTCAAAAGTCTGAGTTTCAATTAATTCCCTTAGAACATCCTGATCATTTGTGATGAAAAGTTTTTCATAAAGTTCATAGCACTCCGCAACTATATCATAAGATTGGTTCCGATGCCTGTAAGCTTTTTGAACAGTTTTAGGCTTAATCGAAAGAGGCATGCTTATCTGTTGGAAATATACATTCTTAGATATTTTCTTAACCTTTAAATAACGTGAAACAATCTTATCTTGCCAGTCTTTCCAAGTTTCAGCATAAAGCAGTTCTTCATTTACTCCTAGATTAATATTCTCAGTTAAAATACGAATCTTCCAAAGTATAAAATTCAATAACTGATTCTCAGGCAAATCATACATCTTAGTTGAAGGATGACAAACAAAAAGACTTGGATCATTGAATCCTTGACTATATCTTTCTTTAAAGGTCATATTCCAGTCAATCCTGCCTCTTATTATACCCCTACTTTCAACAAGTTCTTTATGAGTGGAATGTGAAAGGTTTCTTAAAAGTTTAGGTAACTCATCAATTAATTCCTCAACTTCATCGCTCAAAAGGAAATGAACGGTTTTCAGATAGTTCAATTCTTCATTTGTTAAACCTATAAGATTTTTGAGAGGAACTTCTAAATTAGGAAGAGCTTCACGAAAAAGAAACCTGTGCAATATAGGTTTAATATATCCGAGAACTTCGGATCGATCTTTTTTAGTCCAACAGCCGTCAAATGATGATATCATTTTATTCATCCAGTTGAACAGTTGTAATCTCAAACATCCTCTTTTCAAGTTCTTCTGTATTTTCAAAAGTTTTCTTTAGAATTTGTCCTATTGATTGGACTTGCGCTTTTTCAAGACCTTCAAATTGAGGCATGATAAAAGATAAAACCGCATCTTCAATCACGTGTTTATCACTTCCAATACGATGCCGTTCTTCCACATATTCTACTATGTCTTTGAATATTGCTGGACCAAGCTGTCTTTCCTCATTGATTTCTAGTAGATTTTCTATTTTCACTAATTGATCTTCATTAAGACTCTTTGACCAATATTTAATCAGATTTTGAAACTCCTCTGTTTCAGGAAGGTCAATATATATGAATGTAAATCTTCTCATGAATGCATAAGACATTTCAAACAGGTAATCCTTGTCATATACATTCATTGTGGCTAAAATACGCCAATTTTTACCCACATAGTAAGTAGCTGTTTTTTGGTCATAGTAACTTTTGTTTTTGTTACTTCTTTTGATTTGTACAGACATTCCATCAATTTTATAAGGCAACTCAACTCCTTGCCCTGATAAAACTGTAAATAATTGACCGAATGCTTTATCAATGTCTGCGCGATTGATTTCATCAATGATTAACCAGCTGTTTTCTCGAATAGACTGCAGGAATTTACCCTCTTCGAAGCATAGTTTACCATCCTCATCAGGCATGTATCCACCTATGGTGTCAAAAGTGGTCCAATCCGATGTAGCAGTAGTTAAAATGTAATCATCAACGAATTTACCTGATGCTGCAATATCACAGATTTTCTCTGCTAAATGAGTTTTTCCCGTTCCAGGAGCGCCAGTAAACATTAAATGTTTACCTGCATTTAATGTACCACAAACTTGTTCATAAAGCCTAGGATTTAAAAGCAAATCGATTTCAGATAGATCTAATGGCTGTAAATCCAAGTATCTGATGTCAACATCAGTTCTAAGTCCACCGAAAGTTTTTCTATACCATTTTTCGTATTTATCACGATCAATGGCGTAGTATCCTAAACTTTTATCACACATCCAATGACAGAAAACATCGAATATTAAAAAATTGGAGAATTCAGGGATATCGTTACTTAATTCTGTTAATAATGACTTAATTTTTGATTTTGACTCCACATAATCTTCAAGATACCCATTAATCTTTATTTTTTCACCTAATATTTCTGAAAGGAAATTAAATGTGTCTACGTTTTTGCGATTTATGTAGATATAATCAGGGTTTAGGTAGTATAATACTGGTGTCAATATCCCTGTTTGGAATCCTTTAGTGAATTTACTTGTTTTAAATTCATGTATCAATTCTTTTTGGATTTTTTCATCTTTTGTTTCAATTAAATTATTGATCAGGTTGTATACTGTCTCTGTTAATTCAGGTAACTCTTCTTCAGTGTAACCATATGCTTTGATGTCATTAACACCAGCTGGGGCGACAAATTTGCCTTTAATAGGGAGAAGATAGTTTATAATTGGATCTTTAGTATTGGTGATTATCTCTCGGTTGTTCTTTATTTCATTGTAATACTTTTCAACATCTAATTTGACCTCATTGTGGGCATTTAAATGTTTTTGGCCTATTTCAGTATCTAAATAATCTTCTTTAAATTCACGGAAAAGTTCTTTGACAATATCTATGGGTGATGTTACATCAATTACTGTACCTGCTTCTATATGCTGGAATATTTCTTGATAAATTGTGGAACTTTTTATGTATGATTCTTTAATCTGATTCCATCTCTGTTCATCAATAGGGGTGATGGTTTGTTGGGCAAAAAAATGGTCGTTTTCCATTTCTAATGGTTCTGTGATAAACCATTCTACTTCTCTAAAGTGGAATTTTTCATTATCTGGGTCAAGATTTAGTTTGAATGAAGCTGTAGGTCCAATATAATCACTTTTAATAACGCCGATGCCTAATATCCCCTTATATCCGTCATTGGCAATAACAATATCACCGATGTCTATTTCGTTAGCGAAATTCCAAATCATTCTTGCAGCCGTTCCTACAGTAGGCCTGTTCGCACATTGTTTTAATGTCTCGTGTAACTCTTCATACGATTTAAAACTTTTATAACTTTTCTTCATTAAATCTTCACAAGCAAACCAGCCCACACCAATATAACCTTTTTCCTTATAAATAGGCCACATTATTTGTCGTTTCTGATAACTTCCAGGTGCAATTTTCCAAATTCGAGTAGTTTCCAAATCAATATCTAAAATTTCTTTGTAAATCTTCAGAAGATTACTAAAATCAGATATCAAATCAGCTTCAGATGGTAAATCTTCAAGGGTGTAATACTTAGCTAAGATTGTTGCAGCTTCATAGACTCTGGCGCTTTTAGCATATGCTGAGCCTAAATTCATGAAATCAGAGAATCCTTCTGGAATTTCTGTTATTTTTGATCGAATTTTTTCTGTCTCTTCAAACAAACTCCCTTCTAAATTTCCGCTGAACCATGAATCCCATTCTTCTTTTTCTTCTAAAACATTTTTCATGTACTGTTGGCTGTGATTTAAGGATAAATAGATCCCCTTTCTGTCTTCTCGGAGTATAAACATGATGTAATATGGAACAGCGTTAAATTTATCGGTAGTTTTGCAGTAAGTATCATCAAGATAGACAATGGGGAGATAACCTAATTTGTCTTTAGATTTCATACCAGGAGTGCCAGCATTACCTTCAGCCTCATATCTATCAGATTCCCTATCATTGGCAAGTTCTTCTAAAACTTCAGGTAATTTCTGTTGGAATATTTCATTAATATCGTACGCAACTTCCTGATCATCTGCAATAGACACTTCTTTGAGAATCGTTTCCAATAACTCTCTTAACATTTCACCCGCCTCTTTTTAAGGTTTTAATAATGCTATAACATGATAAATCTTATCCATAGGTATAAGGATTTCAGGTTTTTCATGATAATGATAGGAAACATAACGTGCTTTACCAGTATCATAATCTCGTCCATTATAAAAGTAACAAGCACCATCTATGTTAATTACAAAAGGTAACAGTTCTACAGGTTTTCTCTGGTTTTTATGTGCCAAATAAATCTTAGTTTTATCCATGAGTTTCACAGTTTCGATATTGTCTGGTTTAAATGGAGCGCGAGTACTCATATAACGTTTAATACTATAATCATGAACTCCCTCTTGGAAAGAACTCTGTAAAGGAAGGATTAAGAAAGTATTTTCATATGCATCTGA
>OFEK01001976.1_pt1 | contig 12113 bp, 17 predicted proteins | sample 1521131 | NCBI WGS metagenome assembly OFEK01 (sample SAMN05720209, study PRJEB24109) | activated sludge metagenome | isolation source: Anaerobic digester | place: China | collected 2015-12-16
AACAACAAAACCACGACTCATAAAATCTCTCCTAAAATAAGAAAAGGTATCAAGGCGCTGGGGTCGTGGTCCCTTAACCTTGATACCTTGGATATTATCAACGCATCACTTTAAGCCACGACTCTTAAAGCTCTATAATTACTTAGTGCAACAAAAAATAATAAGTTGGCCGGTTTTTCGTCGTTTTTCCTTAAAAATAATAAAAAATGTTAAAATTCGTACTTAAATTCCTCTTCACCTCTAATTTCATTAAATTCCATGGATGTAATATAATTATGAATTCTTATAATATATATTATATATTAATTATATTACAACCATGGAAAATATGGTACTAAAGAAATAATAAATAATCTATGGAAATAGCCTTTAATAGCCGTATTCAAGGATTAGGTAAGTAAGTATACCTAATCCTCGGACACGTAGGGGATAGCCGGAATAATCCGGCATTAAACCAATTTAATTATCAATGCAATTCTTTAGGCCAATCATAAAATAACTCTTTCCTTTTCTCATCAATTTCAGAGATAATATTATTCATATCTTCATCTGTTAAGTTAAAAAACTCAGCCATATCATCTTTATGGGTAGGCATAACACAATAATTGAAATAGTCAATTCCATTTAAAAAAACGCCATCTAAAAACCTTAAGGTGCAATCATGGCCATATTCATTAGATATATTGTAAGCAAACAACTGTTTTGGGTATTTTAATAAAGATTCTTCAGATAGCCGTTTTATTAAATTAGGTTTCCATCTAGCTAATAAAAAATCCTTTGGCTCATAGTTATATTCCTGGGCCAGTTTTTCAGATAATTTTTTTGTGGTTGTGTTTTTCTTCAACATAAAATCTCCTTATTATTAAAGTATTTAAGCCCCCCGAAGGGGGCATTATTATTTAAACCTGCATCGGCTTAGCGCAGGTAATCTCATATAACAACTCATAATCTTCTTCTAAATCCTTATCAAACAGGTCATCAGGGTTAGACGGAGACAAGCTTCGGTACGTATCAGCTACAAGGGAAGACCAAGCATTATTTAGGTCTCTACTTTCCTGTTTATTAAGCGGATGAATCATTACCCAGTACACCGATTTATCTGCTTCAGTCATACCAGCAGCTTCCATTGCGGTAAGGATATCTTGGATGGTTAGGTCAGCTGAGAACGAATAGAAGGTTTGCGAGTCAGGGTTTATATATACTTCAGGATCGTCCGAGGGTCGGAGAGCTAGGTTCTCAAAACTACCCATACCGCAGAAGTAGAGGCGGTCGTACTTTGACTTAAATAAGTTATCATCTTTTATCATTATATACTCCTTTGTTTATTATTTTTTGTTCTTATATAAGGATAGGGCTAAGGGGGGTGTGTGAGGTAGGTATATATAATTTTGGTTTGCATTACCTCAATATACGAGGCTAAATCGAAACGCCCGGAAAACTTATAAAAATTATTAAAATAATTAATAAGGAATAAGGAGGTGTGGACGTGTAATATTTGGAGTTTGTTTGTCACACATATTATATACGGTTATCAAGTCAAAAAAAAAGTTTAAAGCATTCAATGAGAACGATTTTGGATAATAATAACTAAACATATGTAAAGTTAAAAAGCACTAATTCATTAATGGGAAAGAATATATACAACAACAAGCATTGGAGAGAGTTTAGACAAGCAATCTTAGAGGATAAAGAGACGACTTGTTTCCTTTGTAATAAAAAGAAATGGAGATGGCAACCAAGAAAGAAAGATTGGAAATCAAATGGCCGATTTCATCTTCATCACCTTCATTATGATACGGTAGGACAGGAAACCTTAGAAGATGTTGTCGTCTTATGCGCATCCTGTCATGATATCCTTCATTCAATAACTAAACGACGATCAGATTCTTCCTTTATAGCAGAGCTTCAACAAGTGGTATCAAACCATATAAAGGTAAAAAAGTAATGCAAAAGTATATCTGTAAAGCAGTTGGTTGCGGACGGACTATAGATAAGAAAGGTTATTGTCCTTTGCATCAGTATAAACAACGACAAGATGATGAAAGAAAACTTCGTTGGCAATTAAAGAATGCTCCAGAACATGAATGGACATCTTTATATAACAGCGCTCGATGGAGACGAGAACGAGAACAATATTTAAAAGAGAATCCATCATGCGTGTATTGCGGTAAGGATGCAGAGGTTGTTGATCATAGGATAGCTCATCGAGGGGAAAAGGAATTGTTTTGGGATCATGATAACTGGCAAAGCCTTTGTAAGGATTGCCATACAAAGAAGACATGGGCGGAGATACGAGAACGAGCGCAGAAAACGAAGCAAGATAGGACAAAAGCTTGGTAAGCGCCCAGACCGATACCATGAAAATAAAAAAAGACGATAAAAGTGTTATCACATTCCCCCTCATATGATTTGCACACACGATAAATTAATGAAGTTTTTTGAGGACCAGATAACAAAAAGGAAAAGTAGATGGCGAGAGGAAGACCACGAGCACCAACAGCGTTATTAAAACTACATGGAACGTTTGAGACCTGTCAGCATGGAGATAGAATTGATTCTCAATTACCAGTCTTGAATGCGATAACAATTGAGCCTCCAGACACATTAACGCCTTTAGCAACTCAACGATGGAATACAGTAATCCCAGCTTTATTAAATGCAAAGATCGTAGCCCAACAAGATATACCTATGCTGGAAGAAGCTTTTATTTTAATGGGCGAGTATTTTGATGCTCTAGAAGAAATTAATAAGATTAAAAAGAAAAAGAAACTTACGGATGTTGATTTCAAAAAACGAATGAAAGTTAACGCATGGATGATTAGATCGATCACAGCCTGCAATTCAATCCTCTGTAGGTTTGGAGTAGGGCCATCCGAACGAGCAAAGCTAACAGCGTTAGCTATCCCAACTGAAGAGAAGGAGGCAATAGATCCGCTAGCGGTTGTATTGGAGGAGGACATTTGAAAAAGTTTTGGGATTATATAGATCAGGTTAAGAGTAAAAAGGTATTAACAAATAGGTATGTTAAGTTAGCTGTACAACGATTTGAAAAAGATTATAAGCAATCCTTAGAAGACCCAGACTATCCTTTTTATTTCGATGAGGCTGCAGGGGATAAAGTTATAGCCTTCCTAGAATGTTTAACGCTTTGGAAGGATGAATGGGCAGGACAACAATTAAGTCTAGAGCCTTGGCAATGTTTTATTGTTCAGAATATCTATTCATGGAAAAAGAAAGGTACAAATCTTAGACGATTTAAGAAAGCGTTTATCTTCGTAGCAAGAAAGAATGGAAAAACCGTATTGGTTTCAGGTTTGCCATTATGGGATGTTCTCACAACAAAAGGTGGTGAAGCCTATTGCGCCGCAACAAAGCGAGATCAAGCCAAGATCGCATATGAAAATATTAAAGAATTTGTTAAACGTAATAAAGGATTATCAGATAGATTAAGCGTTTATAAATCCTCATCAAGAATTGTCTACGATAAAACATCCTCTAAGATAGAAGCATTATCAGCAGATTATGGAAGCATGGATGGCTTAAACCCCTCTTGTGTAATATTTGATGAATGTTCTGCTATGAAAGATTTTGGAATAATCAATGTACTTCAATCAGGTATTGGTGCAAGACCAGAACCGTTATTAATAGAGATAACATCTGGCGGTGATAATATGCAAAGTGTAGGCCGCTTAGAATACGAACGAGCAGCGAGAGTATTAGAAGGCTCTATTGTAGCAGATGATTACTTTGCGATTCTGTATTGTCTAGATGATAAAGATGATTGGAGAAATGAAAAGAACTATATAAAAGCAAATCCTAATCTAGGTGTTTCGGTTAACTTAGAGTTCTTAACCAAAGCAAGAGATGAGGCTATTCAACAACCATCGCAAGAAGGCGAGTTTAGAGTAAAGAATCTTAATCAGTGGGTATCTCCTTTATCAGCTTGGATATCTGCAAGGAATTGGAATAAGTGCGAAGTTAATAAAGAACCGAATACTGACAATGCCATTATATGTGGAGCTGTTGACTTGTCAAAAAAATACGACTTTACAGCCTATACATTATACTTCTATATACCTAAAGAAAAGAAATATTACGCTAGACATAAGTTCTACATCCCTGAAAAGCAAATACAAGACAAGATGAAAACCGACTCTGCAATGATAGTTAAATGGATAGAACAAGGTTTGATTCATGCAACAGATGGTGAAATTATAGATTACGACGCTATGTATGATGATATAAAGCACGATTTAGAACGATATAAAGTACGAGAGATAGCCTATGATCCATATAATGCAGCTACATTAATCAAAGAAATCGGGCCATTAATTGACTTAGTTGAGTTTCCTCAACATATGAAATACATGTCCCCCGTAGCAAAAGAATGGGAAGCGGCTGTAATGAACTCGGAAATTATAGATAATAATCCTGTAATGAAATGGATGGTATCAAATACCGCTATATATAAAGACCCAAATGAGAACATAAAACCAAAGAAAGACTCTACAGACCCAACAAGTCCTAAGCGAATAGATGGAGTTATAACAAGTATTATGGCATTCGGACGAGTTAAAAGTATTGTTGATCAAGGAATAGATGATAGGAGTGCTGAAGAGATTGAAAGGGATATGTTGGAAGCCTTGTCTAAAATTGATTACTAATTAAAAAGAGAGGATAGAAAAAGATAGCTCCTTTTTTGATAAGCGACCAACCACGCTTCCTCTTATTTTAATATTGGTTGGAAAGGATTTAATAATGGTTGGAATTTATATGATTGAAAACAAAGTTAACGGTAAAAGGTATGTAGGGCAAAGCAAAGATATAGAGGCAAGATGGAATTATCATAAGTATTATGAATACAACAACCACTTGAAATCGGCTTTTAAGAAGTACGGATTAGTTAATTTTGAACTTAAGATTCTTTGCGAGCTAAAAGAAAATGAACAAAGTAAAGAAAGACTTAATGATTTAGAAATAGCGTATATAGATATTCTTGAAACAACTAACCCTGATAAAGGATATAATCAAACATTTGGGGGCGTGGGCGGAAAGAAAACACAAGAGGTTAATGCAAAAATACGAGCGTCTAGCGTTGGAAAGAAATTATCCGAAGAAACAAAAGCTAAATTAAGGGTTGCTGCGAAAGGCAGGAATATTGGAAAGAAGTTATCTGAAGAAACGAAAAGTAAAATGAGTACTTCTCATAAAGGTAAACCTGCTTGGTGGTGTAAAGGAAAGCCATCACCCTTAAAAGGAAAAAAAGGGCACCCAGCTTGGAATAAAGGAAAGAAAGGAAAGTCCCCGACAGTAGAAGCAAGAACGAGAATGCGCGCATCTAGGTTTGGATACATAGCAGACTTTGAATTAGAAGAACCTCAAAAGAAAGTATTTATAGGAGAATACTAAACTAAGACTAATTGATTATAGCGAGGGAACAACATCCGTTCCTCCCGGGTGCCCTCGCATTTTATTATGTCACTAATTTAAAAAGTATATGAGGTAAAAATATAATGGGAGTATTTGATCGAATCTTTCATAGAAATAAAAGAGCGTTCTTTCCTGAAACTCAAGGCGGGACACAACTATTATCTGTATCGCTCTATACAGAAGAAACTAATCCAACTGTTAATATTTGCGTTAATAAGATAGCGAATACATTATCACAAACAAAGTTATCGTTATATGTTCGTAAATCTGGCGGAGGGAGAACCCCTGCTGTATTCAATCCTTTATTTGGAGTGATTAAAAAACCAGCCATAGAAGAAACGCCAACTCTTTTCTACGCAACAATGATTAAGCATTTACTCTTAAAAGGTAATGCGTATATATATTTAGCAAGAAATGAAGCAGGGGAGATTGTTGCATTTTCTTTGATTAACCCCGATATGGTTCTTATACATAGAAACTCTAGCTTTAAAAAGTACTTTACTATAGATGGAAGAAACTATACAGAAAGAGAAATTCTCCATATTCCTTATCCAAATTCATATAATGGAACAAAAGGTATATCACCTGTAGTTACATCTAGAGAATTAATAGACTTAGATAATGAACTATTAACGTATACGAAGAAGTACTTCCAAAATACTCTCGGTTCTCGAATGGCGTTAGAGATAGGTGAATCATATAATAAAGAAGAGCTTGATAAACTGTATGCAAAGATAACGCCAATATTAAATAAATATGTAATAGGTGCAAATAACGCAGGGAAGGTAATGGTACCTCCTCCTGATATGAAGTTTAATAAGATAGAACAAACAAGTAACGTTGAAGGCGAATTAAGCTCGTTAATTGAAAGGGTAGAACGGTTAATAGCTCAATCATTTAGTGTACCATATGATTTAATAACTGGTGAAAATAAATACAATTCATTAGAGCTTCGACAAGCAAATTTTTTATCGGAATGTATAGCTCCATTAGGAAACCATATCTGTGAAAGTTTTGCTCAATTATTAGACCCAAAAGATTCGAATTTATACTTTGCGTATGATTATAAAACCCTTTTACTTACGGATACTAAGAGTACTATTGACTTCTTAACGAAAGAAATATCATGGGGAGTCTTATCGATTAATGAAGCTAGAAATAAATTAGAGCTAGATTCAGTCGGGGACATTGGAGATTATTATTTCTTCCCTGCAGGATACACCCCTTTAACACAAGAAAATATAGATGCATTTTTTGCAAAAAGCAAGTTAGCCTTACAACAAGCAAGTCAAATTCAAGATTCAACTGATCATAGTCCTGCTGGAGATGACAAAGTTTAACCTTTCTTTACAACGTCTACTAAATAAATAGGAGGACGTTCATGGAGGAAATTGAAAAGGTTCAGCATCCTAGCTACTACCAGATTAATGGTATTGAGTTAATACAGGTAATGCGAGACTTACCATATTGTAGAGGCTGTGCGGTTAAGTATTTGTTTCGTGCAGGTATTAAGAATCCAGATAAAGAACTAGAAGACTTATATAAAGCACGGCAGATGATTGATTTTGAAATTCAACGAATACAAGAAAAACTAGATTTGAAAAAGTAGCACTAATTTAAAAAGGGATTTAATAATGGCTAAGAAAGTAAGACATATTACGCTTCGATCAGATGTTAAGTTAGAACAAAGTGAAGATGGAAAACAAAAGATCATAGGAGTAATACCTTATAACACTCGATCAGAGTATATGGGATTTTACGAATACGTGACTCCGACTGCATTTAATAAAACGATATCAGATGGAGCGGATGTAAAAGCATTATACGATCACGATTCTTCAAAAGTATTAGCAAGAGTTAAAAACGGTAGCTTAGTTCTTAGAAATCAAGAAGATGGATTGTATTGTGAAGCAACCTTACCGGATACGACGTACGCTAGAGACGCATATAACCTTATTAAAGATGGTTATGTGCAAACAATGTCATTTGGATTCACACCTATAAAAGAAAAAGTTGAATTAGAAGATGGTCATGAAGTTCGATATTTAACCGAAACCAAATTATCAGAAGTAAGTTTCTGCGTTCCATTTCCAGCTTATGAAACAACAGACTCAGTAGCTCGAAGTATACGAGGGATTGATATAGAAAAATTATCAACCATCTTAGAAAAAGAAACTCTTATTAATGAAGATTATGATGACCTTAAAACAACAATTTCAAAATTAAACGAATTACTTCCTAAAGAAGAAGCTAGAGAGGAGGTTAAAGAAAACACGGTAGCCGTTGAAGACACTACCGCCGTAGCTAATGCCGCATCTTTATACAAGCTCTTAGAGGGATTAAAAGAATTGAACAAAATCTAAAAAGGAGATTTAAAAATTATGGAAAACTTAGATAAAGTTGTAGAGGACGTTCTTACTGAAGTTCGTTCTATGAAAGAAGGTATTGCCGCTGAGAAGAGGGCTTTAGAAGCTCAGAAGGCTACTTTCACCGCCGATAATCCCGCCAATGCAAAAACTGAAGTTAAGACTGAATGGCGAGATATTGCTAATGCAATTAAAGAGAAGAGGTCTATTACTCTTAACGGTACTGGTGTTACCAATGTAGTTTCTGAGATGGTTAAAGTCGCAGCTTCTAAAATGCCCTTACTCTCTAAGGTTAGAGTATTTAATGGTAGAGATGCTTCCACAAACATCCCCGTTTGGTCGCCTTCTCTTGCCGTTCCTTCTAACTTTGCTGAAGGTGAGACTTCTGCAGGTGTGGATGCTACTGCTGTTCTTGGTGTGACTTCTGTTACCCCGTACGCGTATATAAGCGTCCTTCCTGTTTCTAACGAAGCTCTGTTGTTAACTGGTTCTAATCTTGAGTCTCAGCTTCCTTCGATTTTCGGTGAAGCTTTCTCCAAGGCAATGCACGCAGGTATTATTTCTGGTGACGGTCTTGGTCGTAATATGCAGGGTGTGTTTACTGCTGGTGTTATTCCTGGTTCGAATCTTATTGATTGTGCTGCTCCCGGAGCTCCTAAGATCGCTGACATGGTTAGCCTCGCTCTCAAACTTCAGGACTTCTACGATGACGCTGTTATCGTTATGAATCCCGCTATTTATGCAGCTCTCATGGCTGATGCTACTGTTGGTACTGATGTGTACAAGCAAGAACTTGCTGCTAGTAAGTCATTAGAGGGTGTAAAAGTAATTCTTACTTCTTATGCTCCTGCTACTTTTGCTAATGGTGACTTAGTTGCTGTTGGTGGAAAGTTCTCTGACTACGCTCTCGCTGTTGCTTCTGCCCTTTCAATCGAGCCTATGAAGATCGTTGGCGATAACAACACCTATTTCCAGGCTGTGGCTTATTTTAACGGCCGTGTTATTCTGCCGGTCAATTTCTGGGCGCTGGTCGGTGCGTAATCCACGTATTTAAAAATAATGTAAAAAAGTAAAGAAAAGAGAGGTGTAAAAGCCTCTCTTTTTTTATTTAACACTAATTACTTAGAGAGGAATAAGAATGGCTTATATAACTGTTCCACAACTTAATGAATATACTGGTAATGAAGAAGATTCGACATTAAAAGAAGTCTACATAGCATCAGCAGAAGAAGTTATTAAAGATTATTTAGGATACGATCCATTAATTCAAGAATATACTCATATATATTCTGGAGTCGGTGACTATAGATTATACCTTAAAGCTCAACCGATTGTGTATTTAGCTTCAATTACTATTGATGATGAAGAATACGATGTAGAAGATTTTACATTAGATGGTTTCTCGATCTATAAAACTGATTATGAAAATGTATTTACGTCAGGATTAGATAATATCGTATTAGAGTATACAGCTGGATATGATGATGTAGATTTACCTGGAATCATACAACTAACCACACTTCGTATAGCATCTTTAATGTTGCAAGAGTCTGGTGGGAATATAGGAATATCAGGTAAGACGTTTGCAGATACAAGTCGATCATTCATTAACTATTCTGACTATAAGAAATATTTAAAACCCTTAGACTCATTAAGAATCATAAGGATTTAATAATGGCTGAATTTTTAAGTATTCAAGCTGATCTATCTGAAGCAATGGAGGCATTTAAAGATTTAGAAGAAAGAATGCCTAAAATCCAACGAAGTATGTTGGCTGGAATAGGAAGTAAAGCTGCTTCGTTTGCAAAGAAACGCTATTCGATGGAGCTTAAAAAGCGAAGTGGGAATCTTTATAAGAATTTAAAACGAGTAGTCACAAAACGTGGTGATGCTGTTGTTATTTATAGTAAAGCAATATCAGAAAATAAGATAAGTTACGGATTTGTATTAGCTAAAGGTGCCATAATTGAAGCTAAAGACGGTAATTTGAAATTCCAAATTAACGGAAAATGGATAACAAAGCAAAAAGTTGAAATAAAACCAAGAGATTGGTTGGTTAAACCCGTAGATCAATTTATAGGGTCGAACGATTACCACGCTCAGATTGATAGGTTGATTCAGAAAGAGGTCGATAAGCTGTTCAAAAAAGGAATATTAAAAGAATGAAAGAATGGGAAGTATTAGAAAAAGTAAAGTCGTTCTTAGTAGATCATATTAATAGTAATGTTGAAGACATTGATGGTCTAACAATAGATACCATATCCGCAGATAACATCCTTATTGACTATCCAGACACGGATTCAATGAAAAACAATGTCATGTTCTACATAGTACCTGAAAATGAAGATTTTACATATTTAACATTAAGTAGTGATTTAGCAAGTATGTATGCAACGATCTATATTCTTGTAAAACGAGATAATCAACAAAACCTTATAAAAAAGGCGTTCTCATATTTCTCAGCTATGTATCAAACAATACGAGAAGAACCTTCATTAGGTGGGGAAGTAGATGAAGCAACATTTGAAACAATGGAGTTTTATCCTGCCGTTGAAGCAAACAAATCAATAGTTGGGATCGAAACAAAGATACTAATTAAATATGCAAAGGAATTCTAAAGGAGATGGCAAGAATGAAAAAGATTGAACAAGACGAACAAGAGGTATTTGAAAATAAAAAAGTTAAAGTGTTATTCAAAGGCAATTACCGAGAATACATATTTAATGAAGTTTACGATGTACCCGAAGATGAAGCGGCTATGTACGTTGCATTGGGGTATGCAGAGCTAATGAAATAAAAAATAGCACTAATTAAAAAAGGAGATTTAAAAACATGGCTATTCAAGTTGGAAGTGGAAGTCAATGCCAGATAGGAAAAGAAAGCGCTTACGGAACACCCGTATCAGCTACCAAGGCAATTAATTTTACAAGTGAAAGCGTCAAATTGACAGTAGATAAGAGAGATGAAGGAAACCTTATTTCCTCTGTTAGCCCTACTGCCAGAGATTTAATGGCGGCTAAAGTAGACGGATCAGTTTCGTTTATTCTTAGACCTGATTTTGCAGGCTTTTTATTTAAAGCTGCATTTGGTGGAACAGATGTAATTACAGCCAGCAGTCCTGTAGTAGGATCTACAAAGCATACAATCGCTCTTGCGGCTGCTAACGCTTCATTACCTTCTTATACATTGATAATGGATAGAAAAGTATCCGTCAAAAAGTATTCAGGAATGAAGATTGATACATTACAGCTCGATGCAAAAGCTGGAGATTATGTAAAGGGTTCTTTTACCATCAAAGCTAAGGATGAAAGTACTGGTACAGCAGCTTCGATAGCTGCAACTTCTCTAATGTCGTATAAATGTGTAGGTGGTACTCTTACATTAGCAGGAACACCGTATGATATTAACGGAGCAACAGTCAAACTCAATAACAAGCTACAAGATGTTCCTCAGACTTATACGTCAGGATTATACAATCCGGAACCTATTCATGGTATGAGAGAAATTACGTTAGACTTTGATATTCCGTACGATACAAATATTGATACTATCAGAGATACCAATCTAACAACTGAAACAAAAATTGCTACAGCTGTTTTGACCTTGATTTCACCATCTATGATTACTGGAACTACACCGTATAAGGTCGTTCTTACCCTTAATAACGTAGCAATAACTGATGTTACTTCTAACGTATCTGGGTCTGGAATTATAACCGCTAAGGTGTCTGGTATCGCTCTTGCAATCGGATCAACAGCCCCTGCAACTGTAGATGTTTACGACGATCAATCAACAGCATACTAATTATATAATAGGAGGAGATATATAATGTTTATTAGGGAAAAAGACTACGATAAGTTTCTTGTCAAAGTAAAGATTGAGATTGGTAAAGAACTAGGGTTAGAAAGTGATAAAGAAGCTTTCATTGAACTTAAAGAGATTCCAACAATTGAAACGCTAAAATTAAAAGAGATGACTTCCAAAAGTGAAATGGAGTTGATTGAATACTTTAAAACTATTCTACCAGGAATTATAACCGATCACAATCTTTACGCATCTGAAACTGTAAAGATGACTAATGAAGATGTTACCACATTACTGTTTGAGAAGACTAAATTAGCTACCAAAGTAATAGGAGACTATTTAGAAAAGGCTTTTTTTACCTCAGTGCCGAAGACAAACGGCAAATTGAAAGCCTAAGTGAAGAAGTATTTAACGGCAGATACGAAAAAGAGTTGTTTGAAGAATACAAAAAGTGGTTACCATATATAACCGTAATATTTGTACCAATAGTAGATAGTGAAACAGGGGACTTCC
>OFEK01001977.1_pt1 | contig 12113 bp, 9 predicted proteins | sample 1521131 | NCBI WGS metagenome assembly OFEK01 (sample SAMN05720209, study PRJEB24109) | activated sludge metagenome | isolation source: Anaerobic digester | place: China | collected 2015-12-16
GTTTGCCTTTTTTTTGCATGGTATGCTCTTTTTCGGTTTTTTATAAAAGTAGATTTTTCTGGTAAAATTAGGCATGCAAGAGCCATTTGTTTTTTCGCAATGATGGCATTTAAAATGCGCTATAACGCCCGGTGCCTGTTGCAAATCGGATTCCTCTGTCTGCCAACAGGCATGGAAGAGCGTTCCTGTTGGCGAGGACGGAACGTCGAAGTGAGAATCCGCAATTGCAAACCGCACGAACCCCACTTTGAAATATGTACTTTATTAGCGAGATTGGTTTTGTTTTATTTAATTTTTTTAATCTCGACAATTTTGCAGTCAATACCTGGTGGACAAGATTTATTTACACCAAGTTCTTTGTATTTCACGCTAACTCTATCTCCAGATGTGTAAGATATTACATCTTTAATATTAACGATTAAGGTATCTCCATTGTCAAGATGAATTTGTTCAGCACAATATGCTAAACCACCACTAAGCCAAATGTTTCCTTTTTCTTGTTTTATAAAATCATCGTCATTTTTCTTATTACAGGATAGAGCAAATATTAGTGCGAATCCGATTAAAATTTTTTTAGTCATAGTCGATCAGTTTATATTGTTTCTTTGATAGATTATATTTTTTTCAATTGGTTGCGTAGTATTAATTAAACTGCCCGCTAAACGGTTGAAAATATGAAATGATGGGTTTTCGGAACGTATCTGTATCCGCTGATGAGAAACGTTGATTGAAAACAAAATGTCCGTATGTCACTGAACTCTCAGTTGTTTTATATTGTGTCGGGTATTGGTGTTCTATGTCCATATTTTATGATTTAATATCCTCATCTGTTATTACGCCGGTTCCTAATCAAACAGGTTGTCAAACGGAATTTTAGTTAAGGATAAGATGTTATCTCCTTTTTGGGCCGCTTTTACAAAATACCCCGCCGTGGTGTAAATCAATTGATCGGAGATATTCATTGCTTTGGAATCAATTATTTCCCCATTCCCGGAAATCCTCAGCAAACGTGCGCTGCGATCAGGCTGATTCGGAAAGCCAATCGTTTGCTGTATAATAAAATTATTGGCAGAGGTGTATATCCATTTCTCCAGCCATTCATTGGCATCACTTCCAAATTTTTTGGTCCAGATTGTATCACCTGTCGGGTTGGTCCGGATCATAAAACAATCGATATCCCAGGGTTCTTTTAAGTTTCTGGTTCGGCCAATTATAACGAAGTCACCATTGGCCATCTGCCGTAGGTCGTACCCCAAACCATTGAAGGGGGTTTGATTGTAATTTTTCTTTTCCCATTGGATATTCCCATTCTGATCCAGTTTCTGTAAATAGACCTGTTGACTGTTCCAGGTTCCGGTTACAGCAACCCCCTGATCAGCCGTTGGGGTAAGATAGGCCCCTGTCATCACATAATTGAGCTCTTTGTTTTCCGATACGATCGTGAAGTCGGAAGCCAATCGGATAAAACTATTGCCAAAAAGTAAGTAGTCACTCTCGCCAAGGGGGGTTACACTGATGAGTGCATAAGACGCGATCTCCTTGCTGCGTCGTTCATTTCCCGATTGGTCGAGCCTGACTATCCTTACTGAATGACAAATCACATCCCCGCCTTGCATGATCGAACAGAAACAAACCAGATCGCCATTCTCTTTTTCTATGATTTCTACCCGGTCGATCGAATAAAAAGAACCGCCCCATCCGCCTTCACTATAAATGTTGCCCCACTCAAAACTGTTTTGGGTCCAAACAACATTGAAATTCACATCTAATTTTGAAATCGTTAATTTGGAGTCCTTTATGCCCGAAACCACATAGCCGTCCCGCACCTCTTTGAAGTTTAAAAGGGTTTTTAGCCGGATTTCAGCGGTAACCTTTAAATTGTCTCTTACTGGCAGGGGTTCTTCTCGGCAGCTGAGCAGAAAAATGGTCCAGACCACACACCCCATGATGAGGGCAAATCGTTTCATCGGATGAGTTATTTGTTGTTTGTAACGTTCCTCGTGTCATATTCAGACGAGAAATCGCGGTAAAGGGTTGCGTGCGGTTTTGATATTTGTGCTTAAAGTTTGGTGCAAGTTGTCGAGAAAGGAGCGGAAACAACGCACCGCACGAACCCTGCAATGTAATTTATTAGCGGTAGGTTTTATTTATTTCAATACTTTTTCTCATCGTTTGCCAAACCTTTTTTATCAGCGTTGGCACATTGTAGGTTTTTTTATAGTTTTTGGTTTAGCTTGGGCTTGTGCGGCTTGCAAATGTGCTTACACCTATGCGATGGCTGTCTTTATACTTGATTTTGTGCATCAGTTAAAAGTTCTTTTTCAAATTGTGTTATTTCTAAGCTTTCAATTGGAAGTTCTCGTATCTGTTCAAGTAAATCGTCAAGATTACCATTCGTGTCCAACTTGTCTTTGATTTTATTACTTGTCTGAATCGGAATACCATATTCGTCTAATGCAACAAATAATGGGTCTGTAAACAAACATTCGATTTGAGAAGAGAAGTAAGAATAATCTCCAGTTTGAAAATTAATTTCTTCATAAAGTTCCTTCTGAATCCTATTCAAAGCCATCATGTATTTTGGGAAGTTGTATTGTGCCCAAAAGCGAACAAACTCCAAAATATTTTCTATGGCTTCATTTACCTTTTCGGGTTCTCCATCTTCATCAATCTCATTTGCAATTAGGTCTTTTATATTACCAACAGTCCGCAAATTATTTATTTTAAAAGCTAATTGACTACCTGAACTAATTCCGCCAACTCTACCGCCATCAATCAAGAATTTCCAAATTAATTCACATGCAAATTTTAATTGGTCATAGGTGGGAAATCTGTTCCACTTCAATAAATAGTGATAGCCTCTCAGATTGCCTTTTAGAAATGTTGCAAGGTCAATTTGACTTTGTGGTTCTATGTTTGAGTTGCCTTTAATTGTCTTGATGCTTAAAATTCCATTGTTAGAAAGTGTTTGAATTCTGTCCTTTGATTTTTGTGATAAATCATCATTATCCATTTGCATCAATAATTTCTCAGGCACTTCATCAGTTTGACTGAATAATGGGAAATCTACCAACGGTAGTTCTTCTGTTGGTGGGTCATGAAAAAGAAATACTCTACCGATAAAGTGCTGAAACATTCTGCCACTTCTTCCGCAGATGTTATTGAAGGTAAAGAAGTCAAATTTCTCATTGGCAACCTTGTTGTCGTAGATGATTACATTTTTTGCTTTTGTGTTTACGCCTTCAATAAGGGTGCTTGTGCATACTAAAAATTGAAGTTTGTCTTCATTGAAAGCTTTTACGGCAAATTGAGAAATAGCCCGTGGAATTTTACCGTGATGAATACCAATTCCGTATTTCAATGCCTTAGGAAGAAACCAAAGCGGATGATATTCTTCTTCAAGCCATTCAATTGCACTTTCGTTGTTTTGATTTGTTTTGAATTTTCCTGAATCAAAAAGGAGTTTTGCAACCTTATTTGCACTTTTTGGTGACTTGCAATAAATTAAAGTTGGTTCTGTCAACTCAGCACATAGGTTCAATAGGGCATCTTCATCAGTCGTTGGAACAGCAACTTTAATTTTCTCTGTGATTACTGTTTTATAGTCTGTCTTGATGAAATTGATTTCAACATTCTCAGGAAATACTTTTGAATTTATGTTTTCAATGTTTGGACCTAACAAATAGAATTGACCGCCTTTTTTGAGTAGTTTGTAAAATGCCTGGTTTAGTATGATGCTTCTTTCTTGGTCTTGTGGTGTGGGTTGAATTTTGTAGAATTCATCTATAACAAAAAAGTCAACATCAACTTCGTTTACAATTTCCATTACTCGTTCTTGAGTTAGAACGAAAATATTTCTTTCACTTACTGATTGTGTCGAATGAGTAATGATTTTGTAGCGGTCTCTAAAGCGTGAAAGTCGCTTTCTTGTTTCATCAATCAAAGCAATGGTAGGCAATACAATTGCAATGTTTTTGAAGCGTTCAGTTGCAATTATTGTATCAATCACCAAACTTTTTCCAAAACTCGTTGGTGCACTAAGAATTACATTTTTACCATCAAGCAATTCAAAATAAACCCTTGCTTGTGCTCTATGAAAAACGATATTGTCCTGTTCAACTCCATCTGGACGGTGAAACTCATATGCAATTTTATCAGCAAGATTTAATTCTTCAGGGTCAAGATATGGAAATAGGCCAATTTCTCTGGCAAAATCATTTATGATAGATTGGTAATTGCCAAACATTTCACGCTGTTCAATAACTCTAAGAATAACTTCCTGTAAATAGACTTCATTCTTTTGATTAAGATTATTGGCAATTGATTTTATCACAGAAAACGCATTCTGCGGATTGATAGCATTTTGCCTCAACAAATTGTTGATTTCAAGTAAGTTTAGATTTTCTGCCATGCTGCCAGTTTATCTAAGAGTGTTTGAGATAATTTTGCCTTGTCTTCTAACGGACATAAGAACAAATGAATTTTGACGGGGCATTTTACTTTTGCTAAAAATGCTTTGTGATTAGCTTCAATTTCAGGCAATATTTCATTTACATAAGCATCATTAAATTCTCTGTGCTTTGCCACCAATGGCGAATCATAAGTAAGCAACACAGGAACACATATCGCATTGAAAACATCATCTAATGAAGTATTTGGGTCAAGCAGTTTTACCAATTTATCGTAATGCGGAAAGGACTTGTCAATTTTGTTGGTGATAGCTGCGAACTCATTTCGTAAGTAAACTTTATCAAAATGGGCTTCTATTTCGGGAACAACGTCATAAACGGCATTATAGAAAGTATTGTAAAACTTTACTTCTCCAAGCCAAAGTTCAAGACCTTCATCATCAGCTATGACATGAACGGCATCAAATCCTTTTACGGTTTCATTTGGGCCATCTTTAAAGTATATTTTACTAATCGCAGGAATGGTGTCATAGGTTTCTTTTAGAATACCGTGAAGCAATAATTCGCCAAACTCACCCCGTTTAATATTATCAGTTTGAAAAATTATTTTTGCTGCCTCCCTCAATTTTTTGGGTGCAGATTTGCCGTCAACCATTTTGAACTCTGAATACTTCAAAGCAAAGTCAAGTAAATGCTCATCAAATAACCAATTAGCAAACTGATTATATCGCCATTCTTTCAACTCGTAACCACCGCACAAACCTGTAATGCCGCACTCGGGAGGAGTTTCCGAATGAACAATAAGTTTTAAAAATTTCAGTTTGTCTTTCATTAACTATGCTTTTGCTAATTGGTTTACACTCAACTCTCCCCTAAACGCCTTTTGGCTTAAACTGCCGTACAAATTTTCCAACTCCTGCAAGCTCTGTTGGTATTGGGTTTTGAGAGCTTCTGTTTTTTCTACGATTTGAGCGAATTGGGTTTGGAGTTTGATGGGTGGCTTTATCATTTTAATTTTTCCAAACTCTCCTTTAGTTAAAATTTTCTTCATTCCATTAGAAGCTGAATCTTGAATATATTTTCTCGAAATTTTGAAAAGCCAATACAAAAACAATGGTTCAATTTCTTCATTTGGTTGTATTGCATTTATTTGTTGATTAAACGATACCTTTCTATTGGTTAATGCTGCTCTACCAACTGATTGGATACTTCCTGCAATGCAAGCTACAAGTAAAGCTCCAGCCTCAACAGTTCGTGCATATCTCAATCCTGATTCTGAAAGGTATTCGACTGCCGTTGTAATATATGTATCATCAACTGGAATGTTATCTGTTTTTATCCATTCAATAAAATTTGAGGAATAGTTATCATCATTTTTCCGTGACGGTGTATTTCCTGTGATTATTTCGCCAAAATATTTTAATTCAACCTTTTTCCAGTTCTTTTCATTTTTTGTGCATTCACCAAACATCTCCAAAAACGCGCTTTTCAAAAATTCATCCAGCAGACGGATGCTTTCTTTGCGTTGGGCTATCAGGTTTTCGGATTTGCTTAAGAGGTTGGCGATGTGGAGTTGGTCGGTGTAATATGGAAATGGAACAACAATTTCACTCAAAATCTTTTGAGTAATTGCTTTGAAAGTTGAACCAGTTTGTTTTGCAGCAATTATGTGTTGATTTTGTTTTAACCAAAAATATATGAAGTCTCTACTTACATTTTTCTTAACCCGAATAGCACTTAATCCTCTTCCAATGCAAGATTCTACTGTATTGATATTCACAGGGCCAACAGGTGCTCTCATTGAAATCAAAATATCATCAGGCATTGAAATTTTAGTTGGCTCTGTGCACCAATATCTTACAGTAGGATACTTTTCTCCGTAATCAGCTTTCCCTTGAAAAAATGGAATGCCATTACCTTCACTATTGTAAGTGCTTGAGGGGGGAGATTGACCCGCAATTATGTCAGCTATATTTCCAAGTTTCTCAAACTTCATTACATCAACTCTTTTAATTCCGTCAATCCTTTTTGAATATCGGCTTCAATGGTTTTCAACAATAATCCCGAAGGGATTTGATGTTTATAGAAAAGCATTGATGCGGGAATGTGCGACCCCGATGGGGTCGTATGAAAACCATCATTATTCTGCCTATAAACATTTGAACCCTTTGGGTTCGCTACCATATCAATAAACTTCATCACATCAACTCTTTTAATTCCGCCAATCCTTTTTGAATATCGGCTTCAATGCTTTCCAATTTTCCGAAAATCACATTTGGTTTTTCATACACCACTTCCTCATACACTTCTTCTTTGTAGGTACTCAAATTTAAATCGTACTTGTTTTCTACAATTTCCTTTTTCGGCACCATAAAATATTTCAGCTTTCGGTCGCTGTCTTTTTTGGCGTCTCTTGCTTTGTAGCGTTGCACAATGTCAGGCAAATCGCTATCGGCAATTTTATTTCGCTTGTCGTCCAGTGTGTAGCCATCGGATTGCATGTCGTAAAACCACACATGGTTGGTTTCACCGCCTTTGGTAAAAATTAAAATGGCGGTGCTTACCCCTGCATAAGGTTTAAACACTCCACTGGGCACAGCAATCACGGCTTTCAGTTCTGCTTTTTCAATAATCAGTTTTCGCACCGCTTCAAAGGCTTTGCCGCTGTTTTGTATCACCCCGCTGGGCACAATCACGGCAGCAGTCCCGCCCATTTTCAGCATGTTAAAAATGCGTTCTACAAAAAGCAGTTCGGTTTTGGTGGTGGGCAGTTTCAGCCCTTCGTTAATATCGCCTTTGTCAATATTGCCCGTAAAGGGCGGATTGGCTAATACAATATCAAACTGGCTGACTTCATTGTAGCTTTTGCTGAGGGTGTCTTTGTAATCAATTTTGGGTTCGTCAATGCCGTGCATCATCATGTTCATCAAACCCAAACGCACCATGGTGGTGTCAATATCATAGCCCACAAAGCTTTTATCCAAAATGCTTTTTACTTCTTGCGTCAGCACGGCACTAATGGCGGCACGTTCAAAACCATCTTCATCTTTGCTCAGTTTGCCAGGGTCTTTCTTTCTCACCAAATCGGTAAGGATGTATTGGTAAGCACCTAACAAAAAACCACCTGTTCCGCAGGCAGGGTCGGCAATGCGTTGTCCCAACTGCGGAGCAACCAATTCAGCCATCAGTTTAATAATGTGTCGTGGAGTGCGGAACTGTCCATTCTTTCCTGCTGTGGCAATTTCACTCAACAGCATTTCATATACATCACCTTGTATGTCCTGAAAAGCATGTCCGCCTTCTGTGGCATCTTTTTCTATTTCTTTGAATATTTCCTCTACAATGTTGATGGCTGAAACCAGCAAACTTGCTTTAGGCATTATGAACACGGCATTTGCCATGTGTTTGGTGAAAGGCGAAGTTTCTCCGTTCAGTTCTTTCAAAAACGGAAACACTTTCATTTGCACATGCATCAGCATTTCGTCTGCGGGTTTGTGTTTAAAAACACTCCAACGCAATTCGTTTTTATCAATGCTTTCGTTGCTGCCCGGAATATTGAATTTGCCCGAAAAACGGGAAACATATTTTTCGCCTGTCCATTCGGCATCCCGTTCTCGTTTGGCTTCCAAATCGTCCAAACGCTTCATAAAAATAAGGTAGGTAATTTGCTCAATGGCGGTTAAAGGGTTGGCAATGCCACCTTCCCAAAAGTTTTGCCAGAGCTTGTCTATAAGTGATTTTAGTGTAGAATTATTTTGTAGCATAGTTGGTGATGTTTAATCCCGAAGGGATTTCAGGTTTATAGAAACAGGCCGGTGTGCGATTGTTCGACCCCGAAGGGGTCGTAGAATATATCTGTAAAACTCGTGTTCTACAAACCTTTGATGCCTTTGGCATCTGCTCAATCGAGCCAATTGAATAGATACTTCTCGTCATGTTCAATTTCAAATTTTTTCATAAAGGCGATATACTCCTCCTGGAATGTGACTTTTTTATGGTGCTCCTTTTGGTTTAAAATATATTTCGCTACGGCATCAATCTGTGAATGGCTGTATGAAAAGGCTCCGTATCCTTCCTGCCAATGGAATTTGAATTTTGATAATTTCTTTTCCTTGATAAACTCGGTTGAGGATTTCTTAACTTCTCTAACTAAATCTGACAGGCAACACGATGGTTTCATTCCGATAAAGAAATGAATGTGGTCAGGCATTCCATTAATGGCTAACATTTTTTGCTCTTTATTTTTTACAATCCCTGAAATGTATTTATATAGTTCTTTTTCCCAGGTTGCATGAATCATGCACTCACGATTTTGAACCGCAAATACGACTTGTATATAAATTTGTGAAAATGTTCCTGCCATTATGCTTAGTTTGATAATCCCGAAGGGATTTCATGTTTGTAGAAGAATGAAATACCAATGGTATGCGACCCCTTCGGGGTCGTATGAATCATTAGCATTATGGCTCTATAAATATTTGAATCCTTCGGATTCTTATAATGATTTAATTTGCTCATGCTGCTAGTACTTGTTCGGTTAAACTTAAAATTTCGTCAATCTCTTTTTGATTAAAAATTCCTCTAATGCCTTCGGGATGAAGCATGGTAAAGGGAGATTCAATCAGGTTGCGTTTGCTTACATCACCTTTTTCCAACACAAAATTCTTGAGCAAATCAAGAAATTGAAGTTGTCTGCTTGTGAGGTAACTGTGTTTGGCAATAAAATCATCAAATGCTTTGGTAACTGTTTCGGCAAATGTTTCCAATTGCTCAATGCCCAAAATGTGTTTGATGAATTGCACCAATGCCGCTTTGCGGTGGTTGTAAACCTTGCGAAGCAAATCAATGGTAATATGTGGATGCTCATTATGTAGTTCTTCTGCCAATTGCTCGGCTTCATCCGGTGTGATTTCTTGTCCTTGTTTCAGTTTTTGTAAAATCGGACTGCTTGAAACCAATTCATTGATTTTCTTTTCAACCAGTTCACGGTATTTAGCTACACTCAAGGCTTCGTGTTGCGGACCAAACTCTACAAATTCCTTTTCGGCAACAATGTCTTTCAGGTTGAATTTGGCAGGAATCAACGGAATAACCGCTTCACGGAATTTCATCAAAGGGGAAAGTTTCTGAATCAATTCTTCAAACTTGTCTTCATTGATGGTTGCCCAATAATGATTGCTTTGTGCCTGACGAATTAATTCCTGCTCTCTTGCCACAATGTTGATGCTCAAAGGCAGTTCGCCAATTTCTTCAATGATGCTTTCTTTCAGTATTTCAAATTTTTCTGTTTCTCCTGCTAAATGAGCCAATGAAACTTCCACAATGTCTTTTTCAAATCGCATGGCTTTGAAATCAACATCTGAAACCGTGCGAAGCAATGGTTTTACAACGGCTTCCAAAAATTCCATTTTGTCGGAAGTCAGGTTGCTCCAAAAGTTTTCATCTTCTAAACGTTGCAGTTCGTGTTTAGCTTCCATAATCACTACCGAATTTTTCGGAAGCGATTCCACTTGCTTTCTGATTTTCTGAACTTCTTTGCTTACAATTTCAGCATTGCTTTGTGTTTGGGCTTCTTCGATTTTTTCCAATCGCACATCAAACAAGCGAACAGGCAAAGGAATTTGTGCTTTCAGTTCTTTACCTCTCGGATTGAGTTTGAAATATTCAAAGTTGTCCCAGCAATCGAGAATCAGGAAATTGTCTTTTTGTGTGCACCAAGGTTTTATTTTTTCAGGTTCGAGTAAACGAGTTCCTCTGCCTATCATCTGCCAAAATTTGGTGTAGCTATAAACAGGTTTTGCGAAAACCAAATTCACCAATTCACGAACATCAATACCTGTGTCGAGCATGTCCACACTAATGGCAATGCGTGGCATGTCGTTACTCACAAACTGGTCAAGCAAACCGCCTTTGCCGTAAACCCGTGGGTCTTCGCTTACCAATACTTTGGCTAATTCGCCTTTGTATTCGGGATAAAGTGAATCGAATATTTCTTCAACTCGTCTTGCATGTGCTTTGCTGATGCAAAAGAAAATCGTTTTCCCTGGCAAAACACCGTTAGCATCTTTGATGCTTTCTTCCATGAATTCACGGACAATCAAAGCGTTTGTGCCACGATTGATAACCTTCTTTTCAATCTCTGTTCCTTCGTAATTGATTTCTTCAATTTCTTTTCCTTCCAACATTAGTTTTTGTTGGTCTTCCAATGAAATTGTCCGCTTGTTTATTCCTTCGTCCTGAAACTTGGTTTTAATTTTCATTACCTGAAAATTGCTCAGGAATGGCGGAATATGATTGACCGCTTCTTCGTATGAATATGCAAAAGTTGGAACGCCATCTTCGCACTCAAATAATTGAAACGTGTTGTGGTCAATTACATCTGTTGGCGTGGCAGTCAATCCAAGCGTAATCGTATTGAAGTAATCCAATATTTCCTGATACGTATTGTAAATGCTGCGGTGGCTTTCGTCCACCACAATCAAGTCAAAGAAATGCGGACTCAAACTTTTTTCCTCATTGCGAATGATGTTCAACATAGTAGGATAGGTTGAAACATAAATTCGTCTGTCGGTGGCAATTTCCTTTTCGCCTTGTTTTGGCCAGCGTGGTTCGTTGGGCAAATGTTCTTTGAAGGCTTCCAGTGTTTGGTCACGCAATGCAATTCTGTCAACCAAAAACAAAACTCTTTCTGCCCAACCTGCTCTCATTAATGCGTCAACCAAGGCAATGCAAGTTCTTGTCTTGCCTGTGCCTGTCGCCATTACCAATAAGAATTTACGTTTACGTTTTTCAACGGCTTCCATTACTGCACGGATGGAAGCAATTTGATAATTACGTCCTGCAATTTTGGTATTGATAAGTTCTCCTGCTAATTGCTTTCTCGCCTTGCGAATGTATGCGTAACGTTCAAGGTCGTCCCGTGTCGGAAAGCCATACACTTTCTTTGGTGGATAATTGTCTAAGTCCCAAAAGTAAATGTCGTGGCCGTTGGTGTAGAAGCAGAAAGGCAAGTCAACGCCTTGTGTTGATTTAATGTTGTAGCAATATTGTTTCGCTTGTTCCCGTCCGAGTGCAGCGTCCACCGAAGTTTTTTTGGCTTCCACAACTGCAAGCGGCTTGCCGTCCTTGCCCAATAAAACATAGTCGCTGTATTGATGTCCAGCGTATGGAGTTGTCGGTTCTTCTACAACGGTCAAGTGAATATCAAACTCCTCAATTACCTGAGTTCGGTCAGTCACATTCCAGCCCGCTTGTTTTAAGCGGTTGTCAATGATTTCTTTCCTTGTCAGTTTCTCGTTTTTCACTTTTTATTTTCTAAAATTTATAGTTGGTCAAAATACGTAAAAATTCCGTTTTGTTGTCCGAATGCACTGTCGGTGTCCCGATAACTATCGGGAGGGCAAAAGCCAATGTGCTCCCGAAAGCTTTCGGGACGGGTCGGCATAAAATTGAATTAAAAAAAATGTGCGGTGGGGAAAATAAAAAATACAGAAGCGTAGGCAATGAGTGCCTGCCTGACCGGTAGGCAGGTCGGCTTACTCGCTGTCCAATTGTTATATCGTTTCTATGGCTGTGTTCACCTGTCAAAATGGTTTACTTTTTTCTTGTTTAAGTCAGTCGTTTTCTTGTTGTCGTGTCGTTCTCTACGCTTGCTGGTAACTCGTTTATATATCTACCTCATCCGTTTGCAAATACTTACAAGCC
>OFEK01001984.1_pt1 | contig 12077 bp, 10 predicted proteins | sample 1521131 | NCBI WGS metagenome assembly OFEK01 (sample SAMN05720209, study PRJEB24109) | activated sludge metagenome | isolation source: Anaerobic digester | place: China | collected 2015-12-16
GGGGTTTCCGGAGGATCGTCTCGCCATACCGGGTCTTGAGGGATCGGTCCTTGTACCCGTTTCGATGCGCCTTCCGCGCGTCGGTTCGCTCGTACGAATCGGCTCCAGCCTGCTGGAGAGCCTCCTGGAGCATCGCCTGGTTGAGGAACCAGGTGATGAGAGTCTTCATGTCGTTCTCTGAATCGGAAAGGTACTCTGCAATGAACGCGAAGGGATCCATGACCCTGTTTCTCCTTTGTGCAGATCTAGGTTGGATTCAGGGCCAATCCAGCTTTTACAGAACTTTCGATACGCTATCCAAGACTAAACTTTAGATCCCCTTAATCCCGCTATAATGCCTTTTAAAAATGAATACACGTTCTTAACATCTCCTCCCCGGTATAACACTTGAAATAGTCTAACCCATACCAAAATTCCGAAATAGCATACTAAAAAGTGAGCATATTGATACTTGTTTGAATTTTCCTTCATCATCCAGAACATATTTCGAGTGTAATAATACGTTTTTTGATGACTGATTTTATTTGTTGATCTAGATATCTTATGCCAGATCTTAGAGGATGGTATATAATAGGAGTGATATCCAGCTTTCGTAGACCTCATACAAAAATCTGTCTCTTCCCAGTACAAAAAGTAATCTGATTTTAAAAAACCTATGGTACTGATTACTTGACGATCAATCAAGAACGCAGCTCCATTTATATAATCCGTTTTTAAAATTTTATCATATTGGCCTATATCAATTTCACCATTTCCTATATGCTTTGCAAGGCTTGGTAACAAAAAAAAGTTTGCACCAGCGTAGTTAATGACATCTTTCCTGCCATCATAATCATAAAAATAAATTTTCGGCCCTACAATGCCAATATCTGATCTAGAGGTTATTCCCTGTACTAATTCAGTTAGAAAAAACTTATCCACTAACGTATCGTTATTGAGTAAAAGGATGTACTTAGGATCTGATACTTCTATTGCACACTTTATGGCGATATTATTTCCTTCAGCAAACCCATTATTTTTATCGCTCATAATAAATATAAATTTCCTTTCTGCCGATGAATTTCCCATATCCTCCCGCGTTCCTGTGTTAAAATGTCTTGATTGGTCGTACTTGTATTCGCTGTATGTGGTGGTCTCACTACTTTTAGGATACTGATCTAAATTTGATTCCGTTATCTTTTTACTATGTGCGTATTCTTTAATCCTCTCAATGGATTCGTCTTGAGAACCATTATCTATCACAATAATGTCATAATTGGAATATGCATTCCGAAAGACTGATTCTAGACATTCGATGGTGTCTTCCCATCCATTCCAATTTACAATAATTATTGATACTTTTGGCTCAATCATTATTTCCCTACAGTTGTGTGGTTTGTCCATATGTATGATAATTTCGAAACTCCTCTAAGTACGATACCTCTCGCGCTCGATTACTGTATGGGGTAATGGTTTGCACGCACTGTAACTCAATTGGAACTCTCTTGTTTTGTCAGATCTCCTTTGTAGTAGGTAGTTGCTCTGGCAGTCACCACTATGTCACCCGGGCTCTATGGGCGGGTGACACTGACCATGTTCCGGCTAGGCAGGGAGTTTAAAGGATTGAAATATCGCCAAATCTCTTGACCTGATCACAGAATTCGTCATTATCATTGAAGTAATTTGCCTTGACGCGATTCCTGTGCCCGGAAGGTCTTGAAATTTTAGCCCAATGGTGATCCGCTTAATTCCCCTATCAAGTCACAAAGCATTCGGACGAATGAACTACTTACAAGGGGTACTGTCCAGTGGTGTGAAATCAAGGGAAACTCGACGCCTGCATGGATGCTTCTGCAGTCTTGGCACCTCTATGCTACCATCTCATCTCCTTTGATAAACGTTTAGGTTGCTCTATATATTACTATCAACCAAGAAGGCGTTTAGGAATTTCCCAGTTCGATCTTTGGTTGCAATGGTCGAAGTATACACCTTAGTTTGGATTATAAAATCCAAAACCGCTCCTGAGCAGCAAGGAGGATTGTTTCGGTCCCATCCGGGATCGGCGTGGGCTGCCGTCCCGGTGCTTGGGGATGGGGATAACATCCCGTTTGCCGACACAACGCGAGAATCTGGTAGATTCTCTGTCGCGTCACCTGATGATACTCGCAAGTTCCCGAATAGGCCTCCCGAGATACTACAAACCCAAAACGCAACAGAAATGTTCAAGTTCATTTAGGTGAAGATTTATAATAACTATTTCAGAAATATCCTGATAGAATTAAACATGCAACTCGACCAATCGTTGTTTGTGAGGCACAGACATTGAAATTTGAAGAAAATTCACAAAGGATACTAGTTACCCTTGCAATTGTGCTGATTAATGCCCTTACAACAGTACTGCTCTTCTTTCGGCCAAGTGGAGGAACCTATGAAGGTTCGATTTATCAATCGTTTCCATTTTTCTTTTGGATCTCACTTAGCGGTGTATTTACTATAGGTGCGATTCTCTGTTTATATGATATTTTCTTTAACAGAAGAGAGCAAAATTATTTTTTGCTGGGTTTATTAATACTGCTCCCGGGATTCGTGATATTAGTATCTCTAATCGCGATACGCGGATATCATATCTGGTCTCTAGGTGATCCTGCAACTCACTATTTCTATATCATGGATGTCTATCATAGTGGTTTTATTAGAGAGGGTATGCTAATATATCCTCTCCTCCATTTGTACTCATCCATCATTATGATTATTTCAAACGTTGATCTGCTTTCAATTCAGAAAATTCTACCTATATACCTGTACCTATTGTTCCCATTTTTCATGCTGCTTCTTTCTCGTAAAATATTTACATCCAAAAAATCATCTTTGCTGGCGTTTCTATTGGCGTTTTCTTTCATAATGTATTATCCCTATTTTAACGAGTGTGTTCCTCAACTTTTATCAGATGTTGTACTGGTCATGATTCTATTTTGTATATTTATGTGCATATCTTTTAGATCAATTCCATTTACGATTATCGCAATCATCGGAATTTTAAGTTCCACGTTAACACATCCTTTATGTACAATTATAATCACTATATTCATCATTGCAATGGCTTTGGATCGATATGTTCTTAAATTGAATCTCAATGAGAGAGCGTTCCAGTTAGGTATGTCAACTATTAAACTGGGATCAATTGAAGCTGTATTACTCGCATTAACATGTGTTTTCTTCGTCTGGTGGATTTCATTATTTAGTATCTTTGATTCCAATGTTGTAAATATAATTAATTTGATATTGTTTGAATCTGGAGCCTCTCAAGTATCAAAAGTAGAAAATCTCTACGATCTTGGTAATTTCTATGGGTACAATATGGTTTTCGAGATTATTAAGCGTTATCTTGGGAACCTTGTATGCATAGTTGGTGGGATTATTATAACTTCCTTTTGTCTATTAACACGGTATGTTAATAAAATCACCTTATCCCATTCAATTGTTAAATTATTCATTTTTTTTGGGCTTTCATTGTTGTTAACAGGTCTTTTTTTGTTAACCAGTATGAACATAAATATCTGGAGGTTTATTACTTATCCAACTATAATTGGTATGCTGATACTTGGCCTTACACCCAGTTTTTTAGAGCATATTTTCAGAGAAAACCTATATCCTGTATCTAAAAAGCTGATATCCATTGGAATTTGCTTTGTTCTAATCTTAATTTTCGTCAACGGCATCTTTGTCACGTATCCTTCAACATATTTGCATATGAACAATTATCAGGTAACTATGTATGATACAGCTGGCATGAGCTTTTTATTTACCTATGAGGATGACTATTACCCTAGGGTCGCTGTATCAATGTCGGACGGTAGATTCGGCCATCTCTTATTGACGTATAATTTGTTCGAAAAAAAGGATTTACATGTGTTTAAGTACTATAAAACTCCGTATCATTTCGGATACGACAGTTACTCCACATTAGGAGAGTCATATTCTACAAATGTATATTTAGATCTGCATGAAAAAGATAAATGGATTTACTCTGAAGTACATTCTCTGGCCCGTGAATTCACCTACCTAGAAAGCGATTTTGACAGGTTGAATCTGGATACTACTGTGAATAATATCTATGACAACGGCGAGTTTCAATTGCAATTTATTTACGGGTCCAACACCAGCAGTTGACAGAGGTATAACTAATTTCTTCCAGGCGCTAGGAGATTACCCGGCATCCCACAATGTAGTAGAATGCATCACGTAGAGATAGGGGGAGAGATAGGGGGCTGCCTGCTCAATCGGGAACAAGAGGAACTCCTAGAACTGGAGTGTATATAATAAACGCCTGGTCAAGCGAGAGATAGAATTCTCCGCGCTTGATCTCATCGAGCAGTGGGACGATCTGCTTGCCTAGATGAACGCCGGGAAGCGTGGTCGGCCGTTTCAGTATCCCGAACCGTTCATCGCGTGGATGGCTGCATCCATGTCTTCCTGCAGATGCCTTATCGTCAGATGGAGGGGTTTGTCCGGAAACTCGCAACCTTCATCCCCACGCTCAGGGCAGCCGACTACACCACCCTCTTCCGCCGAATACAGGGCGACCGGGTTCACCCTCCTGGATCTCCCACTCAACGTGACACCCGAGATCCTCGCCGAGGACGTCGTCATCGCCGTCGACAGTACCGGGATCAAGGTCACGAACCGGGGCGAGTGGATGCGGGAGAAGTGGAAGGTCCGGTGCGGTTGGATCAAAGTCCATGCGATGATCGACGTCGAGACCAACCAGTTCCTCGGCCTGAAGATTACCGGTGAAACGGACAGGACAACCAAGGGAAAGATTATGCAACACAGCATCTCCAATATGAACGCGCTATGAGACCTCATTCTTTAGGTTGATTCAGCTGGCATGTGCACGATAGTCTGGAAGGTTTTGGGATGAGTTCAACTATAAATCACCTACCCTTCTGCATAAGTTCATAAATGCGCTTATATGACAAACCATCATTAAATTCATGAAACATCCTTTTGACACACGCCCTCTTTTCTGAATCTTTTTCTGGATTTTGGATATAAATCTGCATTGCCTCAATGAATTCCTTGTTTGTTGAAACCTTTGGTCCAGGTGTAATTTGATGATAACTATACAATAAACCTGGCATTTTCTCATACTCTTCCAGATCGTATGGTACGAAAATTAACGGTCTGTCTAGGAGCAGGTAATCAATCCATATACCCGAGTAGTCGCTAATTAAGATGTCAACAAAGGGTAGAAGTTCCTGTACATCCTCGAACATAGTCTGAGTTGCAGCAATTACTCGATCTCGGTTGAGAGACCTGGATTTGGTTTTTTCATTCATTATATCTGCTTTTTCGGCCCAATGGCCCCGCAGAAGCAGATATGCGTCATTCACTTCAAGGAATGTGTTGAGTTCCTCAAAATGGAAATCAGGAAATGGGAAGAATTGAACTTCGTTTTTTTCACGCCAGGTGGGAGCATAGAGGATAACTGTTTTTTGTAAATATGGGAAGCGCGCTAAGAGTTCTGGGGAAGGTGTTCTTTTGTGATCGAGTAAATAATCATTACGGGGATACCCGGTTATCGCTACCTTGTCAACTGGCAAACTGGTACAGAGAGCAGTCGCATTCCTGTCAATAGCCGAGTTACAGATCCAATAAGTGTATTGAGATTGACACAGTTTTAAATGTTTAATCACGGATGAGCGCCAGTTGCCGCCATCCACTCTGGCCCAACTAAGCCTTTTTATGGGTGTCCCATGCCAGAGTTGGATAGTAACTGTCTTCTGCGAAAAAGCAACGAAGGGTATATCACAGTCCCCCATCATGTAAAAAACTACTTTCGCACGAAGTAATGTCAATATCCCAGCTAATGAGTATTGATAAATGACTTGAAAATTTCCTGAATGATTCGAATTTATATCGTCGATCAACGATTTGTTGCAGGTGATCCAAACAATTTGGAATTCTTTATCATAATGTTTAACAAACTTTTGGAAAAGATACTTAGTATTGTCAGAAAATTTCTGACCTAAATGTCCTGAAAAAACCAGAAGATTGTTCTCTTTTGGCCACATGAAGTCCATTAATTTAAATATTATGCGGGGAAAATTGCATAATAACCATAACAGTGGCTCAATTATGTTTTTTTTGGTAAATCTTAATATTCTGATTTCACAAGGCATAGTAGTTCCCCACCACTAGTTCCTACACTGTGATAAACACTGCAAAGCGCCTCTGATAATAGTATGTACATCATCGCCACTTGCCAGACGCAGGTTATTGTCTGCCCTCCCCGGGGTAAGCATTTCATGGTTCAGTTTAAGGATTTGTTCTTGCCTTAAATTACACGTTGAAAAGAAACCTAAGACGTCTAAATTGAGTAACAAACTGTTTACTGCATCTGCCAATTCTAGAATGTCACCATATCCAAGGCTCAGAGTAAGTTGCTTTAACCGTCCGTCATCTGCTTCTGCGTTATACTTGAGTAGTTCTGGTAAAGTAAAACTGCATGCAATCCCGTGAGGGAGGCCAAATCCAAGGGTCAATGGGTAAGATATCGAATGAGCTAGAGCTGTTCGAGTCTGGCTTATTGCCATCCCTGCCAGAAGGCTTGCACTCATCATTGCCGAGCGGTTTGCCAGATCATGGGGTCTTTTCTTAAGTTCTGGCAGAGTTTTAAGCGATATCGTCAGCGACTGCGTTGCAAGACCGATACTTACCGGGTTTGCATTCTTGTTCCAGACCGATTCAAAAGCGTGGGAGATCGCATCCAATCCTGAAGATATAGTAAGTGATTCAGGGAGGCAGAGTGTTAACGTTGGATCGAGAATTGCTTTTATAGGAAAGAGATCGTTGCCCGTTAAAGAATGTTTCTTCCGCTCTTGAAAATCCCAAACCGTTGCAAAAGGAGTCACTTCAGCTCCGGTTCCAGCAGTGGTTGGGACTGTTATAACCGGGAGAGCCCTCTCGTTTTCAAAGGGTAAGCCCTTCCTGAGATGACCAGATAGTGTCGTCTCTTCGGGTTGGGTGAGTATACGAGCGAGGGCTTTGGCAGTATCGAGACTGCTCCCTCCCCCCAACCCTATCAGGCAGTCAGGGGCGACGTGCCTCAAGCGTTCCGCAGTGATATCGATTGCATCGATATCTGGGTTGGGTTGTACCGTATCGCAGACAATAGCGAGCCTATCACCCAGGGCTTTTTCCAAGTGGGCCACGACCCCGCGTTTAGTAAATCCAGGCGTCGTAATCAAGGCGATCCGCTGATAACTGATGCCAGTACCGGCCCTATCGAGGCCTTCGGGACAGAATTCAATATGAGTGGAGTTATAAAATGACCAGTTATCCATCCGACTCCTCCATTCTTACGATCCCCAAATTAGCCATAAACGCATCGCGGTTTCCAAGAGGAGTTGTTTTCGGTCGACCAAGATCCTTTCGGGAGCCTTTCTGGATCCGGACATCCAGAAGCGCAGGACCGTCGATAGACCGGAGTTGATTCATGTATTTTTGAATTTCATCCGGTCTGGTAGCTGAGTTAACCTCCCGATAACCACATGCTTTGGCGATTTGGGGGACATCAATATTGAGCCCAACAGTTGGCTGGCCCCCGACCGAATCGTGAGCTCCGTTGTTAAACACTATATGAATCAAATTATTCTGCCCTGATTGGCCAATCACCGCAAGAGCACCCATGTGCATTATTGCGGCTCCATCTCCATCGAAGCAGATTACGCGCCGATCTGGCCGTCTCATTGCAATACCCAGAGCAATAGAAGAGGCATGGCCCATTGAGCCGACTGTTAAGAAATCATTCCCGTGACCTTCACCCCGTGCTTCCCGGTACTCGTACAGTTCACGCGAGAGTTTCCCGGTCGTGGAAACCACCAGATCCCCTGGCTTGAGGAGATCAACGATGATCTTTATGGCTTCTTCTCTCTTTATGCAGTATTGAGTTTTATTCTCTTTTTGCAAGGAATAAGGCATGAAGAAATCTGATTTCACTACTAGAACTACAGGCATCATCCGTTCCCGCAGGACATGGCATGCCTGGGTTATTACCCTTTCAGGCTCCTCTAAACTCCCATCAAGAACAAACCATGGCAACTCCAGCGCATCGAGCAACTTAGTCAAAATGCGGCCCTGCTTTGAATGCTGTGGCTCGTCAGATTTCCCGGGTTCGCCACGCCATCCGATCATGATGAGCATTGGAATGCTGTAAACCTCCTGATCAGCAAGTGACACCAGGGGATTGACGGCGTTGCCCAGTCCAGAGTTTTGCATATACACCAATGCGGGCTCTCCACATGCCATATACCAGCCCGCCGCAAGGGCAACTGCATTTCCCTCGTTTGCAGCAATAACATGTGCCTGATTATCTACATGATCGGTCACATAAGCGCAAAAATCTTTCAATAATGAATCAGGTACGCCCGTAAAAAATGAGATGCCCTGATCCCTGACTGTATCAAATACCCTTTCTGGTGAAATCATTACTTACACCCGGGGATCAGTTCGAGTGTTTCTTTGATTGGTATAAGCATCGAATCTACCTCAAGTGATCTCTGGTGGATTAAAATGCTCTTTGCTGTCTCGACCATTGCTGGATATGCCGCCCGAATTAGATGGTTCGCGTAAATGACCACGTCTACGCCTGCTTCAATGAGCTCATCTTCTGTCACCGAATTATAGGTTGTAGGGACAACAAATAGCGGGACTCTCCGAGAGAAGTTTTTATATTCCGCACAGAAGGCAAAAATATCATCGGGGATCTTTGCTCTGCTATGAATGAGGATCCCGTCCGCACCAGCATCGATATATGCCCGAGCACGTTTGAGCGCATCTTCCAGTCCTTTGTCCAATATGAGGCTCTCAATACGTGCTATGATCATGAAGTCGTTAGTGACTTGGGCTTTCTTGCCTGCGCTGATTTTATTTGAAAAATCTTCGATGCTGTCTTGGTGCTGAACAACGTCGTTTCCGAGGAGGGAGTTCTTTTTGAGTCCGATCTTATCCTCAATTATAGCCGCCGAAACGCCGAGTCGCTCCAGTGTCCGCACAGTATATTGGAAATGCTCCGGTTTGCCTCCCGTGTCTGCATCATAAACGATAGGCTTCGTTGTTACCTCGATCAAATCGTTCAATGTAGCGACACGTGCTGACACGTCAACTGCTTCAATATCCGGTTTCCCCTTGGCGGTTGATTCGGTGAGACTACTTGCCCAGATCCCGTCGAACTCTCTCCTCCCTTTTTCGGTATCGATCCCAATATTTTCTACGATTAATCCGGTTAAGCCGTTATGTGCCTCTAGTAACCGTACAATGGGTTTAGCATCCAAAAGACGTCTTAGTTTATTTCTTCGGAGATCTGGTGTTGTACCGTTGTTTTTCATTGCGTGATTTAATTGTGTTGATGAAATGCCTCGTGTATAAGGAACCTCAACAAGTTGCCCCCCCCATGTTGCTAATGTATCAATTACCGCCTGTCGTACGTATTTCTGGACGCCCTCCTGCCAGTCGTCTCCATGAACAACGAAGTCGGGGCGATATTTTAGAAGGTTTGGAACATAGTCCAGTTGTTCCTGAGGGACGACACGATCAACCCCTTTAAGGCCTTCAATAATTTCCTTGCGCTGCTCATAAGTCATATAAGGCAGGCGCTTGTAGCTGGCTATTGCAGAATCGGTTAGAACACCTACGGTGACCTTACCCAGTTCTGCAGCTCGACGAATTATATTCAAGTGGCCTGGGTGGATTAGATCTGCACTCATCCCGACGTAAACTATCTTATTTTCGGACATATTTCTCCTCGCTTGATCTATTGCCTTTGTATAGAATTGTTGTAGCAAACAAGGTATATATTTCCGTCGAAAAAGATCAGATTCGTTTGTAAGCCCATGATCAATTATTCTCGACGCTTCTCTCCCCAATCTGCTATTATTGTCGGTAGGCGAGAGTAATTTTGGATAGCAATTTTTTTACTTCGTGCAAATATGCCTTATCCTCTTCATCAGGGGCGGCATAGAGTGTCAAAATGTAGGAAAATAAAATAACGATGGCGCCTGCAAGCAAAAGTATTATCCCTGAAGTTAAAGCCTTTAGCAAAAGTATTGCAGCGATGTTTATTATAACCAAGATACTTACGAAGTAAAATGTTTTCTTTGGATATGGCCAAATTTTAAACAATAATCCAGCTTCAATTGTTTTTGCACTGTTTCTCACTAATTCAGCAAACATGATGGCGAATGCAATACCCCAGGAATATATCGGGCCTAACCATAATCCAGTGATAAGTGCAGAAATAAGTCCAAGTATTCCATTGAAGATCTCGTATCTCTGATTATCGGTCATATTAAGGAGTGTTCCATTAGGTCCTACGAATGAACTGAAAAAACTTGAAAATAGAACTAATGAAAGAATTAACTCCCCTCCATCGTAACCCTTACCTAATAGTGATAGAAGTAAATCTGCATTTAGAATGGAGAATACTGCGATCGGTAGTACAAAATAGGTGTTCAATCTTGTGGCTTTGTGGAAGATATGGCGTATATCTTTAATGTTTTTCTCACGCCATGCGTTTGCAAACCCGGGCATAACAATTTTCGCAAAAACATTACCAAACATCGCCGTTGCAGCGCCCAAAACCAATCCTACTGATAATACTGCAACACTCTCAAACGTTCCAAAAAAACCTTGTAGTACCCGAGCTAGAGCTCCAAATAACCCATAGGATATTTGAACTAAATAGAACGGTATACATAATGCTATAATTGAAATATTTACTTTTGGAGATGCAATTTTTGAAAGAGCAAAGGGAAGTACTAATAGACAATATGCGAATATCAGTGCAATAAGGTAGCCTAGGTAATTGTTACCTACGAAAAATACAAGGAAGAAGAATGAAGCCACATTAAGTAATCTGAAGAGGAAAGTTATGAAAAACCCTCTGTCAGTCTTTGAAAGACCAACATAGTAGGATTGGATAACCTCAAATATGACCATTAAATAGGATAAGACAATAATCAGAAGGATTAACGAAATAGGTACAATATCGGCTAATAAAAAAACTGAAATTGGGACTATAGCGCAAAATAATAAACTAATAGTCCAAAATGTTTCTGAAAAAAGATTGTCGCTCTTGCCCAGGGTATGCATATACTTAGGCAAAAAAAATTGCACACCGAAACATGCAAATACCATAATTGTAGAGGAAAATCCATAATAGTAATTTGCTTTCCCAAATTCTGCAGCTCCGAGGTAACTGGCTGCAAAGATCTGGAAGCCAAAACCAATTACTGCACTAATTATTAGCCAAAAAAAAGCGATCAGTGATTGTTTTAGCATATCTTCTCACCGAAATCTTTTGTTTATACTCTATTGACAATATGTTTGCATTCCGAAGTCTTAGAACAATCGGACATTCTGTCTCGCAGGACTCTGCTCAAATTATTAACCCAATATAATTTGATTTAATTTAGGAATGTAGTGGGATCTCTCTAATGATGGACATTTCAAGGAGTAGCAGTGAATTTAAGATGACTATAACCCCGAGTTTTAAAGGCGGTGACTCACTCATCCTCTGGAATCTACAATCTGTAATAATCCTGCACTACTCCTAGATGTCTGACTCAGTACCTTCGATTTCGCTTTTTAGCTTCATAACGCTTGGAGTGGCAGATCGCCCCAAGACTGCATGAGTTTCCTGCACCATCACACTCGCCCTTAACAAACTCTCAAACGTCCCGGCATCGCTCCAGAACCCCTCCAGGCGAGAGAACTGCATCGCTCCCCGCCGGATGTAGGCGTTGTTCACGTCTGTGATCTCGAGTTCGCCCCGCCCGGAAGGTTTCAACGTCCTGATGATCTCGAAGACCCCGGCGTCGTAGAGGTAGAGCCCGGTCACCGCGAGGTTTGACTTCGGGGCCTTTGGCTTCTCCTCGATCCCGAGCACCCTGCTCCCTTTCACCTCAGCAACCCCGAACCGGTGGGCATCGGTGACCTCTTTTAAGAAGATCTTCGCCCCGGACGCGAACCCCTCAACGTCATTTCGGATATCGTCCTGGAAGATGTTGTCGCCGAGGATCACCGCGACGTTGTCCGTC